>Ga0207933_1000508_pt1 | contig 37332 bp, 23 predicted proteins | sample NGESurdeep092012_4_FD_184488 | JGI IMG/M metagenome (GOLD analysis project Ga0207933, IMG submission 184488) | Arctic peat soil microbial communities from Barrow, Alaska - NGEE Surface sample F53-3 deep-092012 (SPAdes) | ecosystem: Environmental > Terrestrial > Soil > Wetlands > Peat ... | reverse complement strand
GCTTCCGCCGCAGATCGTCCGAATATGCTCTCCCCATCCCTGTTGTATCGCTGAGACTTCGCCAGAAATAATATACACCTATGGGTTAAATGCTCTAAAGCCTCGATCGAAAGCTACTGCACCACCTGGAATTTTGCCGATCGCGTAGCCTGCGAGCTGCCGCCGACAAAGAGGGTGTATTGCACGCCCGGTTCGACAACCCGCTGACTTTTCGTGTTGATAAACGATAGCTCGCTGAATCCTAGCGGGAATGTAACCTTCTTCGACTCCCCCGGCTGCAACGTTACGCGCTGGAAGCCGTCGAGCCGACGAACCGGTTCTTCCACACTGGCGCCGCGCATTTCCAGATACAATTGCGCCACTTCCGTACCCGCCACGGCACCGGTGTTGCGCACCGTCACGGTTGCCTCAATGGCTGGCTGAGGAATGCCGTGGCCGGGAGCGGACATAAGCCCCGCCACCCCCACCGAGCTGGCATTGAGCGTGACCGGAGAAAATGCGAACTGCGTATAGCTAAGCCCATGCCCAAACGGAAAAAGCGGCGAGTTGGGCACATCGATATAGCGCGACAAAAATTTCTCCGGACCATTGGTAGGAGGATGCGACAGGTCTACCCCGGTGGCCGGTCGTCCCGTGGGAAACTGCGCCAGATAGAGCGGCTCCTGCCCGACAGCACGCGGGAAACTAACCGGCAGCTTCGCGCTTGGATTGGTTTCCCCGTAAAGGATGCTGGCCAGCGCGGGCCCGGCTTCGATGCCTGGAAACCAGGCCTCCAGAATTGCGGGCACATGCTGCGCCGCCCAGTCGAGCACCAGCGGGCGGCCGCTGAAGACGATCAGCACCACCGGCTTCCCGGTCGCAACCATCGTTTGCAATAGCTGTTCCTGATTGCCAGGCAGATCGAGATGGGCGCGGGAAGCAGCTTCCCCAGTCATGGTGTTGGCATCTTCACCCAGCGCCATGACAACCAGGTCGGACTGTTGCGCTGCCTGCTTCGCGGCGGCGAATCCGGCCTCAGAAGTAGTCAGGATCTTCGTTCCCTCCGCATACAGAACGCGCCCGCCATCGCGCTTCGCGCGCTGTTCCAGCGCGGTGCGCAGGGTGACGGCATCGGCCGGATTTCCCTGCCCGGCCCAGGACCCGAGCATTTCTCCCTGCGCGTCGGCCAGCGGTCCGATCAATGCAATGGTGTGAACGTGAGCGGCGATGGGCAGCAGTTTCGGCTGGTCCTGTTCCGCCCGGTTCTGCAGCAGGACGATCGATTCCTCCGCCGCCTTGCGGGCCAGTGCGCGCTTCTGCGGCGTCGCCACATAGGGCTTGGCGTTCGCATCGACATACGGATGCTGGAACAGGCCCAGGGCGAACTTCACCCGCAACACGTCCCGCACTGCTCGATTCACCGTCGCTTCCGGTACCGCGCCGCTCTGGACCAGCGACACCAGCCGTTCCTGGTAGGCGCCGCTCTCCATGTCCATGTCGAGCCCGGCGTTGATCGCCTTCCGCGCCGCTTCCGTGTTGTTCAGCGCCACTCCGTGCGCGATCAACTCGCCCACCGCGCCCCAGTCGCTGACCACGAAACCGCCGAAGTCCCACTCGTTGCGCAGAATTTTCGTCAGCGTATAGGGATTGGCGGTCTCAGGCACGCTGTTCAGGGAATTGAACGAGCTCATCACCGTGGCCGCACCGGCATCGACGGCGGCGTGGTACGGCGGCAGATACACCTGCCGCAACATGATGTCCGACATATCGACGGCATTGTATTCGCGGCCCGCGATCACTGCGCCATAGGCGGCGAAATGCTTCACGCAGGCGGCGACGGAGTCCGAATCGCTGAGGCTGGTTCCCTGATAGCCATGGATGTACGCGCGCGCCATCGCCGAGCCGAGATAGGGAGACTCCCCTGCGCTCTCGACGATGCGCCCCCAGCGGGCGTCGCGCGCGATGTCAACCATGGGAGAAAACACCCAGCGGACGCCGTCGGCGCTCGCCTCGGTGGCGGCCATGCGAGCGGTGGATTGGACCAGAGCGGGATCGAAGCTCGAAGCCAGCGCCAGCGGTACGGGAAAGATCGTTTTGTATCCGTGAATCACATCCAGGCCGAACAGCAGCGGAATGTGCAGCCGGCTCTTATCCATCGCGATGTGCTGGAAGGTGTTCGCCTTTTTCGGGTCCGCCACATTCAGCAGCGAACCCACCTCGCCGGCGGCGATCATGCTGTCGTAGCTTTGGCGGCCAGTGCCGGGACCGGTCGGCGCGCCGGCGGAAAACTGCACCAGTTGGCCGACCTTCTCCCCCAGTGTCATCTTGGCCAGCAGCGCGTTGACTCTCTTGTTCAACGCCTTGTCGGTCAATTGCGGGTTAGGCGGGGGTGCATCGGACAAATTCTGCGTCATAGCGGACGAGTTTACCTCGCGATGACTATGCGGCTGCGCCAGGAGCGGCTGGGCGGCCAGCAGCAGACAGGCTGCGGCGGTTAGAAATGCGGAATGGCAGGAGCGATTCATAACTCCTTTGATGCTAGATCATTTCGCTGGAAGGCAACCTGGACGCAGGGAAAAATGTCCCAACCGTCCAATCGAAACGGGCAGCCCTCAGATGCGAAACCTGGGCGGGGATTCGATTCCGCATTTCAGATAGTCTGTTGCATAACGATGCAGCGCTGGCTCACGCACCTCGAAAAAACGGTGGCCAATAGTCTCCGCAACGACGTGTTGATGCTAGCGCGCGCGGGAGCCTATTCCTCAATTTTTTGCGTCTTTCCCGTCGTGCTCGTCACTGCTGCCCTACTGGCGTCCACTCCGGCCGCGATAACGGTGCGAGCGGAGCTGCACGCTATGCTCTACCAGATGTTTCCTCCCAACGTTCCGCCTCTGGTGCTGCGGTATTTTGAAAGACCGCATCGCTCCGTACGGCTGATCGTGATCGCGACCGTAGTATTTATCGCCGCGGCAAATTCCTTGGTGACGACCCTGATGGAAGCAATACGGCGAGCCTACCGGATACCGGAAGGGAGCTGGAGCATAGCCCACAAAATTGGGATTGCCTTCGTGCTCACGTTCCTCTCCTTTTTTCCACTGGCGCTGGCGTCCATGTTTGTCGTGTTCGGCCATCAGATTGAGATGTGGATGACGTATCAGTCCCTCTACGATGTGCATACATACGTCCTGGTGCTGGCTCGGCTGGTGCGCTGGGCGCTGGCGGTGACCACCAGCATTACGGTGCTGGCGATTATCTACCACCTGGGAGCTCCCCGCACTCAGTCCTGGCGCAAGGTTTTGCCCGGCTCCATCCTGGCCACGGCGCTGTGGTTTCCCTCCACCCTGGCATTCGGCTGGTATGTCACCCGCCACGCGCACTATCAACAGGTATACGGATCGCTGGGCGCAGGCGTGGCGCTGATGGTGTGGCTTTACATCATTATGGTCAGCGTGATGGTGGGGGCGGAATTCAACGCCGAAGTTTTCCCAAAACAGCCGGGAAAGCCGCGGAGCAGCGAATAGAACTTTTCATCCCATCCGTTTCCCCCGCGCACGCAACATAGGTCGCGGCCATCGGCATTACGCCCGGACACGCTTTACAATCGGTAAGAGACCAATTGCTGCAAACGAAATCTTCTCTGGAGCAGGAATGCAAATATCGCTATCGCCCGATGGCCCCCGCCGCGCAAAGATTGTGGCCACCCTGGGGCCGGCCAGCAATTCGGAACATGTTTTTCGCGATCTGGTGCGTGCAGGTCTGGACGTTGCCCGGCTGAACTTCTCCCACGGCACGCACCCGGAAAAGTTGAAGCTGATCCAGATGGTCCGCAAGGTGTCTGCCGAATTAGGCAAGCCCATCTGCATCCTGGGCGACCTACAGGGACCGAAGATCCGCACCGGCAGGCTGCGCAACCGGCTCCCGGTGCTGCTGAAGACCGGCCAGCATCTGACGATCACGCCGCGCGATGTCGCCGGCACCTCTACGCTGATCGGAACCACCTTTCCCACGCTGGCCGAAAACCTGGAAGAGGGCTCCCGCATTCTGCTTTCCGACGGCCTGATCGAACTGCGGGTGACGCGCATCCGTGGCGACGACGTCGAATGCGAAGTCGTGAACGGCGGAATGCTGGGCGAATCGAAGGGCATCAACCTGCCGGGAATTGCTGTTCGCGTTCCCTCGCTCACCGCAAAAGACGAAGGCGATCTCGAGTTCGCGATCAAGAACGGCGTCGACATGGTCGCCGTATCGTTTGTGCGCACCGCGGAAGATGTCCGGCTGGTGAAGCATCGTGTGGCCGCGCTCGGGGCGGAGACCTGGATCATTGCCAAGCTCGAAAAGCCGCAGGCCATCGAGCACCTGGAAAGCATTCTGGAAGTCGCCGACGGCGTGATGGTGGCGCGCGGCGACCTGGGCGTCGAGATGCCGCCGGAAAAAGTCCCGGCCATCCAGAAGCGCGTCATTCGCCGCGCCGCGGAAATGCGCAAGCCCGTCATCACGGCCACCCAGATGCTGGAATCGATGATCGAAAACCCGCGTCCGACGCGCGCGGAGGCCAGCGACGTGGCCAACGCCATCTACGACGGCACCGACGCGGTGATGCTGTCGGCGGAAAGCGCGGCTGGGAAATATCCAGTGGACGCGGTCGCCATGATGGCGAAAATCGTCTCGGAAACGGAGCTGCAGATGCGCTCCGATTTCCATCGTACCGATTATCACGCCGAAGGCGGGCTTTCCATTCCGGAGACCATTTGCGAGTCGATGGCGCACGCGGCCGACGACCTCGACCTGTCGGCCATCGCTGTATTCACCGAAACCGGCACCACCGCCCGCCTGCTGTCGAAATACCATCCCGCCCCGCCCATCTTCGCGCTCAGCAGTATCGAGACGGTCATTCGCCGCATGACGCTGCTGTGGGGAGTGCATCCGGTACTCTGCCCGAAGCTGCAGCACACCGATCAGATGGTCGAGACAGCGGAGACTCTGCTGATGAATGCCGGATATGTGCGACCCAAGCAGATTCTCGGCATCGTCGCCGGCACCCGCACCAAGAGCGGCTCGACGAACTTCATGCGCCTGCACATGGTGGGGGACAACGACAATCGTTCCGGCAATCCCCTCATGCCGAAGCCAAGGACCGTGCAGCCACCGAAAGGAAAGAGCCTACCGACAGCGAAAAAAGTCGAGAAAGCAGCCGCGCCCGCCCCGCCGCCCAGGCCAGCGAAGAAGGCCCGGTCGTAGGCCTGTCGTCGCTTCGGAAAGGCGCTCCTCTCTTCACTCTTTGCAACCATCTACAATTGGCATTCGATGGGGTATATCCGGATCCTTTCCGATCAGGTGGCCAACCAGATCGCCGCGGGCGAAGTGGTGGAGCGGCCCGCGTCCGTGGTGAAGGAGCTTCTGGAAAATTCCCTCGACGCCGGAGCCCAGCGGATTCGCATCGACGTCGAGGCGGGCGGGCGCAAGCTGATCCGCATCGCCGACGACGGTTGCGGCATGATGCGCGACGACGCCATGCTGGCCTTCGAGCGTCACGCCACGTCGAAAATCCATTCCAGCGACGATCTCCTCAGCCTGGCTACTCTGGGTTTTCGCGGTGAGGCGCTGCCCTCGATCGCTTCGGTTGCGCGCGTGCATGTAACCACGCGCTCCGCCGAGGAAACTGTCGGCACGGAGATCGAGATTGCCGGAGGGAAAATCCTGCACGTCGGCGACTTTGGCGGCCCGGCGGGGACCACCTTAACGATCCGCGATCTCTTCTTCAACACCCCGGCACGGAAGAAATTTTTGAGGTCCGAGCAGACGGAGCTGTCGCATATCGCCGCCCTGGCCACGCATTATGCGCTGGCACATCCGTCGAAGCACTTCGAGCTGCACAGCGCGACCCATGCCCTGGTCGAGGCGCCGCCGGTGCAGCAGGTTTCCGACCGAATCTTTCAAATTTTCGGGCGTGATGTTTTGGACCAATTGCTTGCGCTCGCGGCGGAGACGAACTTCGAACGCGCCGGCATTCCCGCGCCCCCGCCTTGGAAGCGCGAGCTGGACTGGGAGCCGCCCAATCCCGGCGTGCTGCGGCTGCACGGGTTCGCGTCACGCCCGGAGCTGCAAAAGCTGAACCGCAATTCGATTTATGTCTTCGTCAACCAGCGCCTGATCCGCGACCGGCTCATCCTGCACGCGCTCACGGAAGCCTACCGGAACATCCTGCCGCCGACATCCTTCCCCGTGGTGCTGTTGTTTCTCGAAATGCCGCCGGAAGAAGTGGACGTGAACGTGCATCCGGCCAAGACGGAGGTTCGCTTTCGGCAACAGTCGTTTGTCCATGACTTTGTGCGCGACGCCGTGCGCAATGCGCTCATCAAAACCCGCCCAGCCGCGAGCTTCCTGCATGCGTTGAGCCAACATGCAGCGATGACGCCGGCACTGGTGCCCGACATTTCTCCGCTGCCCGGCGCGCCGGAACCGGCGAATTTTTCTGCGATCGACCATGCTGCCACGGCAAACCCCCAGGTCTCGGAAGCGAGAACTGGGTCACCTGGATTCACGCCGGAACCGAATTCCGATTCGCTGCCGGCCAGCGAGAACATCGACGCCCGCGATGTGGCTTCGTTTGAATTACTGCCGCCGCCGCTTTCGCCGGCACCGCAATCGCTGCCCTTCCTCCCCGCGACGAGTGACGGAGAACAATCCATCACCCCCAGCCTGCATGGCCTGGCGTCGCTGCGCCCGCTGGGGCAGCTCGAAGAGTCGTTCATCCTTGCGGTCAATGAAGAAGGTCTGTGGATCATCGACCAGCATGTGGCCCATGAGCGCGTGCTGTTTGAAAAGATCAGCCGCGAGCGCGATACCGAACAGGTGCAGCGTCAACGGCTCCTGATGCCGGTGCTGATTGATCTGAAGCCCGACCAGATGCCGCTATTCGCCGCCATCTCGGCGGAGCTGGAGCGGAACGGCTTTGAGGCCGAACCCTTCGGGCCGCGTACCCTGGCGGTGAAGGCGACGCCGGTCGGGTTGACAGGCCGGGAGCTGGAGCGCACTCTGGTCGAGGTTCTGGAACAGACGGAGCCGGAACGGCAGGCGGAGAACCTGGAAACACTGCGGCTGCGCATCGCGGCGTCGATCGCCTGCCATGCCGCCATCAAAATCCACACGCCGCTCGAGATGGTCAAGATGGAGTGGCTGCTGACGGAATTGGCAAAAACCGAGCATCCCACCAGTTGCCCCCATGGCCGCCCCATCGTCCTACGGTATTCTTTAAAAGAGATTCAACGCGCGTTCCAGCGCATCTAGGCGACACAACCCTGCCTGCGAAGATTCGGAAGAAGGACTTTTTTGAACACGGAACAGCTCAATTCGGCACGCCTGGCTCGCTGGAGCCAGAACGGCGAGGCACGGCTTACGCTGGAGTCGGCGGCAGAGTGGCTCGACAGCATCGGTTTTTGTCCTTACCTCCCGTCGGCAACGGGGGTCGCCGCTCCCGCACCGAGTTTTCTCGAGGCCGTGGTGGGCCGCCCCGCCCGGGTTCCGAGCGCGGGCGAGCGCGGTCGGGCAAACGAACTGCTGGCGCGCATGGTAGAGAACGCTGCCGCCGTGCCGCTGAAAATGGCCAGCTCGCTGGGGGAGCAGCCGGACTTCCTCGCCAGCCCGGACGTGCTGCGGTACATCTATGCGCTGCTTGGGGACCGGAATTTCAAGGCCAGTCCATCAACGGTGGGCAACAACAAGGTCACGCCGCTGGCGCTGCACTGCTGGCAGGCCATCGAGCAGCAGGGGCCGCTCGATCTCGTCGCTTTGCAACCGATTCTGGGGCGCGACATGACCGAGGCCGCCATTGCCCGCGCACTGCAGGAGTTGTGGACTGGGCTGTATGTTTTCTCGGTTTTTAGCGCCAGCGGCCAGCCGGCAAAATGGGAGCTGCTGCCGCGCCGTTTTCCCGAGCAGGTCGCCGCCGGGGCGAGCACCGGACAGGCCGAGGCGCAGTCGGCCATGGTGTCGCTCTATTTGTATGCCGTGGTGGCCGCGCCGGAAGAAGATGTGCTGCGGTTCCTTTCACCTCTGGCGCCGCAATCGAAGCTGCGGGAAGTGATGCGCGGCCTGGGTTCCATGCGGCAGTTGGATATGATCGACATTGCTGGCCACGCCCACGTGTGCCTGCAAGGCGGGTTGCTGCCGGAGATGGTGGCGCAGCTCTCGGAAGAACAATTGGGTGCGGCGAATGCGGCAACAGAGGCGGAAACCGCGGCTGGGTCCGAGAATGGAATTGAAATTGAGCGTGCGCCCGAAACGGGCCAGTTTGTGCCGAGGAAATTTGTTCCGAAGAAGTTTGTGCCTAGAGAAAAATCCGGCGCAGGCCGTCCGGCGCAGCCCCGCAGTTTCGCCGCAAGCGCGAGCGGGGCGCCTCCATCGAAGAGGCGCGAATTCAAATCGGCCGGTTTCGACCGGCCTGCATCGAATCGACGCGGGCCCGTTGGGCGGGATTCATCACGGCCCAGCTTTGAGAACCGCCAGCCGTCAACTCGCGGCCCCGGCGAACGTGCGCGCCGCTGGGAAAAATCGGGCGAAGGCGCGCAAGCAGGAGCAGCCGAAAAGCGACCATTCGAACGCAAGCCGTTCCGTTCCGCGAAGCCCAAACCGGGCGGCTTCCAGTCCGGCGGGGAAGGCCCGGCCAAGCCGTGGGCGTCGAAAGGCCCCCGTGCGGGAGCCGCGGGCGTAAAGCCGTGGCAGAAGCGGACCGGGTCCGCACCGCCGCGCGCGCGCGACGGGGACGAACGCCCCAGGCGTTGGGAAAAGCGGGAGGATCGCCCCGGTTCGGCGGATTTGGGCGATCGGAAGCCGTTTGCGGCGAAATCGACAGAGTTCCGTTCTAAAGGACCGAGGCCGGGGGGATTTAAATCGCGCGGCTTCCAGTCCGGCGGCTCGGACAAGCCAGGATCACGACCGTCCAAGGGTCCGCGTTCTGAAGGCGCGGGCGCAAAAACCTGGGTTTCCAGGGGAGCAGAGTCGAGGGTTGGCTCGGCGAAATCCTTCCAGGCCAGGAACGTCGGCGACAGAGGGCCACGCAAGCCGTTCGCCAAGCCCGGCAGCCCGAAGCCCTGGACCAAGCGAACCCCCTCGGAAGGCGATGCCGGAGACAGGCCGCCGCGCCGAGAAGGCCCGGGCTCCACTACCGACAAACCCGCAGAAAAGCGCAACGCCAAGCCCTTCTGGGCAAAAAATCCACACGGAGGCAAAGGCTCGGTTGCGGCGTCCCGCAGCAATCGCCCGCGCGGAGGCAAGAAAAGCGGCGGCAAAAAAGGCGGGAAGAAGAAATGATCGCGCCGCGGGATGGCGTCCGGCGGCCGGTGATTGCCATCGACGGGCCAGCCGGCGCGGGCAAGAGCACGCTGGCCCGCCACCTGGCCCGCCGCTTCGGATTTCTCAATCTGGAAAGCGGGGCCATGTATCGCGCGCTGGCGTTGCAGGCGCTTGAATCCGCCACTCCCCTCGATGACGAAGCTGCCCTGATGCGGTTGGCGGCAACAACTCAAATTGTGTTGGAACCGCGCGTGGAGCAAGGCAATCGCGTGCTGCTGAACGACCGCGATGTGACGGCGCGCGTTCGCGAAAAAGACGTGACCGACGCCGCCTCCCTGGTCAGCGTGCATCCCCGCCTGCGGACCTGGATGGTCGAGCGGCAGCGCGCCCTGGGCGCTGCGGGCGGCGTGGTGATGGAGGGCCGCGATATCGGGACCAGGGTATTTCCCGACGCGGAGGTAAAGATTTTTCTCGACGCCGCCGACGACGTACGCGGCCAGCGGCGGTTTCTCGAACAGGCGAATGTGGACGGACCGCAAACCTCGGAGGCCGTGCTGGCTGCGGTACGGGAGCGGGACGCACGGGATCGCAATCGCACGGCGTCTCCGCTGGTTCCCGCGGCGGATGCGGTGCATCTGGACACCTCCGCAATGACGCTCGAAGAGGTTTTGCTGCGGGCTGAAGAACTGGTCCGCGCCCAAATCATCTGACTGAACTGGATCGCAGAGAAACGCAGAGCCACGGCACGGCTGAACGAAAGTTCCTACGCAATGGAAAAAGACAGGCGTTTGCAGCCTGCCTTTCCCCCAGTACCACTTCTGCTTCTACAGCGTTACTCGGCAGCCATCTCCTCGGCTTCGCCTTCCTGGCGCATCAGCTCCAGTTCGCGTTCGGCCGCTTCGGTGGCTTCGGTGACCTCCTGCTGCACACGCACCGCCGCCTCTTCCAACTCCTGCGACAGGCGAACGTTGCGGTAGTACTCCATGCCGGTGCCGGCCGGAATCAGCCGTCCGACGATGACGTTCTCCTTCAGGCCGCGCAACTGGTCGACGGCGCCGTTGATGGCCGCCTCGGTCAGCACGCGCGTCGTCTCCTGGAAGGAGGCGGCGGAGATGAAGGAGTCGGTCGAGAGCGACGCCTTGGTGATGCCCAGCAGCAGCGGACGGCCTACCGCTGGACGGCCGCCATTGTTGATGGCCTTTTCGTTTTCCTCTCGGAAGCGGAACTTGTCCACCTGCTGCTCGACCAGGAATGCGGTGTCGCCGGGGTCTTCCACCTTAACCCAGCGCAGCATCTGGCGAACGATCACTTCGATGTGCTTGTCGGAAATCGCCACGCCCTGGAGCCGGTAGACTTCCTGAATCTCCGTCACCATGTAGGACTGCAACTCCTTCTCGCCCAGCACAGCGAGAATGTCGTGCGGGTTCAACGGGCCGTCCATCAAAGGATCGCCCGCGCGCATACGCTCGCCTTCCTGCACGTTTACATGCACGCCGCGCGGCATCGAGTATTCCTTCTCTTCACCGCTGTCCGCCGTGACGTAGATTTTGCGCTGTCCTTTGCTGACTTCGCCGAACCGGACCGCGCCGTCGATCTCGCTGATGATGGCCGTTTCACGGGGCCTGCGCGCCTCGAAGAGTTCCGCCACACGCGGCAGACCGCCAGTGATGTCCTTGGTGCGGGTGGTCTCGCGCGGGATCTTGGCCAGCACGTCGCCGGGGAAGACCTCGTCGCCGCTTTGCACCATCAAATGCGCGCGGCTGGGAAGCAGATAGCGCTTCTGGCCCTTCGCATTCTTGATCATGATGGCGGGCTGGCGCTTCTCGTCGGAAGACTCGGCAACCACCAGCCGCGATAGCCCGGTGACCTCATCCACTTCCTCGTTCAGCGTGGTGCCCTCGTGTAGATCGTGGAAGTGCACCGTGCCGCCGACTTCCGTCAGGATGGCAAAGGTGTACGGGTCCCACTCGCCCAGCGTATCGCCCTGCTTGACCTCCGCGCCTTCCTCGACTTTGAGCTTGGCGCCGTAGACCAGCGTGTAGCGTTCCTTTTCGCGGCCGCGTTCGTCGACTACGACAAGCACGCCGGAACGGTTCATCGCCACCAGGTCGCCCTGTTTGGAGCGCACCGTGACCAGGTTGAGGAAGCGTACCGTACCGCCGTTCTTCGCTTCCAACCGGGACTGGTCAGAGACGCGGGAAGCTGCGCCGCCGATGTGGAACGTGCGCATGGTGAGCTGCGTGCCCGGCTCGCCGATCGACTGCGCCGCGATCACGCCGACCGCTTCGCCCATCTCCACCAGACGGCCCGAAGCCAGGTTGCGTCCGTAGCAAAGAATACAGACGCCGCGCTTGGACTCGCAGGTGAGCACCGAGCGAATCTTGACCCGCTCGACGCCGGCCGCTTGAATCGCGCTGGCCATGTCCTCGTCGATTTCCTGATTGACCTCGACCAGGACCTTGCCCTCGAAGTCCTTCAGCTTTTCGAGCGACACGCGGCCGATGATGCGGTCGCGCAACGGCTCGATCACTTCTCCCGCTTCCACGATGTGGCCGACGTAAATGCCTTCCACCGTGCCGCAGTTGTAGTCGCTGATGATGACGTCCTGCGCCACGTCCACCAGACGGCGGGTCAGGTAGCCGGAGTCGGCGGTCTTGAGCGCCGTATCCGCCAGCCCCTTGCGGGCGCCGTGCGTGGAGATGAAGTATTGCAGCACCGTCAGCCCTTCGCGAAAGTTGGCCGTGATCGGGGTTTCGATGATTTCACCAGACGGCTTGGCCATCAGTCCGCGCATCCCGGAAAGCTGGCGAATCTGCTGCTTAGATCCGCGGGCGCCGGAGTCGGCCATGATGTAGATCGGGTTCATGGTGCCGGCCTTGTCCGCCGCCTTCATGTTGTTGAACATCTCATCGGCCACCTGCTCGGTGACCGACGACCAGAGCTGGATGACCTTGTTGTTGCGCTCCCCGTTGGTAATGGCGCCGTCCAGATACTGGCGCTGCACGTTGACCACCTGCTTTTCGGCGTCGCTGACCAGCTTGTACTTCGTATCCGGAATCACCATGTCGTCAAAGCCGACCGAAAGGCCGCTGCGGGTGGCGTACTTGAAGCCAAGGTCCTTGATACGGTCGAGCATCTTCACCGTAATCTCCAGACCGAGATTCAAGTAGGAGTAGCTGACCACTTGACCGATGCCCTTCTTCTTCAATAGACCGTTGACGAACGGCATCCCCTCCGGACAGGAATCGTTCAGGATGACGCGGCCCACCGTCGTCGAAAGGTACTGGTTGTTGTACTGGATCGGCTCGGTATGCAGCAGGTCCTGATCGTCGTACGCGGTCGACATTTCAAGCACCGGGCCGGTATAGCGCAGGCGGATTGGGCTCAGCGTTTCCACTTCTCCGGCTTCGAGCGCCATCAGCACTTCATCGGTGTTGGCGAACACGCGGCCTTCGCCCCTGGCCCCGATATGCGCCTTGGTCAGGTAATAAATGCCAAGCACCATGTCCTGGGTCGGAACGGTGATGGGCTGGCCGGAGGCCGGCGACAGGATATTGTGCGACGCCAGCATCAGCACACTGGCTTCTACCTGCGCTTCCGGCGACAGCGGAATGTGCACCGCCATCTGATCGCCATCGAAGTCCGCGTTGAAAGCGGTGCAGACCAGCGGATGGATCTTGATGGCCTTGCCTTCCACCAGCACCGGCTCAAACGCCTGAATGCCCAGACGGTGCAGCGTCGGCGCGCGGTTCAGCAGCACGGGATGGTCCTTGATGACCTCTTCCAGCACGTCCCAGACGATTGGGTCCTGCATCTCGACCAGTTCCTTGGCCTGCTTGATGGTGGTGCAGTGGCCGATCTGCTCCAGGCGGTGGTAGATGAACGGCTTGAACAGTTCGAGCGCCATTTTCTTCGGCAGCCCGCACTGGTGCAGCTTCAGCTCCGGCCCGACCACGATCACCGAACGACCGGAATAATCCACCCGCTTGCCCAGCAGGTTCTGGCGGAAGCGGCCCTGCTTGCCTTTGAGCGTATCGGAGAGCGACTTGAGTGGGCGATTGTTGGCACCGCGCAACACGCGGCCGCGGCGGCCGTTGTCGAACAGCGCATCGACAGCCTCCTGCAACATGCGCTTTTCATTGCGCACGATCACTTCCGGCGCGTGCAGGTCCATCAACTTCTTCAGCCGGTTGTTGCGGTTGATCACGCGGCGATACAGATCGTTCAGGTCGGAGGTGGCGAAGCGGCCGCCGTCCAGCGGCACCAGCGGGCGCAGCTCGGGAGGGATGACCGGCACCACGTCGAGGATCATCCACTGCGGCTTGTTGCCGGACTTGCGGAAGGCCTCGACCACCTTCAGACGCTTGGCGTACTTCAACCGCTTCTGCAGGGATGTTTCCACCTTCATGCGCTCGCGCAGCTCGACTGACAGCGTGTCGATGTCAACCCGCTTCAGCAACTCCTTGATCGCTTCCGCGCCCATCATCGCTTTGAAGCCCGAGGGCCGGTACTCCTGGTCGAGCTCGCGGTAGCGCGTCTCATCCTTGATGATCTCGTGCTCCTTGAGCGGCGCATCGCCCGCGTCCAGGACCACGTAGCTCTCGAAGTAGAGCACGCTTTCCAGCTCGCGCAGAGAGATGTCCAGCAGATGGCCAATGCGCGACGGCAGTCCCTTGAAGAACCAGACATGCGAGCAGGGAGAGGCCAGCTCGATGTGTCCCAGACGCTCCCGGCGCACTCGTGACTGGGTCACTTCTACACCGCACTTATCGCAGATCACACCGCGGTGCTTCATGCGCTTGTATTTGCCGCACAGGCACTCCCAGTCCGTGATGGGACCAAAAATACGCGCGCAGAACAGGCCGTCGCGTTCTGGCTTGAACGTGCGGTAGTTGATCGTCTCCGGCTTGGTGACTTCCCCGTGCGACCAGCTGCGGATCTTCTCCGGTGAGGCGAGGCTGATGCGAATGGCATCAAAGTCCGAAATAGGATTGCTGAGCTCGAATGGATTGGAGCGGAACAAGACGACCTCCATGCCGGGTGCGCGCCGCACTTGTAAGTCTGCGGCCGACCGGCTCTCGCGCTCCCAGGATTTCCATCATTCCGTCCGCATGTCCGTCCTGGAAGCGCGTTGGCTTATGTGGACTTGCGGTCGTGTTTCAAAAATAGCTCAGGTCTTGCTTGCGGTCGGGCGACGCGGAAAGTCCGCACCGCCCGCCGATTTAATCCGCGGCGGCCACCGTGGGCAGCGGGACCTTTCTGCTTTCCGCCAGCTTGACCAGCTCGACGTCCAGGCACAGCGCCTGCAGCTCGCGAACCAGCACGTTGAACGACTCCGGTACGCCCGGCTCGATCGCCGCCTCGCCCTTGACGATGGCCTCGTATATCTTGGTGCGGCCGTATACGTCGTCGGACTTCGCCGTCAGCAGCTCCTGCAGGATGTAGGCCGCGCCATAGGCTTCCAGCGCCCAGACCTCCATCTCGCCAAAGCGCTGTCCGCCGAACTGCGCCTTGCCGCCCAGCGGCTGCTGAGTGATCAGCGAGTACGGCCCGATGGAACGCGCGTGGATCTTGTCGTCGACCAGGTGCGAAAGCTTCAGCATGTACATGTAGCCGACCGTGATCGGCTGCTCGAAACGCTCGCCGGTCATGCCGTCATACAGGTAAATCTTGCCCGAGGTGGGAAGGTTCGCAGCCGTCAACAGCGCCTTGATCTCTTCCTCGCGCGCGCCGTCGAACACCGCCGTGCCGAACCAGATACCGCGCTTCATTCCGCGCGAAACCTGCAGCAGCTTCTCGTCATCCAGGTCGAGCAACTGGTGCAGCACAGCCGTGCCGCGGAAGCGCTCTTCCAACAGCTTGCGAACATCGTTGGCCTTCTGGTTCTTTTCGACCAGCTCGGCAATCTGCTTGCCCAGCTCATGCGCGGCCCAGCCCAGATGGGTTTCGAGAATCTGGCCGACGTTCATGCGTGAGGGCACGCCCAGCGGATTCAGCACAATGTCCGCCGGCGTTCCATCCGGCAGGTACGGCATATCTTCTTCCGGCAGGATGCGCGAGATCACGCCCTTGTTGCCGTGGCGGCCGGCCATCTTGTCGCCCACCGACAGCTTGCGCTTCATGGCGATGTAGACCTTCACCTGCTTGATGACGCCCGGCGCCAGCTCATCGCCCTTCTGCAGCTTGCCGATTTTGTCGTTGGTGATCTTGCGCAGCACATCGATCTGCCGCGAAGTCATCTCCTCGATTTCATCGATCTGCTCATTCACCCGCGGATCTTTGTCGGCGTAGCGAATGCGCTTCAGATTGCGGGTCGAGATCAGCTCGATCATCTCGCGGTCGAGCACCACGCCCTTGTCCAGCAGGCGCTTGTTCGTCCGTTCGTCGTGCAGATCGATCTGGACTTCCTTGCCGCCCATGATCGACTCCAGCCGCTTCAGCCGCTCATCGGTCAGAATGCGAATCTCATCTTCCAGGTTCTTTTCGAGCTTCGCTACCTGATCGGCCTCGATCAGCTTGGCGCGCTCGTCCTTCTCCTGCCCCTTGCGGGAGAAGATGCGCACGTCAACGATGGTTCCCTCAACGCCCGGAGGGCAGGTCAGCGAAGCGTCGCGAACATCGCCCGCCTTTTCGCCGAAGATGGCTCGCAGCAGTTTTTCCTCCGGCGTCAACTGGGTCTCGCCCTTGGGCGTTACCTTGCCGACCAGGATGTCGTTATGCTTCACCTTGGCGCCGATGCGGATGATGCCGCTCTCGTCCAGGTCGCGCAGCGCGGACTCCGACACGTTGGGAATGTCGCGGGTGATTTCCTCCGGCCCCAGCTTCGTATCGCGCGCTTCGATCTCGTACTCCTCGATATGCAGCGACGTGTAATAGTCCTCGCGCACCAGCTTTTCACTAATCAGAATCGCGTCTTCGAAGTTGTAGCCGCGCCAGGACATGAAGGCCACCAGCACGTTGCGCCCCAACCCCAACTCGCCCTGCTCCGTGCAAGGCCCATCGGCGATCACCTGCCCCTTTAGCACGCGGTCGCCCTTGCTGACGATCGGTTTCTGGTTGATGCAGGTGTTCTGGTTCGAACGTTTGAACTTGGTCAGCTGATAAATGTCCGAGCCGACCTCGCGCGACAACTGCGTCGGGTGGTGTTCGCCCTCGACCCGCACGATGATGCGCTCGGAGTCGACTGAGTCGACGATCCCCTGACGGCGCGTCAACACGACGGCGCCGGAATCCCGTGCCGTGACACCTTCCATTCCGGTTCCCACAAACGGGGCTTCGGAGATCAACAAGGGAACCGACTGGCGCTGCATGTTCGCGCCCATCAGCGCGCGGTTGGCATCGTCATGCTCGAGGAATGGAACCAGCGAGGCGGCGACGGAAACCAGTTGCTTTGGGCTTACGTCCACATAGGTCACTTCACCGCGGTTCACCAGGACGAAATTCCCCTGACGCCGCGCCGTGACCAGCTCGTTCTTGATGCTGCCGTTCTCGTCGAGATCGACGTTCGCCTGGGCAATCGTGTAGCGATCCTCTTCCCATGCCGACAGGTAGAAGCTGTATGGCTGGAACTCCATCGGCCGCTTCTTTTCCTTCACCAGTTCCTTATTTCGCTTGATCGCATCCGGCTTCTCCAGGTGGTCGCCCACCCGCAGGCCGCTGTCGCCGGCGTTGACTACCTGCACAAAGTCGAGCAGCAGCCCATCTCGCACCCGGCGATAAGGCGACTCGATAAAGCCATACTCGTTGATCCGCGCAAAGCAGGACAAAGACGAGATCAGCCCAATGTTCGGGCCTTCCGGCGTCTCGATCGGGCAGATGCGGCCGTAGTGGGTCGGATGCACGTCGCGCACTTCAAATCCCGCGCGCTCGCGGCTCAAACCGCCCGGCCCCAGCGCGGACAGACGCCGCTTGTGGGTGATCTCCGACAGCGGATTGGTCTGGTCCATGAACTGCGATAGCTGGCTGCTGCCAAAAAATTCCCGGATGGCCGCCATCACCGGCTTGGCGTTGATCAGGTCGTGCGGCATGGCCGTCGACATGTCCGGATACACGCTCATCTTTTCTTTAATGGCGCGCTCCATGCGGACCAGGCCGATGCGGAACTGGTTCTCCATCAGCTCGCCGACCGCGCGCACCCGGCGGTTGCCCAGGTGATCGATGTCATCGACGACGCCGATGTTCTTGCGCAGCTTCAGCAGATAGCGGATGGTGGCGTAGAAATCGTCCGGCGTCAGCGTGCGATGGTCGAGCGAGGTCGCGTCCTGATTGTCGTAGAGCTTGATGTTGAACTTCAGCCGCCCCACGCGCGAGAAGTCGTACTTGCGCGGATCGAAGAACATGCCCTCAAACAGCGCCGTCGCCGTATCGAGCGTCGGCGGGTCGCCGGGACGCAGCTTGCGGTAGATTTCGATCAGCGCCTCTTCTGGCTTGTGTACAGTATCGCGGCGCAGCGTGTGCGAAATCACATTGCCAACCTCGTCGCGCTCCGGCAGGAAGATTTCGATCGAGGTCACGCCGCTTTCGAGAATCTGCACCAGCTTCTCTTTGGTCAGCTCCTGATTGGCTTCGAGCAGCAGATCGCCGGTCGTGGTATCGACCACGTCGGTCGCCGACATGGCGCCATCCAGCTCGGAGTCTTCAATCTCCACCTCGCTGATTTTGGCCGCCCGCAGCGCCTTCAGAATGCTTGCAGTGATCTTGCGCCCGGAGTGGGCAATTTCCTCGCCCTTCACCGTCACAGAATGGGCCGGCTTCACCCCCTGCAGGTGGGTCGCCTTGCCCTCTTCCGGAACCGTCCAGTAAAGCTTGCCGCCGCGGGTGGCGATGGTATCGACCGTATAGAAGCTCTTGAGAATCTCCTCGTCCGACTTCAGGCCCAGGGCGCGCAGGAAAACCGTTCCCAGAAATTTCCGCTTGCGATCGATGCGGACATACAGGGTATTCTTCTGGTCGTATTCAAACTCCACCCACGACCCGCGATAGGGAATGATCTTGCCCAGAAAGTAGGTGCGATTGTTCGCCGTCTCAAAAAACACCCCCGGCGAGCGATGCAACTGGCTCACGATCACGCGCTCGGTCCCATTCACCAGGAAGGTGCCGTTCTTGGTCATCAGCGGAATGTCGCCGAAAAAGACCTCCTGCTCCTTCATGTCGCGGATGGTCTTGACGCCCGTATCCGGGTTCTTGTCGTAAATCTTCAGGCGAATCGTCACCTTGAGCGGCGCCGAATAGGTCATGCTGCGCTCTTCGCATTCGCTCTGGTCGTATTTCAACTGCAGGCCCACCGGGTCGCCGCACTTGTTGCAGAAATCCGGCGTGTTCTTGTTGTAGGTTCCGCACTTCTGGCACAGCACATCGCCAGGATGGAACGGGTCCGTAATGACCATATTCCCGCAGTTAATACAGGTGGTGCGCAGGTGATGCAGCCCCTTCAGGTGTCCGCATTTGCACTCCCAGTTGCCGATCGCAAAATCGACGAACTCAAGCTCGGAAAGATTGCGGAAGTCGGTAATCGGGAACACCGAAGCGAACACGGACTGCAGGCCCAGGTCGTCGCGTTCCGCGGGCAGCTTGTCCATCTGCAGAAAACGCTCATAGGAGCGGCGCTGCACTTCAATCAGGTTGGGAATCTGGATTTCGGTAGGAATCTTAGAAAAATCGAGACGGCTGCGGATCGCGCGGTTCTCGTTCGACATGCTTCACTCCTGGCTGTTTTGCCTTCGCCGCCCACTCCCGGCGGCAACCCGGCAGTCGGTCGGGCCGCGCTCCGGTTCATCCACGGAAGACGCGCGCCCATTCTGGTTTCGCTTGCTGCGCTTGGTTCAGTATCCTTGCTGTTCGAACTCGCTCGACCGAGCCCCCTGCTTCATTTCGCCGGCGGATTGGCATCCAGACAACCGGAGAGATTGCGTTCTACAGACGCCAAACCGCTCGCGAGAGACAATATGCCCCGCGAGCGTCACAACCGGATTGTGCACTGTTCAGATAGATGGGTTTTAGCTTCCGCCTGCGCCGGACCATTCCCCAGCGCTTTTGTAGAAGAGCGAATACAACCGGAGATTTTCCGGCTGCTCCTACCCACAGCTCCCGAGAAATGCTGAATCGGGGTCAAGAGGGCATGCGGGCGAACGGCTCACTCCTTATCTAGAGTAAACCAGATTCGCCCCGCGGGCAAGCCTACTACTTTACCTCAACTCCGGCCCCAGCGTCGACGAACTTCTTGCGGATCGTCTCCGCCTCTTCCTTGGTGACGCCTTCCTTGACCGTCTTGGGAGCGCCATCGACCAGGTCCTTGGCTTCCTTCAGGCCCAGCGCCGTGACTTCCCGCACCACCTTGATGGTGCTGATCTTGTTGGTTCCGGCATCCTTCAGGATGACGGAAAACTCGGTCTGCTCCTCGGCCGGAGCCGCTGCTGCCGCGCCGCCGCCGGCCGCCATCACCGGGGCCGCCGCCGCCGCCGATACTCCCAGCCGCTCTTCCAGCTTCTTCACCAGGGCCGCCGCATCGAGCAGGGTCAACCCAACAATCGAATCCTCAATTTGCTGTAAATCCGCCATGTCCATTCTCCGTAAGTCAAAAAGTCTTGTGCCAAAGTCTTGGTTTTCAAAAAAAATCTGTCATCCCCACCGAAGTCCGCAAAGCGGACGAAGTGGAGGGACCTGCGTTTCTCCACCACCCCGGCAACAATCCGGGCTCGTTCTACCGTCATTGCCGCTTCGCGCGCGGTTTCCGTTGTGCCCAGACATGCACCCCGGCGCGAATCGCTTGAATCTCCACCGAACGGCTACAACCGCCCTACGATGCCGCCGCTTCGGCAAACTTGTTCTTTTCGACCGCCTGGCCAATCACCACAGCCATGTCGCGGCCCGTCGCGTTGATCACCGTCGCCAGCCGCTGCGCCGGAGCGCTGATCAGGAACAGCAGCTTCGAGTACAGCTCTTCCCGGCCCGGCATGGTCGCCAGTTGCTGAATCTCCGCAACCGACAGGACCTTCCCGTCGACGATCGCCAGCTTAAAGGAAAACTGCTCGTTCTCCTTCACCCACCCCGCCAGCGCCTTGGCCAGCGCCACCGGGTCGCCGCTGCTATAGGCCACCGAGGAGACGCCCTTCAGCCCCTTCAGCGCCTCTTCCACCTTGGTCCCCTGGGCAGCGCGCCCGGCCAGCCGGTTTTTCAGCACCCTATACTTGGCGCCCGCGCCGCGAACCACCGTCCGCAGGGCAAAATCCTGCGAAACCGTCAGCTTTTCGAAGGTGCCGACAATCGCGGTCGTCGCCTCGGCCAGATCCGCGGCCAGCTTCTCAACCTGCTCGGCCTTCTTGGCTCTTGAAATTGCCATCTCGAACTCCTCAATCTTCCTGCCACGCACGTTGAGCTTCCATCGCCGTCCGGACGCGTACCCTAAAACTGTCATCCCGACCGGAGCACAGCCGGGGCCCCCAGCGACAGGTCTTCGTCGCTGGGGTGAAAAGCGAAGTGGAGGGACCTGCGTTTCTCCGCTGGCAAACCGACGCCGCTTTCGCTCTAAGCCTTCCCCGCCGACTCCACCACCGCATTGTCCAGCCGGATCCCCGGGCCCATGGTCGAACTCAGCGTAATGCCCTTCACATACTTTCCCTTGGCCGCCGAAGGCTTGGCCTTCACCACGCTGGTAATCACCGTAGTCGCGTTTTCGATCAGCTTTTCAGCGGTAAACGAAAGCTTGCCAACCGGCACATGGATCAGCGCCGTCTTATCGGTGCGAAACTCCACTTTGCCGGCCTTGATCTCCTTCACTGCCGCGGCCACGTCCGTCGTCACCGTGCCCGTCTTCGGGTTCGGCATCAGCCCGCGCGGACCCAGAATCTTACCCAGCCGCCCGACGGACTTCATCATGTCCGGGGTCGCGATCAGCGCGTCGAAGTCGGTCCAGCCTTCTTTCTGGATGCGCTCCACCAGGTCGTCGCCACCCACAAACTCCGCGCCGGCGGCTTCCGCCTCGCGCACCTTTTCGCCGGAGGCAATCACGGCCACGCGCTTGGTCTTGCCCAGCCCGTGCGGCAGCACGACGGTGCCGCGCACCATCTGGTCGGCATGGCGAGGATCGACGCCCAAACGCAGCGTAATCTCGACCGTTTCATCAAACTTGGCGTACTTGACCTTTTGGAGAAGCGGAACCGCTTCGGTCAACGGATACGGACGCGCCTCAACAGCCGTGCGCGCCTTCTCTATATTCTTCCCAGACTTCTTCGACATATTTCCTTCCGTCTCCCACCGCGCGGACCTTATGCAGCGCTTGTTTCCGCTGAACCGCTCCGTGTTGCTTGTTTTCAACTGCCTTGTTACGGGGTACTCGGAGCGGCCGTCCGGCCGTGGTATGGTGTACGTCCAAATGAACGCACTCATTCATTATGCGGGGTTTGCCCGTTTAATGCAAATTTCGCGAAAACAGGGTAGCGGGTCAATTTGAAAGGATGGAATTGAAAGAGCCGGGTGCCCCATCCTTCGCCGGGTGCCCCATCCTTCGCCTCTTTTGCGAAGGGTGGGATCGATTATTCCACTTTCCAAGGTGTACTCCACCGTGTATCGATCTCTACCAGCCGGGTGCCGGGTGCCCCATCCTTCGCCTCTTTTGCGAAGGGTGGGATCGATCAATCCGGTTTCCAAGGTGTACTCCATCGTGTATCGATCTCTACCAGCCCCGGCTCTCCAAAAAGATAATGCCGAAAGCTACTCCACTCCCATTGTTCAGGAAGAGCGACCAGACCGCGCTTTACCGGATTGCGGTGCATATACTTCAACTTCTCCACCTTCTTTTTCTCAGTGCGCACATTGAAGTCGTAGAAACGAACCTGCCAAAACGATTCACCTGCGATTCGAACCGTGGGCTTCAATTTCCTCGATGAAGTTTGTTTCAGGACCTGCATGATTGCGGATGGCGTGCCTGTCTCTGGTTCTGTAATCAGCAGATGGACATGCTCCGGCATCACCACGTAACCAATCACCGAAAACCGATGCCGCTGGCGAACCCGCTCCAATACGGCAAGAAAAATACTTTTTGCCTCGGGAGTGTGCAGATAGGGTCTGCGCTGACCGCAACTGAAGGTCAGAAAGTGAAGATCGCCTGCTCCGTAGAAGCGCTTCAGTCCTGTGGGCATGGTCGGAATATAGCTTCACGGAGATTCTCACCCCACCCTTCGCAAAAGGCGCGAAGAATGGGGCACCCGGCACAGCCCGCTGACGAGATTCCAGCTTCCGGGCCCCCGACAGGTTCTTCAATAAGTAAATTGGCGATTTAACGCTCGTTGAGAGCTGCCACACAAATGGCTCCGCTCCACGAATAACCGGTTTTCCGTCCACTCTGACGATGTCGCGCCTTACAATTGCAGCATCGCCGCCACGATATTCATCGGCCCCACTCTCCGTGTACGAAGACATTGACCAGCTCGCGCAATTGAAGTTCAACAAGAAACTGGAATCTATTTCCAGGCATACGCGAGAAAGGGTGAAGGAGATGCAGAATGAGTACGCGGCGCTCACAGGCTTATCTGGTGTGCAAAGCGGCCAGCACGATGTCTCAATCGGCCGAGTCCAGATAAATGGGGCCGAGCAGATGATACGTGCTCTCTTTAAGATCTGGGTCGACTTGATAAAGCAGCGTAATGGCCACATCTCCACACCGGACATCGCATTCATCACCAACGAAATCGGCCGCTACGCCAGGACACAAAAGGCCAAGCTGCATCAAGCATTCTCAGGTGGGAAGATGGGCGCCGCCGCCAATTTGATGAAGCAGGAAGCAGTGATACGGATGGATGCCGTCCTTGCCGATACGCGGGGCGATCTGAAGATCATGGTGCGTGAGCATGAAGCATTTTCGAAGGAGGGAGTTGTGAAGCAGGAGAAACCCGTTGCACTGGATACACAAATTCTGAGACGAATTGCCGGCCGCCCCGCCAACGTCCTCAATGTGCTCATAGCTTCGCCCTCTGACGTGAACGAAGAGCGGGAAATCGCGGAAAGGGCAATCGGCGACTGGAACGCTGCACACTTCTCAGCCACACAAATTATTCTGAACGCCGTGAAATGGGAATCTCACTCATATCCGGCCACCGGAGACCGGCCGCAGGCCATCCTAAACAAGCAAATAGTCGAATCTGGGGACATTCTTATTGGAATCTTTGGATCCAAGGTGGGCACGCCTACTGGAGGGGCACAGTCAGGCACCATCGAAGAGATCGAGGAGTTTCGAAAAGCTGGGAAGTACGTCGCATTATACTTTTCGACGGCTAATGTCCCAAGAAGTGCCGACCGTAGTCAGCTGGATGCTCTTGAGACATATAAACTCGAGCGGCAAAAAGACACATTCTATTTCGAGTTTGAGAATGGTCAAACTCTTCGTAAACTCCTGACGCAACATCTGCCGAAGATCGTCCAGGATGTTCTGGGAAATCCTGATTTGCCAGAACATGCAATAGGAAGGGAGCAAGATGCGTCTAGGCCACAAAAACCTGGCGGAAACGGTGGGCAGTCTGGTACACAAGCCTCGACGCTGTTGGCCGACATTATCTCGGAGCTGGACGACAATTTCGATCGAGCCTCAATGCCGCGAACCGGGGATGCTTATCGCCGTCCCTCCACCCGAGCTTGGATAGAGAATCGGAATAAGATCACTCTGCCGCCTGAAATCCAGCCACACGTCAAGAATGCCTACCATCAAATCGATAGTTGGCTCGACATTGTAAACACTGGGCTTCATCCAAACCAAGGGAGCATGCAGCTAAACTTGATCGTCTCAGATCTCAGGTCTTCACTCCCACCGCTACTCTACGAGCTTCGAAAGTTGCAGCTCTTGAATCAGGACGCGGCAAATATTGGGTCAGAGCAAGGCATCATCAAAGCTTCAGATTGGGAACGAATGGCGGAAAAGCTATCCGAGTCGTGCCGCTTCCTAAGGGCAGATTCTCAATGGACGAGCACGACGCGCAGTGAGGATTGGAGGATTGCCGGCGGAAATGGCGGAATGTGCGAAGCCCTTCTCCGCCAGGCGGGCGCGATGCTGCTGAAGTCGCCGAAGGTCCGATCCGGACTAAACCAGGAGATACTTTCTGAAACCGACAACCTCAACCGCTGGCTCCTCTATCTGAAACAGCGGGGCTTTCATAGAGTTGACTTCCCTGCCCATGAGGAACTGGAAGAGGGAACAAAAATCACACACCTCCTAGGCGGAATTAGAGATTTACCAGGCAACTCGGCCCAGGTGTGTATTGAATGTGCCGCGATGGAAATATAGCCGAACGTAGGGTAGCGCGCCGGAATCCGTTTTGTGCAGCGGCTGGCCCCTCGGCGCGTATATCACAGCGGGTGGCCCATTCAAGCCCTCGTTTGGTTCGAGTGGGGTTGAAGGCGCTGCCATCTCGACCGGATCTCATCTCCCATTGACCTCCGTTACATTACACATTACGATTGTCTGTGATCCAGTCGATCCGGCACAAGGGCCTGTCCCGCTTCTATCGGGACGACGATGCGCGCGGCGTGATACAGGATCACAAAGAGAAACTGCGTGACATCCTCGCCCGACTCGACGCCGCCGGCACGATTCAGGACATGGGCGTCCCCGGCTTCCGGCTTCATGCGCTCCAGGGCGAACTTAGAGGTTTTTGGGCAGTAGCAGTCCGCTCAAACTGGCGAGTCGTCTTCCGGCTTGCCGACGGAGATGTATGGGATGTCGATTATCTGGACTATCACTGAATCGCATTTTTGCGCGAAGGAGAAATCGCCATGCCGATGAAAAATCCACCGCACCCGGGCGGCTTTGTCATGCGCCAGTGCATCGCGCCGCTTGGCCTCACCATCACCGATGCCGCCGCCGCGCTGGGCGTGACCCGCACGACCCTTTCGGAACTCGTCAACGGAAAGCGCGGCATCTCGCCCGAGATGGCGGTGCGCCTGTCCCAGGTCTTCGGCGGCAGCGCGGAGACCTGGCTGACACAACAGGCACACTACGATCTAGCTCAGGTTCCGGCCGGCCGCATTAAGCTCAAACGGTTGCAATGCGCGTGAATTCCGGGCGGCTTTGTCATGCGCCAGCGCATGGCGCCGCTTGGCCTCACCATTACGGATGCCGCCGCCGCGCCGGGTGCCCCATTCAAGCCGTCTTTTGGCTTGAGTGGGGAGAGTTCCACGGCAAGCTAAAGCGGTTGCCGGGTGCCCCATTCAAGCCATCTTCTGGCTTGAATGGGGAGAGTTCCACGGCAAGCTCAAACGGTTGCAATGCGCGTGAATTCCGAACCATCCGCAGGGACTGTCGGCTCTCAGGATGTGTAGCCCCGTCCCACGGCAGCACCGCTGCTACCGGTTGTTGACAGCAGCCAGGGCAAGCCGTGGTAAGAATCGGCAACCATCCAGGCGCCAGCCAACAGCGCCGCGTTAAGGATGGTCTCACTCCACTGAAACGGGTCTTTGGAGCCTGCCGCCACGATAGGTATCCACACCACGAACAGGAACAGTGCGAGTTGAAAGACTGAGAGCGCGACAGCCAGCCGCGCACAGAATCCAATGAGAGTCGCGATGCCCGCTAGGATGAAGGCACAGCCCATGAAATACGCCCAGAATAGGTGGTCCGGCAACCAATGGGGGATGAGCGATACTGTGTCCTTTACGTCGACGAAGTGGGCCACGCCGAAAAAGATCAAGCAGAGGCCGTAGAGCACGCGCGCGATGCGTAGGCCGTTGTTGCTGCTCACGAAGCTGAGATGTTTACGGTCCCAGTCAGCGGCAAACCAGACATAGAGCACCCACGCGGCGGCCAGCATGACCGCGAGCGGAAACACCGACCAGCAAGCTCCGAAAGCGGATTCAAGAAAAAAGTTTGGCAACCGGAATAGCAGCAACCAAAGGAAGAGTGTGGCGAGCAGCACGCGCGCGGCAATGGCCGCCATGCGCGGAACAAGCAGACCAATGCCGGCTGTGAGGGGGATGAGGGCGCCAAGGTAAATGAATAGTTCGCGTGCGGGGACAAAGGTGGGAATAGGATTCCACAACGGAACGAAATCTCGATAAAGCAGGCCCACCACTCCGAGGCCGATCATGGTGACCGCGAAGATAGCATGACCTACGCTTGCGATGCGCATTGGCCCGTGTCCAAGTGATGCTTCAGTTTATCGGCAACCCGACGAACACGTCGAGTTGTCTCCGGTCGAAAGACATCGACAGCGAAGTACTTATGTCAGAAAAGAAGGCGACCCAGTTGGGGCCACGCCCACTCTCCGTGATTGTGGAACCACCGCCACGCCCAATGCGTAACGAATGGATGCCGGGAAAACATTTGTCCGCGGCGCCGGAGGCACGATGGCGGTGACGGTCGGAACCAGAACAGCCGAACCACGGGAAACCGATGCGGGATCGATGGAGAGCGCACTCTGGCTCGCGCTCGGGTTTGGCCTGCTGAAGTATGCGCTGGCGACGCTGGCGCAGGTGGCCATCCAGCACGCCGGATATGGCATTTTCCGCGATGAGCTCTACTTCATCGTGTGCGGCCGGCATCTGGCTTGGGGGTACGTGGACCAGCCGCCGATCATTCCACTGGTGGTGCACATTTCCGCGCTGCTGTTCGGAATCAAGTCGCTGGCGCTGTTCCGCACCTTGGCTTCGCTGGCGGGCGGCGCGGAAGTGGCTCTGACCGGACTGCTGGCGTGGCGCATGGGCGCTGGGCGTTGGGCCCAGGCGCTGGCCATGACCGGCATTCTGCTCGCGCCCATGGTGATTGGCCTGGATGCGACGTTTTCGACAGGTCTCTTCGAGCCCATCTTCTGGATGACGGTGGCTCTGGCGCTGATGGAGCTGGCCCGGCTGGCCGATCGCGGAATCCGCAGCGGCAAGGCGGTCGCGTGGTGGTGGGTTCTGCTGGGTGTGGCGGCGGGAGTGGGCCTTGAAAACAAGTGGAACGAAGTCTTCTTCCTGGTCTGTGTGCTGGCCGCGCTGCTGCTCACCAAACAGCGGAGAGTGCTGGCGTCGAAGTGGTTTCCGGTTGCCTTTGCGCTGATCGTGCTGCTGATTCTGCCCAACCTGCTGTGGGAGGTACACCACCACTGGGCGACGCTGGAGCTGCTGCACAACGATCAGATCAACGGGAAGAACATCCATGTAGGGCCGCTGGCGTTTGTGCTGAACCAGATGCTGGTCTTCGGCTTTCTGATGGCGCCGTTGTGGATCGCGGGCATTGCCTGGCTCCTGTTCGGCCGCGCGGCCAGAATGTTCCGCTTCCTGGGCGTGACGTATGTGCTCTATCTGCCGCTGATGATCACGCTGCACGCCAAGGACTATTATCTGGCGGCGATTTATCCGCTGTACTTTGCCGCCGGCGCGGCGGCGTGGGACCTTTTCTTCCGCAAGGCCTGGCTGCGGCGTGGGCTTACGCCCGCCTGGGTGGGCTTGCACGCGCTGGCCGTTGCTGTTCTGCTTCCCCTCGTCCTGCCGGTGTTGTCGCCGGCGAAGACGATTGCGTTCCAGAATCGGACACACCTGCAACAGCCAAAGCTGGAAACAGGAACCACTGCGCCGCTGCCGCAGTATTTCGCCGACATGCTGGGCTGGCGGCACAAGGCGAATCTGCTGGCCGCCGCCTGGTTGTCCCTGCCCCCAGCGGAGCGCGCCCAGGCCGTCATCTATGCGAAGAACTATGGCGACGCCAGCGCGGTCAGCGTCTATCGCCCGGATGTGCCGGAAGCCATCAGCGGCCATCAGAACTACTTTCTGTGGGGACCGCGCGGGTATTCCGGCAAAGTCATGATTGTGTTTGGCGACAGCCGGGAGAGCCTGGAAAGCAAATTCGATTCGGTTCAGGTCTTCGCGCGCGATACGAATCCCTATCTGGAGCCCTATGAACGCGGGCCGATTTTCATTTGCCGCGGCCCGCACGAAAGCCTCGAAACATTGTGGCCAAAGGTGAAGTTCTGGTATTAGAGCTCTGCCGGGTGCCCTATTCAGGCCATCGTTTGGCTTGAGTGGGGAGCGTGCCACGGCAAGCTCAAACGGTTGCAGTGCGCTTGAATTCCGCGCGCCCAGAGCCAATCGATCGAAGCGACGATCCTTTCCTTCAAAACTCCCGCTTTGGCGCTTCTTGCTCCGATTCCCGCCTGGACCGCCCACTCTCTACTGCCCTTCGGATCGCCTCAACATCGGCAAGGTCTTGCGTTCTGCCGGACGCCAGTTTCGCTGCGATCAGGTCATCGCGAGAAATGAAGCTCGCCTTCAATCCGCTCTCCGAGTCAACAACGTGCTCAACCCGGCGCTGCCATGCCGCATCGAACTCGACGCCCGGTATCGTCGTGAGGATGTCGATGCCGACCGGCTCGCGTCCCAGACGAAAGAACGGTCCAGGCGCTGCAAAATCGGCCGGGGTCAACTCCTCGAGCGGCGCTCCGAATTGAGCCAGGGCCGCAAAAATTGCCTCGGCGTTCGCCGCGTCGGCCTTGACCAAAATGTCCAGGTCTTTGGTTGCCCGCGGCTGCGCATGGATGGAGACAGCGTAGGCTCCCACAACAAGATATTTAGCCCGGTAGGCGTTCAAAGCGGACAAGAGTTCTTTGAAGTCTGGGTACATCGGCAACCGCGCCCTTCATCGCATAGTGTTCCTGGGTAAGCTCGGAAACCGCCTGGACGCGCTCATGCACCGGGCGGCTCTGCCAATAGCGGTACTCGTCCGCCTTCATTTCATCGAAGCTGGCATATTTGCGGATCGTCTTGTCCATGCTCACGTTGTAGCATACAGCGCCGCTTGCCGCGTGCCCCATTCAAACCATTTTTTGGCTTGAGTGGGAGAAGTTCACGGCCACCGGCAAAAACGAGCGGGGTCAACTTCTGCGGCAGCGGTTGGGACGCGCCCGACCCCGGGGCAATCACCCTTCAAAACAGCTCAGGCGGCCTCATCTCGGGAAATGAAATAAGCCCAAATCCGGTAGGAAGTCGTAGAACCCTGTGCCCGCCGCGACAGACTAGCCAAGAACAGCATTACCCTAGCGACGAAATATCGGCCTGCGGGCACGCGATGGGTCCTTCAATGAGGACCTTGGCGATTTTGCATCAATCGAGAATCGGAGGTAACGATAAACGCGTTTCTCGTTACCTATCGTCGACTTTAGAGAGAGGTGCAATAATTGTCGGCTTACGCCGGAAATATCACAGTGAGTACTTCTCACCTTCCAAGCGGGCCTGGCCGAGGGCGGTGAGGGTGGTGAGGATTTCGACGACACGAGTACGACTGGCTGGGCGAAAGCCGGAGGCGATCTGCTGGGCTGTTGCGGGGCGGATGCGCAGGGATTCCTTGACGGCGCGAAACTGGTCGGGGATTGCAGCGGGCCAGGGCTGCTTTTGGCGCGGGGCCGCGGCGGCGGCTTCTTCGACGAAGCCCTCAAGGGGGCGGGCCACTGGAATCGCGAGGGCAGGCGCCTGGAAGTCAGGGCGGAGCCAGCGGATGTGGCCGGCGGCTTCTTCGGCGCGGCGTTCGGCGTTGAGGGCGACGATGCGGGCGAGGAGTTCGTCCGTGCTGAGGTCATGAGGCCAGCCATAGGCGTCGAAGACGGCGCGGTCGATGCTGTCGTGGAGCTCGCGAAGAATGCCGATGAGAGCGGCGTCGTAGATGTGGTGGTCCTGTTCGGTGAACTCTTCATTGGAGCGAAGTTTTTCGAGGACGTTGTACATCGCGGTGAGGGTGATGGCAGGATGTTCACGCTGGACACGCTTGCGGTGGGCGTCGAGGTCTTCCGCGAGCTGGCGGATGGTTTGCTTCTGCGTTTCGGTTGCATCGGGAAAGGGGAAGGGGTCGAAGCAAGCGGTCTTTACGTAAACCGGACGATCTTCGAGTAGGGCTTGATTTGCACGCGTCCAAGTGAGATGCACCTCACTTGATAACACACCCAAATCAAAGGCATCCGCGAGCGCGATATTCACGAGCTTATTATCCGGAAGAGTTGCGATATCTACGAACACGAAGATACGATGCTTTGCGGTCTCGACGGTCGAGATGAACCTGGGTAGTCCGCGCAATGCGGGACGGAAATTCGCTCGTGGCTCACCAAAGATCCACCACTTTTCGCTGTAAGTGGCTCGACGGTTCTCGTCCCTCTCCGGCTTCACTCGGTCTCGTACCCATTGATAGACCTCCGGGAATCGCGTGCGGACTTCGACCTCGGAGAGGCCAAATAGGTCGATGACCATGACCTTGCGTGAAGCGCCTGTGAGGTCGCGACCATTGAGGTAGGGACGGATGTGCTTTTCGAGGCCCGCTATGCGACCCAATCCAAGTGTCACCGCTTCCACCGGGGTCACGATGAAGCCGGAGCCATGAAGCTTTACGCCTGGGCATGAAAGATTTTCATTCGCTTGGAGCGCTGATGCGCTCGATACATCGACACCGATGCGAAGGTCAGCGAGGATTTTGCCGACTTGTTCGGAAAGTTCGACCTCCGTGCCTTCGGTACTAGTGTCGCCTTCACGAATCACACGGTAGAGATGACCTTCGTGTTCTCCACGAGCCGCGACAGTCATGGCGATGCGTACGGCTGCGGGGCGGGCGATGGGCTGATTGCCAAAGCGCGGAGGATTTGTTTCAAGTGCGTTCATCCAGGGATGGTTCGGGATGGCGAATAGAAGCGAGAGCGGGTTTTTTGTTGCATTGAGATTTTGGGCGACGACCTTCCGGTTGAAAACCTGGGGAAGAGAGTTGGTAGTGATAAACCCGAAGCGGCGGCATTTACCGTCGCGGGTGAGTTCGGCGGCGCGCTGCCACCAGTACATGACGAAGTCGGCGGAGTCCGGGACCTCGGTGTAAACCTTACGAAGGGTATCGACATATCCGCCCTCCTGTTCGGAGCGGATGTCTTTGCCGCCAATAAAGGGCGGGTTGCCGATGATGAAGTCTGCTTGTGGCCAGAGCGCCTGCTTTGCACCAAGGAATTGGAAGAGCGGGCGGCGTGCCGTCTCGTCCGGAACTTCTCGGCCCGTCAGCAGGTTCTGTTTGAAGGTGCGGCCGTCCCACTCGGTGACGGGATCGCCGTTTTCGTCGACGGCGGGAACCTTCTCCTGCCAGGTCATGAGTGCTTCGCCGCATTGGATGTTATGGAAGTTGCTGATGACAGGAAGAGGCGGAGTGACATCCCCGCGAGTGCGGAAGTGCCACTGGAGATAGCCGATCCAGAGAACAAGGTCGGCGACGGCGGTTGCGCGGGGGTTGATGTCGATGCCGAGGAGCTGATGCGGGTCAACCGTGCGACCCATGTGTTCGAGCGCGGTCTGAGTGTCGCCGAGGGCGGCCAGGGATTCGAGGACTTCGCCTTCCAGGCGCTTAAGGTGTTCGAGGGCGATGTAGAGGAAGTTGCCGGAGCCGCAGGCGGGGTCGAGGACGCGGATGTTGCAGAGGCGACGATGGAAGTCGCGGAGGATGTCGATCGCGTCGTCGATATGTCCATTATCGACGAACTCAGAAACTGCGCCTTTGACGTCGTCCCAGTCGGCGCGGAGGGGTTCGACGATGGTGGGCACGACGAGGCGTTCGACGTGGGCGCGCGGCGTGTAGTGCGCGCCGAGGGCGTGACGTTCGTCGGGCTCGAGGGCCCGTTCGAGCAGTGTGCCGAAGATGGCGGGCTCGACGTCGCGCCAGTTGGAGTCCGCAGCATCGATGAGGAGAGCGAGTTCATCGCCGGTTAAGGCTAAGGCAGAGGTGTTTTCGAATAGACCACCGTTGAACTGCAGGATCTGGTTCTGGAGGATGGGCGAGAAGCCGCCTGTGTTCATGGTGTCCCAGAGGGAGGTGGCCATTTGCGGGAAGACGGCGACGTTGTCGCGGTCACGCAAGCTGGTGAGCATGTCAAACCAACTGCGTACGGGAAGGAGATTTACGTCTTCAGCGAAGGAGGTGAAGATGCAGCGGGTAAGGAACTCGGCGACTTCTTTGGCAGAGAAACGCCGTTCGAGGTTGCGGGCAAGGAGAGCGAGCTTTGCGGCGACTTCGCGAGTGACGCGAGCAGTGTGGCGGGATGGATCGAGGGAAAGCGGGTCGAGCCAAATGGCACGAAGACGGTCGCAGACTTCTGGTTGCTCGAGTTGCGAGAGAAGAATGCGGTAGGAGCGCGGATCGGGGAACGGTAGATAGGCTTTGCCGGTGAGGGAGAAGTCGGCGAAGAGCTCAATGGAGTAGCCGACATCGACGGTGATGAGGAATGGTGGCCAACCTTCCAGTGGAGGCAGGGCCTTGGCGTAACGTTCGGCCTGGTTGTAGGCCTTGAGCATCTCTTCGTCCCAACTGATCGTGCCCCGAACGGCGGTGCCGAGACGGCGGCGGACGGGACGGGGTGCAGGTGGGGTCAGGGTGAATTCGCCATCAGCATTCGTCGACGTGTCAGCTTCTGGCGTATTGCTGCCCTGCTTGGCTTCAAGGATGAAGTGTGCCCGCTTGTAGAGGTCGATGCGCCCGGTGGATGTGGTGCCGTCGAGGTGGTGAAAGGTGACGGCTTTCTCGAAGACGTAGCTGTTGCGGTGATCTTCAGCGATTGTAGGTTCGGGGCGGGGAACTTCAAGGAAGTCACACAGTTCAGAGAGGAAGAGAGCGTAGTTCGCTCGTTCGGCCGCTGCGGAGTGTTGCCATCTCTGAATGAAGCTCTCGTTAGAAGGAGGCACAAACGGATGTTCTCACAAACGTGATCCTCTTTCCAAAGCTGTTTGCGGTGAATTCACGTGCTCGGCCGTAAAGGCTCGCTTTCAATAAATGGGTTGGCCAAATTCTCCTTGACGCGTTTTTCTCCTTCAATAATATAAAGTCGGCTTATCGCCGGGTGCCCCATTCAAGCCATCTTTTGGCTTGAATGGGAGAAGTTTCACGGCCACAGGCAAAAACGAGCGCGGTCAAAAAAGTCGTAGAGCCCTGTGCCCGCCCCGACAGACCCGCCCCCGCGTGACCGGCTAAGACCAGCGACAGCCTGCCGACGAGATACCTATTCCCGTCGCCCGAGAATCAATCGGTACGGAGCAAATCTCCGCCTCCGTTCCGCGTCAGTCCAGGTCATTTCGGCGGCGATGTGACATGGCTGTGACTACCAGCATTCATCAAAGCCGGAAGAATGATTTTCGCCATGATGGTATTTGGCGGAGTGGACCCCGCGTTATAGCCGCCGCCCGTGAAAACGGCGACCAGATGGTACTGGGTCGCAATGTAAATCTTCTGTCCGCCGTTCCCTTGTGCTGCGGCCACGATCACCTGCTGCGAGCCGCGAGGCGTCTTCACCGTAAACATGTGCCGCCACCAGAAGTAGCCGTAGCTGACATTGTCGACATGGCTGTGTTCGGCGAGGGATGCACGCACCCACGACTCGGAGACGATCTGCCGCCCGTGCCAGCGACCGCCGTCCAAGAAGAGGATTCCCAGCTTGAGCATGTCGCGGGGGCGCAGGTGAATCTGCGAGTATTCCTTGTCCGCGTTGGTCAGGTTGTAGTTCCACATCCAGTCGGCCCGAGTAATTCCCAGTGGCCCGAAGAGCTCGGCCTGCGCGTACTCCGGGAGCCGCATGTGAGTAACATTCTCTGTGAGTCTGCCAACGACGGCAACGCCGCCAGAGCAGTAGTAGGCTCTGGTCCCAGGGTCGCTGATCATGGGCAGATCGAGAGTGGCCTTCACCCAGTCCGGCTTGTTATCGATCACCGTCTCACGCCCCGGAGAGGTCGAACTGTGGTCGTTGCAGTCCAGCCCTGAACTCATGGAGAGGAAGTCGCCAAGCGTGATCTCTGCCTTGCGCGGATCGGGGTTGGCATAGCTTGCGTAGCTCATGTGCGGCAACACTCGCTCATTCACTCCGGAGAGGGCGCCTCGGTCAATCGCGATCCCTGCAAGTGCGCCGACAACGGATTTGGTTGCCGACCGCAGTTGATGCGGGCGCTGCGCGCTGTAGCCGTAGAAGTACTCCTCCAGCACCAGCTTTCCTCGCTGATACAGCAGAACGCCGTGCACATCCTTATAGGTGCCATCGAGAACTCCGCGCACGATGGCGTTGGCAGTGGCAACTCCGAGGTCTGAGCCGGCAATGTCTCCAACGGCGATTCCGTCATGCAGATCGGCGGGCGGCCGATAGCGATAGTCTGTGGGGGAATCCTGCCCCTTGGGGCGCGGCCGGGCCAGCGCCGCGGCGTCGGGTGTGATGCGGGTGGACACACGAGGATGGAACTTGCCATCCTGCTCGTATCCTGTCACCTTGCCGCTTGCGTCGCGCGGGAACAAGACCACCTGCCCGGTGATGGTGGAGAACCGATCCACACCGGCGGGACCCAGAGGGTATTTGGCTTCATCCACCACGGCAAACAGTCCGTCGCCGTCCACGATTTCAAGCGTGTGACCAGGCGCATCGGCATAGGTCCCAACATAGTCTGCCAAACACGGAGCTGGCTTTACCTGCGCATCCAGCCCGATCGCGAGCGTGACCAGAACCATGGGAAGCACCGCCAATCTCAGGCGCCGTCTTAGGTCGCCACACATTGCCAACCTGCAGCCTCATCTCTTTTGTAATGAAGATGGAGAAGTTTAAGAGTCCGGTTCGAGCCTACTTCGCCCTGCTGGAGATAGTCCAGCACCTCGGGAAATGAATATAGGCCCAAACCGGTAGAAAGTCGTAGAGCCTGTGCCCGCCCCGACAGACCAGCCAAGAACAGCATTACCCTGGTGACGAAATATCGGCGTCCGGGCACCCAATGGGTCCTTCAATCAGTACATTGGCGATTTGAAGTCAATCCAGAATCGTAGCTGACGATAACAGCGTTTATCGCTATCGATCTTGTTTGTGACGCGGGAGTCTCGGATCTCGATGGAATCCACGATTCGACGAGCATCGTTTGCCTTACAGCGCTGCCCTGTCAAGGGTTGTGCTCTTTTTGCGGCTCCCAGTGAGACTTGTGAAGATCGGTGCCAATACTTTTGGCGAAATCGCGCTCCCGATCAAACCCGTCGCGCGATGAAATGATAAAGCGCGACGCCATGAAGACTTGGCCAGTATTTTCGCTTTCAACCATCCCTTCCGTGAAGGCCACAGGCGACAAGCAGCAGTCAAGCCGGCCGAGCTTCTCCCACGGGGGCTCTTTCGGATAACAGTACATAACGATGTCGGGCGCCATGGGGAACACCGAATAAGTGCCACCGCTATACATTCCCACCTTAAGCCACATCGCGTTATTCCCGGTGCGGAACGCGACGGGATTGTCTGAGGTGATGAAAGGGATCGTAGTCAGATTGCGCCCGAACAGCCAGGTCGCGTTTCTTATTCGCTCCGCCAAATCTTCGAAGATGCTGTCTTCCCAGAGCAGGCTCAGATGCAGTAGCCGCTTCTCTCGCTCAGCCACCGGCTTACCATGCACCTTCTGTTCTGCGAATGTGGCGAGGATGTCCCTGACGCCCGCAGTGCGCAAAAACTGCAAGGCGACATAAAGCGACACCAACTCGCGGTTGATATCTGGAACCTCGACTTTCTCCATCGGCTTCATATCCCGAAGCCACTCCACCCATTGCCCGGTGATCCGGGCTACTTCGCCCTCAAGCTGGGAAAACTGTTTCTCCATGGTGAGAGGATCATGTCCCAGCGCCGCCAGTTCTTCATGACAATAAAAATTGTTTTCTGCCGCTACTCCATTGGGCCGCGTGCGAAAAGCGCGGTCCTGGTCCCGATCCCATAACCAAAGTTGGCCGGTGGCATCGGTGAACCGCCGCAGATAAAACTGCGGTACATAGTGATGTAATTTCGGAACGTTCATCGGTTCACTTTTGTTCGATATTGATACTATGCGGTGGCCACGCCGCTTAACGTTGTCGAGCTTGAAGACACCGAGGACGGGAGTGAGCGGACGAACCGTGGACTTTTCTCACCTCGTATTTGAGACGTCGGATTCTCGACCTAACGAATACCCGAGAGTGGGCGTTGCTGACGGTCTTTAAGCTTCTGATCTGCTCAGATCGCGCGGAAGGCGATCCACATCACTTTTTGAAGACCTGCCCGTTTGCGACACCCATCCTGTCCTGTTCACCCCGTGCTCTCCAAAAAGCTAGGGACCGGAGCCACGCGCCATGGAATGTCCAGTAGGGTACGGCTTTCGCGCAAGCCTCTTCCATCAGGTCGCTTCTGCGGGTAAGCTGTACCATTGAGCTTATGCTTCGAAGTGAAAGCCGATCATGAATTACCGCCAAAAAACGCTACTTGGACTGCTCAGCGCCTTCGGCGGACATTTGCCCAGCACCGACTTCCAAAAATATCTGTTCTTGTATACGCGGGAATTCCAACAGGAGCCGTCCTTTGAATTCGTGCCATATAGGTTTGGCAGCTTTTCGTTCCAGTCCTATGCCGACAAGCGGCGCCTCGTCGAGATGGGCGCTTTAGCGAATGCTGAGGATTGGCAATTGCCGGGTGCCCCATTCAAGCCATCTTTTGGCTTGAGTGGGGTGAGATACCACGGCAAGCTCAAGCGGTTACAGTGCGCTTGAATTCCGCGCGCCTGAACGATGCGGCAACCCAGGGGTCTCGAAAGCAATTGAGAAAAGAAACAGTGGCGCCGAAAGAGGGTTGCTCTTTCGGCGTCACTTCCCGTTTTAGGGCCTCGCAGTCTCCCACTCGATAAAGCCAAAGCGGTTAGTATGCGAGCCAATGAAACCACATTGAGTCAGCGTCTTGTTCGGTAGCGTCGGATAACGAGGTGCCGCTCTGCGCCATCACGATATCCTCATTTGCCTCACTCGTGTACGTGATCGCCTGGCTGGAACCAATCCGGTAGGCATAGGCATCGTCCATGTAGGCGTCCGCATAATACGGAAGTGGATTGCTGAACGAACCCCCGACCTCTGTGCGCTCAACAATCCATTCAGCGGACTGGCCGGAAAATGTAGTCTTCGGCGGAATACTGAGCGAGGCGGAAACAGACTTCTTCGTGTTGTAGTTTGCTAGAGCATTTAACCCATAGGTGTATATTATTTCTGGCGAAGTCTCAGCGATACAACAGGGATGGGGAGAGCATATTCGGACGATCTGCGGCGGAAGCTGCTGGAAGCGCACAGTCGCGGGG
>Ga0207933_1000505_pt1 | contig 37579 bp, 32 predicted proteins | sample NGESurdeep092012_4_FD_184488 | JGI IMG/M metagenome (GOLD analysis project Ga0207933, IMG submission 184488) | Arctic peat soil microbial communities from Barrow, Alaska - NGEE Surface sample F53-3 deep-092012 (SPAdes) | ecosystem: Environmental > Terrestrial > Soil > Wetlands > Peat ... | reverse complement strand
CAGCAATTCCTTTTTCATCAAAGGCGTCATTTCCAAAAACCGGCCGTTCATCCTTACAATATTACAAACCACCTTATCCGCAAAAGGCCGATAAGGTTCCATAATGTCGTCCGCCAGGCAATAGGCATTGTATTGGTTGCGGTGAAAAATGCCCAGCGTAGGCAAAAGGCCACTTGCAACAAGGCTTCGTGCTACTACGGCGCGCAACAGGCTATATCCATAGTTCAAGAGATTATTTGGCGGCAAGCCTTCAGAGTCTCTTTTAAATTGCAGAAAATCGGGGAAGATATGTTTCCAGTAGTATAAGGCCGCTTTAGCTTCGTTATTGGTACTATCAGCGCTTTTTACGGTGGCTGCAAGCCTAGTTAAATATTTTGCCTCTACCTTTTCAGCCTGTAAAAGAATGGCCTGGTTTTCAATTTTTGCTGCTATCGTTTGTTGCCACAATTGTTTTTTAAGAGGCGCCGAAGCAGCAATATGGGCTTTGAATTTCTGGCTTTGTAGTGTATGGCCATCGAGACAAAGTTGAAGCCCCACCGGATGGTGTTTTTGATTACAGGTAATGAGTGCCGTATTATTTTCCAGCAACTTTGCCATTACGGCCTGCGTGATGGTGATCTGCTGATGGTCAAGAATAATAATCCCGATATCCTCTATTGGTACCGATTTGGTTTCACCCGTATCCGGCATTTCAATAACCAATTGTTCATTTTTGGTTTTGAGATAAGCGGGATTGCCAAAATATAGAGTGCGCTTGATCATAGCATTATTAATATAATCCTGAACGCGTAATATTTTTGATTATTATGCTCCGGACTGATTAGATATAACTATAACTTAATCGCGATTGTTATTGATCATTTTTTTTTTGTAAACGCCATCCCGTTTTTTATCAATGCGGCCACCTGTATAAGCGCACACACCCATGCGGGGTGAATTGACTACGGGCATAGCTGCGTAATCAGCAAAATCACTGCATGTTTTGGCATGTTGCTTTGCGCATTTATCACAAAAAGCACTTTCATCATCCCCTGCACATACCATGCATAGCTTAGTGGCAGCCTCTTTGCCGCAGGTATCGCATAATATTTGCAAAGGCTCATTCCGGGATAATAATACTATTCCCTTATCCGCTTCTATAGGGTATTCCCCTACTACAGTTAGTAGCAGGGAGGTAGTACTTCCGAAGTCGTATTCATAATTTATTTTCATGCCTTTGCTCAATGCTACTTTTATTTTCCGGCTTTTTGGGATTTCGCCATTGGCTTCTTCCATCATTTTTTCGTATTCGTTTATTTTGTCTTTCATAAGCAAATTTTCTGTTTCAAAAAAATCCCATCCGCCACCTTTGGCTTTGTTTTTAGGATTGGTAAACGAACTCATGTGGCCGCAACATTCTAACCATATCTCCCGAAGAAAATAATCAATGTCTTCTATGAGGGCTTCCCCGTCCGCCCACAACGATAAAAAGTAAGGGCTACTTCCCCATTTCGGATTGGTTTCTACTTTTAGCAGAAAGGATTTTCCGGACTTATTTTCTTTTGATTTTTCGGTAAGATGTTTTTGCAAGTGCCGGTTAATGGCAACTTTCGAAAATTTTTCTTTACAATAAAGGCATTCGCCTTCGGATATGAGTTGAGTCATGAGTTGTTTATTTACAATTGGTAAGAGTACTATAAAAATAATTTTTTTTAATTTTTTTTCGGCCAAATCGAAAAGCCAAAAATAAAGAAATCATTCTGTAATGAAAATAGAAGCCAATTTTCCAGGTATCAGAAAAAGTTGATTATTTTATCTAACCATGTTTCGATTAAGCCGCTATACTGCATCTCAATCGTCGTTTGCTCATTTTTGGTTTTAAGATAATCGGATTGCCGAAATATAATGTTAGTTTTATTATGATTCGATTAAACGGCAACACCTGCCAGGTTTTGGAAACCTGGCAGGTGTGTGCAAGCCTCAATCTAAAAAATAACTTTCGAGTTTACCGTAGTCATCATACAATTTTATTTTTTCTTCGTGTGCCTGAAAATATTTTTCCCGGTTGGTAAAAAGTGAATCTATAAAATTTAAACGCTCAAGATGTAAGGAATGGTATGATGACCACTCCCAATCTTTTGGATGCTTCCTGAAACCATGTTTTACTGAATTAAGATGAATATATAAGATGGAGGCAGCAAGATACTCCCTGTCTGATATTGCTTTCTTCTTAAAAGGCTTTAAAAATAAGGATCCGGTTCGGTCGTATTTGTTATTGAACGCTTTGGTGTAGCCGTTGAAAAAATTGGAGAATTGTTTGCTCAGAAAATTAGAGGCGTCCACACCTGCCAGGTTTTCACAACCTGGCAGGTGTGATGTTACCTCTTCTTTGGCTTTTATTCTTACCAGCAAATGGAAATGGTTAGGCATCTGGCAATAAGCATAAGTATCCGCTATTTTATCAATATGCTTATGGTATTGTTGTAAAAAGTACCTGTAATTTTCCGGCTCACGAAAAAGGTCTTCATCACCATTGGCATGATTAAAAATATGGTAGTAAGTAGAAGGTAGAAGTTGGTCCATGCTTTTACTTTTTGAAAAACAGAAAAATTGATTATTTGTTAGTTTACTGTCACACCTGCCAGGTTTTAAAAACCTGGCAGGTGTGGATACCGATTTGCTTTCATCTGAATCCGGTATTTCAATAACCAATTGTTCATTTTTGGTTTTAAGATAAGCCGGAATGCCAAAATAGAGGGTGCGTTTGATCATATCAACTGTTATTGATGGGTTAGGTAATAAGTTTTATCATTAACAGCAGTTGTCAAGGATTCCTTGACAACTGAATCTGTTCTAATTCACCTTCCTTAAAGCAATTTTTAATATACAAACTAATATTTTATTTAGTTTGGCTAAAAAGTGTTGCCATTTGTTGTTGAGTGGGCCAAACGGTTTTCTGCTCAAATCTAACTTCGATCTCGGTTTCATTGTCGTTTGTACGATATATTGCTATCTCGTTCATTTTAATATTCTCCAATTTTTGTAATTTCTCCTAAATGATTTAAACGAACTTTTATTGGATTTAGAGAATTTAATGCACCAACACTTCGAATATTATAAAGTCTTTTACTCTCTTTTGCTCCCATGATACTTTTCAATTCCGAATTTTTTGTTTCCAAATGATGCCTGAACCAATAATTGTTATCCGCAATACTCCAAACCAAATACAAATACTTACTTAATAGCGGTTTATTATTTTGTTGGATTGCTTTATCAAATTCTTCCTGGGGTAAGCCCAAAACAAACATTTCATTTTGTTGCATACTGAAAAGAAGTTCCAGATTATCAGGCGGAAGCTTATCTAAAAAAGATTGCTGCAATTCTTTCCCCAGTAAACCATTCCATAGATCATGAGTGTTTTTCACTATATACGGTATTTCATATTTTTTTCTCTCTACGGCATTCCAAAAAGTGCATGAATGTTGAACTTGTTTCCCATCATCATCTTTATAAATTGCAATATGGTGATTGTTACCAAGAACTGCAAACCCAATATCTTTTCCTTGTTCATCTTTCTTAATGGCTTCTACAGCGGAAAGCCCTGTATAGCATCTGACAGTTAAAATTGGAATTTGTTTTTTCTCATTAAACCATAGGGTACTTTTAAAAGCCTCTTTTTCTTTGTTATTGTGTAGCTCTAATCTTTCTTTTACTATTGCTTTAATTTTCTCATCAACAATAAATAGAACATCTTTAGCTTTTAAATTTTGAATTGGATATTTAATTACATATTCTTCTTTGTAGCATGATGCTTTTTCTAAAACTTGTTCTTCTTTTTCATCTAAATAAATCGGCTTCTTCTTGATGGTAGCTATTGTTTTTTTAAGATCATTGTCATTTTCTTTTAATCTGGATTCAATTAAGTCTCTGATTTTTTTGCTGATAATTTTTTCGGGATTTTCTAATAGATATTTTATTGGCTTGTTTTTATTCTCTACCTTAATAACTCCGTATACTGATTGCTCATGTAAAGCTCCTCTTGGTACAATGATGTTTTTTTGAACTATTTTCTTCTTTCCTTTAACTTTTACTTTTCTCACACCATTCGTTGCCGCTTTCTTTCCTGCCTTAAAAGATATTAATATTTTTTCGGCCTCTTTGCTTACTTCTGCTGTAGTAAAAGACTTTTCCGTAATTATGTATTCATCAAGTTGAGTAAGTTTTCCAGAATGGTTTTTTACAATTTCATTTGTTTCTTTTAAAATATTCTCATCATAATTTTTACCAAACTTTAATTTAGCGGCATCAATCTCTTTTTGCATTTCATCCTTTGTTTCTGTAGAATTGAGTGTGTTGATTCGCTGGATGTATCCTTGTTTCGTACATGCGATTACGAGGGCATCAATGGCATGGTGTCTGTGGTCATCTCTTTTAGTCCAATTAACAATTTCTTCTTTCTGGTGTTTACGCTTGCCATGATCACTTGTCCATTCTTTGATAATGGTTTGATCTAATTCTTTGTATTTAGGTAATTGCAGATTCATTAATACATCGTCCCATCCCCATAATTCTCGAAGTTTAGCCGTAACTGTACCTTCAGTCGCAGTTACATTATTACAAATTTGTTGTAATATCTCTTTTGATTTGCGCGCAATATATTGTGTTTCCCTTAGTTGCCGATCTATAAAATTTTCCCATATTTTTTTGTCTGCTTCTGTTTCTTTTTTGTTCTTTTTTCTTTCTAAATATTCTTCATAGGAAACTTTTAATCTTTGCATTTTGCCATACGAAATAATGCCCTTTTTAAACCAATCGTCAATCCGGTTCAAATATTCATTTAACTGGGTTTCTCCTTTCTTTGAAATGTAATCGTATGCAGTCTGATTAGTTTTTGTAGAATTACATTTGCGGTGAACCAAAACTTTATTGGTTTGTGAATCATCAAATAATAATGCTTTAGGCACAATATGATCTACATCAAAATTATCGCCGGATAAAGCTTCGGATAAATTAAAATGCTCTCCGCAATAAATACATTGATTGGCAACCTGGGCATCTTTTAAATTTCTATTTGAAGAAGGGAAGATGAATTTATATTTTTGAATGTATCGTTTTGTTGCAGGTAGTTTTAGCTCCGCTAACCTGTTTGCAACTTCATCGTTGAGTTTCTTGTTGTCCGAATTTCGTTTGTCAGCATCGTTCCTTTCATCTTTGCTTTGTTTCAATTCTCTTGCTAATTCGATTCTTATTTCATCGGGCTTACCATGTTTTTCAAAAATAGCATTTACCACGTTGATCATCTGGTTAATAATTTTTTCTACTACTGGCTGCCGCAAACTGTTTTTAGAAAGTAATTCTAACTTATCGGCTGTCAATCTTTTTTCTTGTTCATCTTTTGTCAGGCTGTTACTGTGATTATATCCTGCTAAACTACAGGCCTGAGAATAATCATAGCCTTGCATTAAATAAGGTAAAATTTTTCTTATTGCTTTATTAGATTTATTGCCAAACGATTGCTTGTTAAAATCAATCTTTGAAAGTTTCTCTGCTACTACCTCATCTATTGCAAAACGCTTCACCAGGGCATTCTTACATTCTTTCAAGTCTTTGATGGAATAAATGGTATGCCATAGTTGATAAAGTGGTTCTTTTTCTAATGCTGGATTTGCCTGAAGGCTTTCTTCTTCTGCTAAAACTTCTCCTGTTTTCTTATCTACTAAAACCGATGAATGTTTACCTGGAATAATCTGAATATCAAAATTTAATAAAGAGGACTTGCTTCCAACAATTTTTTCAATTTCTGAATAGGTAATATTTCCCTGAATCCCTTTTAATAATTGCTTATTTGCATAAACATTATCTTTTTTAAGTTTTAGTATTTTCAATAGTTCTGCAAAAGTCAGGGTCGGATTTTGAAATAAATAGTTTGCTATTTCTTTCTTTTCTTCAATTGTCGGTATTCTATCTGCCCACTTATATTTACTTCCTTCAGGATTCTTTATTTTAAGAGAAATATTATTCACGTTCTCCCATATTTTGCATAGTTGAAATAATGGAGAGGTTTTGGGTGCAACTCTTGGCCCCACAAAGACAGTTTTTTCCTTTTGGGTTTCTTTATCGGTATAGTTCGTTTCAAATCCTTCAAACTCGCAAACACTTACTAATCCTTTTTGAGATTTTAAATTTCTTTGATAATAAACTATCTCGTTTCTCAACTTACTTATTATTTCATCTGTAAGAAAATCATGCTTTTTTCTTTGAGTATTAATAATTATATCAAATTCTTCTATATAAGCTTCTCTCGGATATACTTTTTCCTTTATCCTGAAATAAGAATCGTTCTTATTTGCCATTGACAAATTTTCGTAAAAATATTGACCAATAGTTTGATTACGCTCTTTAAGCTGAGCAAATCTTCCCTTTACTTCAGCAACATATTCGGTATCTTTTTTATCTTGATTTTCTTCGCTTCTTGCAGACTTATATCCACGCTTTTGATTAAGCATATACAAAATTCTGCCTACCTGTTGGGCGGATATATCTTCAGTTACCGCATCGCTTCTGAGTTTCCAAAGGTCAAGGGAAGGTAGTTTCATTAATTCTTCAGATGGGAAAATATTAAGATCTTTCAGAATTTTTTTCAGATCACTTTTTTTCAACTGTTTTCTATCATATCCTTTTCGTTGAGTGCGTCTAATTGTTCTGTCCTGATTTTTTGAGATTGCCTGCCCTTTTTGAAATTGATCTCTGTCATCAGAATTTAAAGGGATGATTCTGGATCCCATTGCAATTATTCGGATTGGTTTATTATTTTCATTTACCTCAATCAATGCCCACCCAATACTATTTGTCCCCAAATCCAGTCCTAAAATTTTTTTACTCATAGCAATTTATTTTAAATATTTATTTTACTTTTGTCTTCTTGAAAGCAAATCACAATAAGGATTATTCCGTTGTGAAAACATTTATAGGAGTGCCGCAGTAATGCGGCATTGTTATTTTTGTTATTTGATTATTTAATCGTTTTATCTGAGTCGCCTAATTAATTTCCAGCTCAAACCACTCCCAAACAATTCCTTTCCTCATAGCAATTTTTTCGCTCTCAAACTTCTAAGGTAATTTTTTTAAAATAATTAAATTAAAATAATGTTATTCATTTCCCGCTTTTTATAGCAATGGATCACCGCGGACGGACAGGGCAAGCGGTTATAGAGATAACAGGGATCGGTTTTCCCCCAGTGTTACTTTTATATTATAGTCCGTTAAGTTCTCAAGCTAATTTTTTATCAATGCCGAAACACAATAACATAAGGCTTAGCCTGTATAAGCCCTGACACTTACTCCGTTTTTTCTGAAAAGTCTTCCATACTCCATTATTAAGAACTAAATATTTCAATCTTTTTCTACAGGTGATTCATAGAGAAATTGAACTGAATAGCTAAAAACAGGAATCAAGGATATTTGTCTGTTTACTGTCCCATTGTGCTTTTGAAAATATCAGACACGGAAATAATCTTCCAGTTCAGTAAGCGTATCAGAAGATGTCTGCAGGTCTTTATGTTAAAAAAAGTTTTCATAAAAATATTTCGGAAAACAAATAGTTTGGCCTGCAAAAATCGATTTTTTATCAGTAACAGATTGTATGATGGGGGAAATAATGATTGTAGTAAAGCAACAAATAAATGAGTTTTCTATTTTTTTGCGTGTAAAAAATTGCTCAGGAACAGCTACGGGATTTCCGCTTATATAATTTAAAGGAATTCTATTAAATTTTCAGCCTCATTCTTCATTTTTTAATGGAACTTTGCACCTCCGAAATGAAGGAGGTCGATCAGATTTTCAATGTTATTGAAGAGTTGGAAAGATTGATCCTGAAAATTGAAAAGATAAAAATGAAAATTAAAGTTTGTGGGAATAGAGATATTCATCAGTTAATAGAAATGAATGATCCGAATCTTATCGGAGCCAAAATAGATTACGTTGGGCTCATATTTTACGAGTATTCGTCAAGATATGTTTTAAAAAACCTGACTGGCAAAGAAGTAAGAGATGCAAATTTATCCGTAGAAAAAGTCGGTGTCTTTGTAAATTCATCTGAAGGATATATCATGAAACAAGTGGAGGATTTTGGTCTTGACGCAGTGCAACTTCACGGAGATGAGACACCCTTATTTTGTCAGCGGATAAGCGATCAGATAAAATTGATCAAAGCATTCCGGATAAGTGATCATGAAACAAATGTCGACTGGTTAGTGAAGGAGTATGATGAAGTTTGTGATTATTATTTATTTGACAAAGCCGCACCTGGATTATATGGAGGTACAGGACAAAAATTTAATTGGCAACTATTGGTTCAGGCCCGGATTGGTAAACCTTTTTTCTTAAGTGGTGGGATTGATATCAACGACACAGAGGAGCTGAAAGAAATAAAACATCCGTTCTTTTATGGAGTGGACATAAACAGTAAATTTGAAGTTAGCCCCGGAATAAAAGACATGGATAAGGTAAAGGAATTTGTGAATGATTTGAAAAAAGAAGTAGTTTAACTAAAAAGAAGAAAATTAAAAGATGTCATCTGAAGCTAAATACAATCAACCTGACGAAAACGGTTACTATGGCCAATTTGGCGGCGCTTTCGTTCCCGAAATGCTGTATCGTAATGTAGAAAATCTGAAAGAAAATTATTTAAAAATAATCAACAGCGAAAGTTTTCAAAAAGAATTTAATGAATTACTAAAAGATTATGTCGGACGACCAACGCCACTTTATTTTGCGAAGCGATTAAGTGAAAAATATGGGGCTGAAATTTTCCTGAAACGCGAAGACCTCTGCCACACGGGAGCACACAAGGTTAATAACACAATAGGACAAATCTTATTGGCTGAAAGGCTTGGCAAAAAAAGAATTATTGCGGAAACTGGTGCGGGTCAACATGGGGTGGCAACTGCTACCGTTTGTGCGCTTAAAAATCTCGAATGTATTGTTTACATGGGGGAGAAAGATATTGCACGCCAGGCGCCAAATGTAGCCCGGATGAAAATGTTGGGAGCGAAAGTGATTGCCGCCACCAGCGGGAGCAAAACCCTGAAAGATGCCACTAACGAGGCAATGAGGGATTGGATAAATAATCCCAATGACAGTTATTTTTTAATAGGAAGTGTGGTGGGGCCGCATCCATATCCTGATATGGTAGCGCGTTTTCAGAGCGTAATAAGTGCGGAGATCAGAAAACAATTAAAAGAACATAAAGGAACTGAACTTCCTGATTATGTGATTGCATGTGTTGGTGGTGGAAGTAATGCCGCAGGCGCTTTTTATCATTTTATGCAAGATGAATCTGTTCAGTTAGTAGCGGTAGAGGCGGCGGGGCTTGGCGTAGATAGTGGTATGAGTGCGGCCACTACTCAATTAGGAACCATTGGTATTTTACATGGAAGCAAAAGCTACGTGATGCAAACGGAAGACGGCCAGGTAATAGAGCCACACAGCATTTCAGCGGGGCTTGATTATCCGGGCATAGGCCCGGTTCATGCTAATTTATTTGCCACAAAGAGAGGGAAGTTTATGAATGCAACCGATGATGAAGCCGTTGCAGCTGCTTTCGAACTAACAAAACTTGAAGGCATCATTCCTGCTTTGGAATCAGCGCATGCGTTGGCTGTTTTAGGAAAAATGAAATTTAAGATAGATGATATGGTAGTGGTAAACCTGAGTGGGCGAGGGGATAAGGATATGGATACTTATATGAAGAAGTTAGAGAGCGAAGAGTTATGAGTAAGCGGTTAGTAAATTTGAAGTGATAATAGGTTTAGAAAGTTTAGAAGTTTGATCGATTTAAGTGGTAACCAATAAATAATAAGATTAGGTCTGAATAAGAATTGGTGTTATTTATTGTTTTGCTACTATAAAATCTGTGCGAAATATTTAAGACCAAAAAAAATCGGTATTTTTTACAAACAAAAATTATGAATTCCTTTCAAGAATTATTTCAACAAAAGAATAAAAATATTTTAAACATTTATTTCACTGCAGGGTTTCCGGAGTTAGAGGACACGAATATAGTCCTTAAAGCTTTACAGAAACATGGCGCCGATATGATAGAAATCGGTATGCCATACAGCGATCCGTTGGCTGATGGCCCCGTTATACAAAATAGCGACATGCGGGCTTTGAAAAATGGCATGACGATTAAACTGCTTTTCGAACAATTAAAAAGCATCAAAGAAAAAATAAAGGTGCCTTTGATACTTATGGGATATCTCAATCCGGTTTTACAATATGGTTTTGAAAATTTTTGTAAAGATGCTAAAGATGCAGGTATAAGTGGAATTATTTTACCTGATCTGCCCATAACTGAATTTGAAAATGGATACCGCGAAATTCTGGCCAAAAACAATTTAAATTTCATTTTTTTGATCACCCCCGAAACATCCGAAGAAAGAATCCGGAAAATAGACGGTATAAGTAAAGCGTTTATTTACGCCGTGTCTTCATCGTCGATCACAGGGAGAGACCAGGATATGAGTGCGCAAAAGGTTTATTTTGAAAGGATTAAAAATATGAATCTTAAAAACAAGGTGTTGATAGGTTTTGGTATAAAAGATCATAAAACTTTCAGCGAGGCTTGCAAGTATGCTTCCGGAGCAATTATCGGAACTGCGTACATTAAAGCGATTGAAAACGGGGCTGATATTGATTCCGGGACGAAAAAGTTTCTTAACTCAATTTTACAAAGCACACCACTGGAATAGCTTGGGTTTTATTTTAAAAAAATTAAATTTGCCATAATATTGTAAATTATGAAAAAAATTGTTTACCTGCTTTTTCTTTTGCCTTTTTTTGGATATGCCCAAATAAATGGAACCGCGCAGACTTCATCGACATCAAATGATGGATACGAAATTGATGGTAACATAACAGGTTACGATGACAGTACTGCTGTATCTTATCTGAATCAACAGACAGGAGTGCTTGAAAAGCAAACAATTATTGTAAAAGGAAAATTTACCATAAAGGGGAATCTTGCAGAACCTTCTCTGATTGTCTTGGTTTTGGGTGATAAGCCACCTGCTATTCCTTTATTTATTGATAACAGCAAAATCACCATTACAGGAGATAAGAGCGACCTTGATAACGTATCTGTGAAAGGCTCCAAAACCCAGGATCAATTTGCAGAATATTCTAAAAATATAAAGCCTTATGAAGCCATGTTTGCTGAAGGGGCCGTTAAAGATCCCGCATCGGTGGCCCAGGTAGAAAAGATCAGCGGTGATTTTGTAAAAAAATATCCTTCGTCTTACGTTTCCCCCATTGCTATCATCCGGATACTACAGTCTTCGGGCAATACGGTAGAAGCTGATAAATTGTTTTCATCTCTTTCCAGCGATATAAAAAATTCTTCCCTGGGGAAATACGTAGATCAGGAGTTGGCTGTTGCAAAAATAAATCCGCTTGGTTCAAAGGTGACAGATTTTGCTCAGAATGACACAGCAGGAAAAACAGTTAAGATATCCTCCTTCCGTGGTAAATATGTTTTGATCGATTTTTGGGCCAGTTGGTGCGGTCCTTGCAGGAGGGAAAATCCTAATGTAGTAGCTGCTTATAAAAAATACCACGATAAGAATTTCACTATTTTGGGCGTTTCATTAGACCAGGCCAAACAGGCATGGTTAACCGCAATTAAAGCGGATGGACTTGCGTGGACGCAGGTAAGCGACCTGAAAGGATGGGGCAACGAGGTAGCCGGATTATTCCATGTTACCAGCATTCCACAAAATCTTCTGATAGGCCCTGATGGGAAAATTGTTGCAAAAAACTTGCGCGGCGAAGCGCTGGAACAGAAGTTAGGGGAATTGCTGAATTAGTTGATTAGCTAACCAACTGCCTCTTATACAACTGCACTGTATTTTCCAAACCAAGATACAACGCATCACAGATGAGCGCGTGGCCAATAGACACTTCTAAAAGCCCCGGTACATTTTCGGAAAAATATTTTAGGTTGTGTAAATCAAGATCGTGGCCTGCATTGATTCCCAGCTTAAGTTCTACTGCTTTTTTTGCTGCGGCTGCGTACGGCGCAACTGCCTGTTGATAATGCCCTTTAGAGAATTCTTTAGCATAATTTTCAGTATATAATTCTATCCTGTCTGTTCCTGTTTCTTTTGCTGCAGCTACCATCTCTATTACCGGATCTACAAAAAGTGAAACGCGGATTCCGGCCTTCTGAAACACATTTACTATTTCGATTAGATAGTGTTTGTTTTTTATAGTATTCCAGCCGTGGTCGGAAGTCAATTGTCCTAAAGCATCGGGCACCAAAGTAACCTGGTCTGGTTTATTAGCCAACACCAGGTCTACAAATTTTTGTTCAGTTGAGTTTCCTTCTATATTAAATTCGATATGCTTCGGAAGCATTTTTTTTAGTTCAAAAACATCTGCGTAGCGGATATGCCTTTGGTCGGGGCGCGGATGCACGGTAATTCCTTCGGCGCCAAAAGTTATTATGTCCCCGGCTGTCTTAATCAGGTCGGGATTATTGCCACCACGTGAATTGCGAAGCGTGGCTATTTTATTAATGTTTACGGATAATTTTGTCATTGATGATTCTTATTTTCTACAAAAATAATCTATCCTTCGGAAGCAGTTAGGAAATGACAAGATTCTCTTGAGGGCAACTATTTTGATTTAGCCAAGAGAAATACAGTAAGGCAATAAAAAGTGGTGATTCTCATTTAGTGACTATTTAAATCAAGTTGTAAGCACAAGGCATACCTTGTACCTAATAAAATTAAGAAGTCAACAAACTGCAACCCCTAATATCACTCATATCTCTTCTTCCCAACACTTCAAACGTATTATTTTTATATATTTTGCCAACATCATCTGTAGCGATAAAACAGCAGGAATAAATATTGGCAAGGTCAATAATATTAATCAATCCATTTAAAGGCTTTCCTGTTTTTGGGCTTGAAGAAACAGCAAACGGATCATTGTACTCTCTCACCAAAACCTTCATCCACGGCGGCGTACGAAAGATTCCTTTTCCGGCGGAATAAGCCTGCGAAAGCAGTTCGGTCATTCCATATTCTGAATGAATTGTTTTCAATCCCAACTTATCTTTTAAGTCATTATGCACTTCTTCACGGGTCATTTCTTTCCGTTTCCCTTTCATGCCACCGGTTTCCATTACGATAGTGTTTTGCAATTTCATAGAATGGCTTTGGGCAAAATCGAGTAAAGCGTACGTCACCCCAATCAATAAGGTTGGTTGTTGGATAATTTCATTGTGGACCAGCGTTTGAAAGAGTTTCTCGTGATCATGCAAATAAAATCCGCTATTCGGGTTCCCGCTCTTCTTTATCAATTCATCTACCATTACTATCAGAGAAGAATTTTCCCTTTCCAGGTAGCCCGGCAATAAACCCAGAATACACCATTTGGGTGGTTTGCCATAAAATAGTTCAAATCCATTTAAAAAACTTTGTTGATAAACAGGCATTTCTTTAACCAAATGCCTGCTGGTATTGCTTCCTGTAGTTCCGCTGCTTTCAAAAGTAATCTCAGGCTTAAAATCGGTCGTGGAAACTTCATGCGTTTTAAAAAACGAAATCGGCAGGAAAGGAATGTGTTCTATCGAGGCAATTTTGTGAGGAATAATGCCAAGGGAATCCGTGTATTTTTTATACAATTCGTTATGCTCGTATTGCCAGTGAAACAGGTCTAAACACAGGCTGGAAAAGTTGTAATAACTTGCATTAAAAATTTTATTTTTCCAATCTGGTATTTGTAACTTTTTATTCAGGTTTTAATAATTAAATTTGAAGAATTAAAATACAAAGATGCGATACACTCTCTTATTTTCAATATTCTTATTTGTTATTTTCACAGGTTGTAAGAAAGGTGATGCAGGCAGCGCGCCCAAGCTCAAATTTAAAAGCGTTAACGCAACAGAGATATACTCAGGAAATATAGTTCAATTTACATTATCATTTGAAGGTGGTTCCGGTAATGATACGATCACTGTGCAAGAAATAGTTCCCTATTGCACAGGAAGTTCTTTTATAACATCCTACCCGCTGCCATCATATCCAGTTAGTAAAAACCAGAATGGCGATATTACAGTAACCTATGGTTTTAACGCCGGCGGGTTTGTGGACATATCACCAAAATGCAGCATGAATGATACGGCAGTATTTCGTTTTTCATTGAAGGATGACAAACTACATACAAGCGATACCGTATCTTCTCCGAAAGTCATTCTTTATTACCAATAACCGTGTGGATAAAAAAAGCACTGGAATTTATCTTATTCAGCAGCATATTTATTGCTTCTTGCGCGGTAGCCTTTTGCATCGAGACAAGCATCGTTCTTGGCGTTCCATTAAATAGCTTTAGCTTTTATTGCTTTGTTTTTGGAGCTACTTTGGCTCAATACAATCTTCATTACATAGCAAAGAAGGTGGCCGTAAAAAATTCTGAGCGCCTTAGCTGGTCGCTTGGCAACAGAAATATTCATCTCATTCTTTTAGTGGCCGGAATCGTGTTGATTCTATTCAGTTTTTTTAGTTTTCATTTGAAACATTATGCTATCCTTATCTGCCTTGGAGGAATCGCGTTTTTATATTCATTCCCTTTTCTTCCGTTTGGAAAAAAGAAGCGTATTAAAGATTACGGATTTTTAAAAATTATCACGCTCTCCTTATTGTGGACATTAGTAACCGTATGGTTTCCTGTAAATAACATGGACGTGGCAACGCCTGTTTTTATTCTTGTGTTTATCAAAAGATTCATTTTCATGTTTATTCTTTGTTTACTGTTCGATGTCAGGGATATGGAAATTGACAGCAATGAACGGATCAATACCATGGCCGTGTTTTTAGGAAAAAAGAAATCCTATTATTTAGCATACTTTTCATTGATTGCCTTTATCGGATTATCATTTGCGCAATATCAATTTTTTCCGCAATCAGCTTTTCTTCCCGCCATGCTGTTATCTGCTGTTGCGACTTTTATCACGATTGAACTTACTAAAAAGAGCAATTCTGATTTTGTTTACCTGGCGGGAATTGATGGGATGATGCTTTTACAGGCAGTGCTCGTTTATGTATTCAGCTTAAAATAATAAATTTGCGTTTTATAAAAAAAGTATAAATAACTAAAATATGGCAAAAGCAAAAAAATCATCTGCAGGTATCAGTAATAAATCCATGGAATTTTTAAGAACTTATATGAATACCGCATCGCCCGTTGGTTCTGAAACTGCCGGGCAAAAAGTGTGGCTTAATTATGTAAAAAACTATGTGGACGAAACGTTTACTGATCCATATGGAACTGCAGTTGGAGTGATAAATCCAGGTAAAAATTTTAAAGTAGTTATTGAAGCGCATGCCGATGAGATTAGCTGGTTTGTTAATTATATCAGTCCCGAGGGCTTTATTTATCTAAAAAGAAATGGGGGCGTGGATCATCAGATTGCTCCTTCGCAACGAGTACTTATTCACGGTAAAAAAGGCCCGGTAAAAGCTGTTTTTGGATGGCCTGCTATACATACACGCCACGGCAATAATGGGGACAAAGAACAACAACCTAAAGTGGAAAATCTTTTTCTGGATTGCGGTGCAAGAAATAAAAAGGAAACAGAGGACCTCGGAATCCATGTTGGCGCAGTGGTGACTTATACCGAAGGCTTTGATGAATTGGCTTACGGGAATCTTGTTGGCCGTGCATTTGATAATCGAGTTGGAGGTTTTATGATTGCGGAAGTGGCGAGATTATTAAAAGAAAATAAAAAAACTATTCCTTATTCATTGTATATTGTAAATGCGGTTCAGGAAGAAATAGGTTTGCGGGGAGCGGAGATGATAGCAAGGAGAATAAAGCCTGATGTGGCTATCATTACTGATGTTACTCATGATTCCACCACACCGATGATCAACAAAAATGTTCAAGGAGAGTGTTCTTGTGGTAAAGGACCTTCATTGACTTATGGCCCGGCTGTACATAATAAGTTACTAGCATTAATACAGGATACAGCAACTAAAAATAAGATTCCGTTTCAATTAGCTGCTGTAAGCCGAAGCACTGGTACGGATACTGATTCTTTTGCCTATGCCAATGACGGTTGCCCGTCTGCATTGATTTCAATCCCTTTGCGTTATATGCATACTACAGTTGAAATGCTTCATAAAGATGATGTTGAAAATACCATCAAACTTATTTATGAAAGTTTGCTGACGTTAACTCCTAAAACAAATTTGAGTTATTTTTGATGTTACTAATTAACCAATTAACGAGTTAACGAATTAACCATATTCTATGCAAATAAGAAACGACTGGACAAAAGAAGAGATTAAAGAAATATACAGGACTCCTTTATTGGAGTTGATTTATAAAGCGTCTGTGGTTCACCGTGAGTACCAGGAGACCGGCGAGGTACAGGTGTGTACCCTGCTTTCGATAAAGACCGGAGCGTGTACCGAAGATTGTTCCTATTGTTCCCAATCCATCAGGAACCATACAGGGCTTAAAGTAGAAGCACTCATGAAAAAAGAAGATGTGCTTGCATCTGCGCAAAAAGCAAAAAATGCAGGGTCAACAAGATTTTGCATGGGCGCCGCCTGGCGCGAAGTAAGAGACAATCGTGATTTTGACAAAGTGCTTGACATGGTGAAAGGGGTAAATGAAATGGGAATGGAAGTTTGTTGCACGCTGGGAATGCTTACGGAAAGCCAGGCCGAAAAATTACGCGAAGCAGGCTTGTATGCTTATAATCATAATGTAGATACTTCAAGAGAATATTATTCAGAAATCATTACTACCCGCACTTATGACGACCGTCTTCAAACTTTAGGCAATGTTCGCAAAGCCGGCATCAGCGTTTGTAGCGGCGGTATCATTGGTTTGGGCGAAACCTATCAAGATCGTATAGGCATGTTGCATACTTTATCAACTTTGCCTGCGCATCCGGGGAGCGTTCCTATCAATGCATTGGTAAGGGTAGAAGGCACCCCCCTCGAAGGAAATGCGAAAGTGGACATTTGGGATATGGTAAGAATGATTGCTACCGCAAGAATTATTATGCCCAAAGCAATGGTGAGACTGAGCGCAGGCCGCAATGAAATGACTGTCACCGAACAGGCGTTGTGTTTTATGGCGGGCGCCAATTCTATTTTCTCTGGAGAAAAATTATTGACTACGCCTAACCCCGATTTTGATGAAGATAATGCCATGTTTAAATTGCTGGGATTGAAGCCAAGGGAATCTTTCAAAGAGGCAGCGACTGCATCGGAAGCGGGTTTTGTAGAAGAAGTTTTAATTAGCTGATGTGCTGATTCGTTAATGTGCTAATTTTTCAGAATACTGAAATCTTCATTATTTCTTTGTTTACTGTTTCATCTTCAGTTTGGCATTATTACTATGCCCTGGTTTCGTGTCTCACGAACCGCTTTATAATAGCTAAAATCTAAATCTTCACTATTTCTTTGTTTGCTGTCACGTTTTATTTTGGCTTTATTCAATAGGTGTATATTTGAAAAAATAACTTACAATTTAATAACTGAAATGAAATTATCTGATATTCTCAAAGATACCAACTACAAACTGACCCAATTCAGCGACGAACAAATCAGGCAACTTGAAGATGCCATTACATACAAAGAAAGCAACGGCAAAAAGATTGTATTATTCGTAAAAAAGAAATAAAACTTACGCCGGAAGAAGCTATAAGACAGTTATATGCATTGGTTCTCAGAGATGAGTTTGGGTATCCGGCAGAAAGAATGGAATTTGAATCTGCAATTTCATTTGGCAGGGAAAAAAAGCGGGCTGATATTGTAATATTCGATAAACAAAAAACTACTTCGCCCTACATTATTGTAGAGTTGAAAAAACCGAAACTGAAAGATGGCAAAGAACAATTAAAATCTTATTGCAACGCAACAGGTGCGCCAATCGGTATCTGGAGCAACGGTGAAACGATTTCTTTTTACCAGAGAGAAGACCCCAATTATTTTAAAGACCTCACCGCCATACCCAGAGCAGACCAGAAACTTTCAGATATTTTAAAAGAACGATGGACTATTGATGACCTTGTCAAAAAAGATAAATTGGTTACTGAAAAAAAATCTTTAAAAGATTTGATTTTGGAAATGGAAGACGAGGTATTGGCAAACGCAGGCGTAGATGTTTTTGAAGAATTGTTTAAACTTATTTTTACCAAGCTGTATGATGAAATGCAAAGCGGGCGCAACAAAAGCCGTTACCTTGAATTCAGGAATTATGGCGATACAGAAACGGAACTGAAAACAAAAATTCAGAACTTATTTGACCAGGCAAAAAGGAAATGGGAAGGCGTTTTTTCCGAAGATGATAAAATAATGCTTACGCCATCGCATCATTCTATCTGTATTGCTTCTTTGCAGGATGTAAAACTTTTTAACTCTAACCTGGAAGTGGTGGATGAAGCTTTTGAATATCTGATCAATAAAAGCAGCAAAGGTGAAAAAGGACAATATTTTACGCCAAGATATGTAATAGATATGTGTGTAAAAATGCTAAACCCGAAAGAAACGGAAACCATGATAGATACTGCGGCTGGCAGTTGCGGTTTTCCGGTTCATACCATTTTTCATGTGTGGGAACAAATACTAAAAAAGAAAGGTTATAATAAAAGTCATTTATTTACGCTGGAAAATAAACCACAGGAATGTACAGACTATGTGCAGGAAAAAGTTTTTGCCATAGATTTTGATGAAAAAGCGGTAAGAGTAGGCAGAACTTTAAATTTAATTGCAGGTGACGGACAAACAAATGTGTTGCATCTGAACACCCTGGATTATGAACGCTGGAATGAAAAAATCGACGATGAAGCCTGGACAGATATTTATCATGAAGGCTGGAAAAAATTAAAAAAACTGCGTGAAGAAAAAAACAGCAATCTTGGTTTTCAGTTTGATATTTTAATGGCCAATCCGCCCTTTGCAGGCGATATAAAAGAAAGCCGCATTCTCGCAAAATATGAATTAGGCAAAAAACCAAATGGCAAGTCACAAAATGCTGTAGGCAGGGATATTTTGTTTATAGAGCGTAATCTTGATTTTTTAAAACCCGGTGGCAGAATGGCGGTTGTATTACCTCAGGGAAGATTTAATAACAGCAGCGACAAAAACATTCGCGAGTTTATTGCAGAGCGTTGCAGGATACTGGCTGTGGTAGGTTTGCATGGCAATGTGTTTAAACCGCACACTGGCACCAAAACTTCTGTATTGCTGGTGCAAAAATGGGATGGCAAACTTTGCCCTAAAACAGATGATTATCCTATTTTCTTTGCCACCATGCAGGAACCAAGCAAAGATAATAGTGGTGAAAAGATTTATGTAAAACAAAAAGACCTTTACGAATGGGGAATAAAAAGAGATGCAGTTACTGAAGAAGAGGAACCAAACGTAGCCGCAGAGCCGGTTGACCATTACAATGTGGTTCCAAAAGACATCAGCGAATATGTGCTGGATGAAAATAATCATTTGGTAGTAAAACATGATTTGTTTAGTAATACTTTGAAAGATAATATCCGCACACCGGAAGGGATTGCAGAAGCCTTTGCGGAATTTGCAAAAAAGGAACGATTAAGTTTTTTTCTCTAAGCCCTTTCAACGAAGCTAAATACAAGCGTTTGTTGGAAGGGCTGGAAGCAGTAGAATTAAAGCTAAGTGACATTAAAAATGATAATGTAAATTTTAGATTCGATAATGAATATTTTCTAACTCGTTATATTAAACTTGACAGAAGCATCAAAAACTTTGGATTTTCCAAATTGAAAGATTTATCAGAAAAAATTACTGATTTTGGAGCCTATTCTCAAATGAATATAGTAGAATTTGTTCAAAACGGAATTCTGTTTTTAAGAAACCAAGATGTAAAAGCAAATCAAATTTCAATACAAAGTAATGTGTATATAGAAGATAAAGTGTATGAAAAATTGACACTTAAACTTGAAGAAAACGATGTTTTAATACCGAGAGTTGGAACATTAGGAAATGCTGGTGTTATCGAGAAAAAGCATTTACCCTGTAGTGCTAATCAAAAATTTAGCTATTCTTCGTTTAAAAAAGGGTATTTCACCTTATTATATTTCAACTCTATTAACATCGAAAATTGGAAGAGATCAAATAAACAGATGTTCGACAGGAAATGTTCAACAATGGTTGAATTTAGAGGCAATAAGTAATTTAAAAATCCCCTCAATTTCTTTTTCTAAGGCTATTGAATCAGTTGTAAAAGAAGCACATAAATTAATTGAAACTTCAAATAATACTTACACCACAGCCGAACAACTCCTTTTATTTAATATAGGTTTATTGGGCAACAAAGAAATACCGCTTCATGATGGGAAAACAAATATCAAATCTTTTAAAGAATCTTTTTTTAAAACAGGAAGGTTGGATGCGGAGTATTATCAGAAAAAGTATGAGCAAATAATAAATCATATTGTTTCCAAAAAGCATGATACTTTAATAAATCTGGTAAAGATTACCAAATCCATTGAACCCGGGTCGGATAATTATTCAGAAGATGAAGGCTTGCCGTTTTATCGTGTTGCAGATTATAATAAATTTGGTTTAAGCGAACCAGATAAAAAATTAACTGATTCATTTGTAAATGATAATAAAGAGCAGATTAAAAAATTAAAACCCAAAACGGGAACGATTCTTTTTTCTAAAGATGGAAGCGTAGGCACAGCTTACTTATTGCGCAAAGATTTACCAGGCGTTACATCCGGCGCTATTCTTCATTTAAAAGTAAAAGACGAAAAAGAAATTGTTCCTGAATATTTAACGCTGGCGCTCAATTCTAAATTAGTTCAAATGCAGGCAGAAAGGGATGCTGGTGGTTCCATTATTTTACACTGGCGAAAAGAAGAAATTGAAAAAGTAGTTGTCCCAATTATTGATTTCAAAAAGCAACAACAAATCGCCTCATTTGTCGAAGAAAGTTTCCACCTAAAAGCAGAAAGTGAAATATTATTAGAAGTAGCAAAGAAAGCGGTGGAAATGGCGATTGAAGAAGGAGAGGGAGAGGCGATGGAGTATTTGAAGGCAAATAAATAAGTCAGCAGGATTAACAGTAAACCAATAAATATCGTCGATTCTTAATTAGGCAAAACCAGGAAGGTTTTATTTTAACTCCCAAAGAAAAATAGGCCTTCCAAATCTTTTGGAGGGATTAAATAAGAATATTACATTGAAGTGGTAAATCCGATAATTATCGGACGGTTTTACAGATGGAGTTGGGCGTAATTACAGAAAGTTAACCTTAGCGGCAAATAAACAATATTCGTTATTTATGGCAAAATTGATACGATATAACAGTTTTGAGACTTTAAAACTTGACATTAAACCAAGTAAGACAAATTCACCGCAATCTATAGAACGACATGTGGCTATGGAAAGTTTTGTAAACTTATTAAGACGTAGATTGGTTGAGAAAAAAGAATTACAAAAGAAAAACCTGAAAATATCATAGTTGTATTATGAACAGTAATTTAACTAATGGTATTCTTAGAATTTGTAAGGTCTTGAATAAATATGAAGTGCGGTATATAATTGTTGGCGGCGCCTCAGAATAGGAATCAGCCCCACTGCTTCAAAATGAATTAGGCCCTATCTTTGATGTTTGAATTTGCAAGTAACTAATTAGCTAATCGGCTAACTAATGGACAAACAAATTCTTTTAGATGCATATTGTTTAATGTTGACTGCCGGTGAAATGGCTAAGACGTATGAAGCCAATCGTTCTGTTTGTAAATATGTTCATTCAACTTCGCGAGGGCATGAAGCTATTCAACTGGCAACTGCTTTTCAATTATTACCTTGTGATTATGTGAGCCCTTATTACCGCGACGAAAGTTTATTGCTTGGGCTTGGTTTTTCACCTTACACTTTAATGTTGCAACTACTGGCCAAAGCGGATGATATTTTCACCGGAGGGAAAGCATACTATTCTCATCCTAATTATCGCGGCGATGATAAACCAACTATAATTCCCCAAAGCAGCGCAACCGGAATGCAGGCCATTCCTGCGACTGAGATTGCGCAGGGCTTACAATACTTACAACAGATCAATTCTCTTTTTTATAAGAGAGGAAAAAATGGCGAGACACAGATTGTCATTTGTTCTCTTGGCGACGCCAGCGTTACAGAAGGAGAAGTGAGTGAAGCTTTACAGGTCGCCGTTTTAAAAAAACTTCCTATCATTTATTTAGTTCAGGATAACGACTGGGGAATTAGTGTTACCTCTTCCGAATCACGAAACATGAATGCATTTAAATATGCAAAAGGGTTTAAAGGTTTGGAACGTGTACGCGTTGACGGTAGTAATTTTTTAGAAAGTTATGAAACGATGAAAAACGTAGTCAAAGAGGTTAGAAAAAATTCAGTTCCTTTTTTAGTCCACGCCAAAGTGCCATTGCTTGGCCATCACACAAGCGGGGTCAGAAAAGAATTTTATCGCTCTGAAGAAGATCTTGCCTAGCATGCAAAAGAAGATCCTGTTCCTAAATTGAAAAACCGGTTGCTTCAATTAGAAATAAGTGAAAACGATTTGAATGAAATTGAAAGAACTGCGGTAGAAGATGTCGCTGAACAATTTGGAAAAGCAAAATCGGCATCGGAACCGGATCCATCAAAAGTGTCAGAACACATTTTTGCTCCAACAACAATTGTAGAAGAAGCGGGAGAAAGAACGCCTGCGGCAAAAGAAAAAATCGTAATGGTAGATGCAGCTTTGTTTGCTATTCGGGAAATCATGGAAGATTTTCCCGAAGCAGTTTTATACGGGCAGGATGTAGGACGTAGATTGGGCGGCGTCTTCAGGGAGGCAGCCACTCTTGGCGAGCAGTTTGGTGATCATCGCGTTTTTAATACTGCCATCCAGGAAGCGTACATCATCGGTTCTACAGCAGGCATGAGCGCCACTGGCGTTAAACCGATTGTAGAAGTGCAGTTTGCTGATTATATTTTTCCGGGGATTAATCAATTATATACGGAGGTCGCAAAGAGCTGTTTTTTAAGTGATGGAAAATTTCCTGTACAAACAGTTATTCGTGTACCTATTGGTGCGTATGGTGGTGGCGGACCTTATCACAGCGGAAGCATCGAAACTTTATTGCTTTCCATTAAAGGTATAAAAATTGCGTATCCTTCTAACGCTGCTGACATGAAAGGATTGATGAAAGCAGCATTTTTTGATCCCAATCCTGTGATAATGCTCGAGCATAAAGGACTTTACTGGAGCAAAGTTCCGGGAACAGAAGATGCAAAACGTGCAGAGCCTTCCCGCGAATATATATTACCGTTAGGCAAAGGAAATATTGTTTTAAAAGCCGGTGAAAAAAAAATTAAAAGTGGCGAAAGTTGTTGCGTCATTACTTATGGGATGGGCGTGTATTGGACAAAAAATGCTGCTAAAAAATTCCCCGGACAAATTGAAATTATTGATTTGCAGACTTTATTTCCGCTGGACGAAGAATTGGTTTTTTCTACGGTAAAAAAGAATGGTAAGTGTTTGGTGCTTACTGAAGAACAACAAACTAATTCTTTTGCAGAAGCCCTTGCAGGGCGTATCTCAAAAGAATGTTTTCAATTTTTGGATACACCAGTTGAAGTGTTGGGTGCATTAAATCTTCCGGCTGTCCCTATGAATATTGCTTTGGAAAACGCAATGTTGCCGAATGCAGAAAAGGTGAGTGAAGTGTTAGAAAACTTATTAAATTATTAGCTCATCGGTTTTCAAAAGCGTTTGCAGTAAAGAAACAAATAATCGTGATTTCATTTTATCTGCCCGGGTTATTTTAACCATGCAACATTCATCAATTGCGTATTTACTGTTGCGCCATCATATAAAACATAGCGATTGCTGCTGCGCCCATCGCCAAAAAAGTGATCCATAAAATTATTTTTGAGAGTAACCCACTTTTATATTCTCCCATAATCTTTTCATTACCCGAGATATGTATTATGAGAAAAATGAGTGGTACTGCGGCTACACCATTTAAAACAGCGGAATATACAAGCGCTTTTACAGGATTTATTCCTACAAAATTTATAATTAAACCTATTATAGTTGCAATGGTTATGATGCCATAGAACCCATGAGCTTTTTTTAATTTTAAATTCAAACCTGATTCCCAGTTTACCGCTTCTGAAACAGCATAGGCAGCAGAACCAGAAAGGATCGGAACTGCCAGGAATCCTAATCCTACAATGCCAATAGAGAAAATGAGCTTAGATAAATAACCTGAGTGAGGGAAAGAATGTACGAGCGGCTCAATCGCTTTTGCTGCGTCTGCAGCCGTTTCTATATTGGTTACGCCACTATTATGCAATACAGTTCCGGCAACCACTAAAATGCTCCATGTCGTAATTTCAGAAATAATCATTCCGGCATTATTATCAATCCGCATAGCCCGTATATTGCTTTTTCGGATGGAAGGTAATCCCCTTTTTATCCAGTTTTTTTCTTTCACTTCTTCTACTTCCTGGGAGGTTTCCCAAAAGAACATATAAGGAGAAATAGTAGTTCCTAAAACACCCGTAATAATAAAAAAGAATGCAAAGTTGAATTCTAAGTGAGGTATAAAAGTTGCTTTAAGAACCGTGAACCACGGCATTTGTACAATAAAAACAGTGATAGGATAGGCAAGCAAAGAAAGAGCCAGCCATTTTAATATTCGGGCATATACCTTATAAGTGGTAAATATTTCCAGTATTAAAATACTCGCTGTAAAAAGCAATGTCCATACTGCAAACGGTAATGGAAGCACTAATCCCGCTGCGGCAGCCATCGCACCGATATCTGCGCCGATATTAATGACGTTTGCAATTACTAAAAGTGCAACGGTAAAGTATACGACTTTTGGATTATAATGAGTCTTCACATTCGCTGTAATGCCTTTCCCGGTAACCATTCCAATTCTTGCACAGGCTTCCTGAACCCCCATCATAAACGGAAGCATATATAACGCTGTCCATAATTGTCCATAACCAAACTGGGCGCCGGTTTGAGAATAGGTGGCAATCCCGGACGGATCATCATCTGCCGCGCCAGTAATTACTCCAGGGCCAAGAATGGATAAAAATTTCAGGAATTTATTTCGTTTTGGTGTCTTTTCCTGAGCCATCTGTATAGATTGAGCATGTAAGGTAATTAATTAATGGAATTTCTTAGTGTTCTATTCATGAGAAAATTTCGCATAAAAAAATAATTCCAAAAAATAGAATGATCAGTAAACCAATAAATAACCTGGATTTATATTTAATCTTTCATTTTCAAATAATGATCAAAAAAATCAATTATGAGAAATCCAAATCCACTAAGTTTGAATAAAATATTTTAATGATACAGGAAACCCCTAAGACCAAAACTGAAATTCGTTTTTTTGCCGGACACCAGGATCGTTGGGAAAATTTTAAATATGCTTTAAGTGTTTTCTTTGAATTTATAAAAGGCTTCAGGGCACTGCATTTCGTTGGGCCTTGTGTGACTGTTTTTGGATCAGCCCGCTTTAAAGAGGATCATATTTTTTACAAACAGGCAAGGGAACTTTCAGGCGAAATAGCGAAGCTCGGTTTTACGATTATGACTGGTGGCGGCCCCGGCATCATGGAGGCTGCAAACCGTGGGGGAAAAGACGTTGGGGGAAAAAGTGTGGGCTGCAATATCGTTTTACCGCACGAACAAAACCCCAACCCTTATGTTGATAAATGGGTTGACATCAAATATTTTTTTGTTCGAAAAATGTTATTAATGAAATATTCCTACGCATTTATTGTGATGCCTGGAGGATTTGGAACGCTGGACGAATTTTTTGAAGCCATAACTTTAATTGAAACCAGGAAAATCGAAATGTTTCCGATTATTATTTTTGACCGGGAATTCTATCAGAATATAATTGAACACAATCAAAAAATGTTGGAGGAAGGAACGATCTCACTGAGTGACCAAAAACTTTATATCGTAACAGATTCCATACCTGAAGCCATTGAATACATCAAAGAAAAAAGTATTATGGCGTTTGGATTAAAATATATGAAACCTGAAAAACCTTTTTGGGGATTTTTTGAAAAAGGAATTAAGAAAATATTTTAAGGACTATAAGTATGCAAATGTTTATTCATTTGTGCCCTTTTTCTTTGTTAGAATCGTAGAGAAAAAAAGTATTTGAATATAGCAGTGTAAATTGCAATTAAAAAATTAAGTAGAAATGAAAACTTTGGTGTGTATAGAACCCGGACATTTCGAATATCAATCAGTGGCTAAGCCGGAATTGACAAAAGGAAATGCAATCATAAAAATTAAAAGGATTGGGATTTGCGGAACAGATCTTCATGCTTTTGAAGGAACGCAACCTTTTTTTGAATATCCAAGAATATTAGGGCATGAATTATCAGGAGAATTAGTAGAATTTGATGATGCACCTGGTTTCAAAATTGGAGAAACGGTAACCTTTATACCTTATTTTAGTTGTGGTAAATGTATTGCATGTCGTATGGGAAAACCGAATTGTTGTACCCACATAAAAGTATGCGGTGTTCACCAGGATGGAGGCATGGGAGAATACCTTTCTGTTCCGTCTGCATCTTTGGTTCACGGAGATGGATTAAGTGTGGATGAATTAGCACTCGTGGAGCCATTGGCTATCGGGGCACATGGCGTGAGAAGAGCAGAAATAAAGAAGGGGGAATATGTGTTGATTATGGGTGCAGGACCTATTGGTTTGGGCACAATGGAATTTGCAAGAATAGCCGGTGCTCATGTAATCGCGCTCGACGTTAATGATAAACGTTTGCAATTTTGCAAAGACAAACTTCACTTAGCACATACCATTAATGCGCTTTCATCGGATGTCACTTCTCAATTAATGCATATCACAAACGGCGATATGCCAACCGTGGTAATAGATGCTACAGGTAATTTAAAAGCAATTAATACCGGCTTTCAATATATGGCCCATGGGGGAAGGTATGTTCTGATCGGACTGCAAAAAGGAGAAATTTGTTTTAGCCATCCTGAGTTTCATAAAAGAGAGGCTACATTAATGAGCAGCCGCAATGCTACCAGGGATGACTTTGATCTTGTAATGTCGGCCATGAAAGATAAGCAAATAGATCCTGCCACATTTATCACTCAAAAGATTTTGTTTGGAAATGTTAAAGAAGAATTCCGTGGCATTTTAGATCCTGAGAACGGAGTCATTAAAGCAATGATTGAGATGGAATAGCCGGGCAACTATTATCGTTTACATTTTTTGAAAAAATTACTGCTGGGAGCCGCTCAGTGCATTCCATTATTTTTTTTAATGGCCCAGCTTAACGCTATTACTAAAGCGTGAAGTCGGTTTAATATTAATGGCTGAGAGAATCCTGCATCACCATTTATTTACCTTTGAAAGAGAAATATGGCGATTGTATGGAACGAACTTTATCCAGGACAGGTCACGACTTGTACCTATAAAAAATAATTCGCGTAAATTCGTTGTTCAAAAAAAATAAATAAGATGTTTATAGATGCAATTCCGAAAGAAATTGATAGTGCTATGGCCGATGCCTGGCAGGCTTTTCATCAATATAGAAAAATGCCTTTGAAAGTGCGTGCTGATTTTATGCGCGCTATTGGACAAGAGTTAAAAAACATGGAAGATGAAATAGTTCCGATAGCAATGAAAGAAACTAATTTGCCCGAAGCAAGAATGAGGGGAGAATTGGCCAGAACTATTTTTCAATTAAATCAATATGGTGATGCAGCGGAAAGTGGTGAATGGCTGGAAGCAAGGATAGATACGGCTAACAATGATAAAACCCCGCCGAAACCTGATATTAGAAAGATGCTGGTTCCTCTTGGACCTGTGGTTGTTTTTGGCGCCAGTAATTTTCCGTTCGCTTATTCTACGGCGGGCGGTGATACAGCCTGCGCCTTTGCGGCAGGCTGTCCTGTAATTGTAAAAGCCCATCCGGCGCACGCAGAAACATCGGAGAAAGTTGCCTCAGCAATTTTAAAAGCAGTAAACAAACAAAAAATGCCAAAAGGTATTTTCTTTCATATCCACGGAGCAGGTGTTGAAGTGGGAAAAGCATTGGTAATGCATGAACATACTTCGGCAGTTGGCTTTACCGGATCTTTAGGCGGAGGAAAGCAGTTGTTCGATTGGGGCAATCAAAGAAAAGTTCCGATACCTGTTTTCTCGGAAATGGGAAGCGTTAATCCGGTTTTTTTATTACCGGAAAAATTAAAAAATTCATCTGAAGAAGTTGCTAAAGCTTATGCAGGATCTATCACACAAGGTGTTGGTCAATTTTGTACCAATCCGGGATTAATCATTGGGATTGAAAGCGATGATCTGCAGAAGTTTATTGAAACTGTTGGCAAGGAAATAGAGAAAACAGCTCCTGCAAAAATGTTGCACCCGGGCATTGCGAAAGCTTTTGATGAAAAAAGAGACAAAGCTTTGGAACAAAATAATGTAACAACTGTTGGAGTTTCGGCTACATTAAAAAAAGAAAATGAAGGAACCCCAACCGTTGCAACAGCAGCAGGCAAAGATTTTCTCAGTAATCCTGTTTTGCACCAGGAGGTTTTTGGTCCATATTCAATTGTAATACGTTGCAAAGACATGAACGAAATGATTGAAGTTGCCAAACATCTGGAAGGTCAATTAACATCAACATTCATGGCAACTGATAATGATATTATTTCCAATGAAGAATTGGTAGAAGCCGTGAAAAATATTTGTGGAAGATTTATTATAAATGGAGTTCCGACCGGTGTAGAAGTTTGTTTAAGTATGCAGCATGGAGGCCCTTTTCCCGCTACTACCGATTCAAGATTTACTTCTGTTGGTGCAGACGGCATCAAACGTTTTGCAAGGCCACTCGCTTTTCAAAACTGGGAAAATAAATTGTTACCCGATGAATTAAAAAATGAAAATCCATTACATATCTGGCGCACAGTGAATAATCAATTGACAAAGGAAACGATTCATTGATGTTCCATAACACCTGGCAGGTTTTTTAAAACCTGCCAGGTGTTATAAATGAGCACCCGGGGCTAAAAATAAAAAATTATTGGTACCAGATCTTATCAGCCAACAGCTCCAGGTATGATACTTATGGAAACTCCTGCCGGATTGGTAACAGTTATGTATAAACGAAAGGTAAAAAAGTCACCTCTGTCAGACTTACAAACGTCCCTTCATTTTTTGCGGCCGAACACATTGAAGTTGAATGACCCGATTTGAGTAAATTAAATGTTGATGTTTCTTATGGTGGAAATTTTTACGCGATCGTAGATGTTCATGCTTATGGGTTTCAGGTGATTTAAAAGGTTGAAGTTAGCGGACAACACCGAAGGTTGGCACCGCGTTTGTAGTTTTTATAGTTCGCCGCACAGTAGTGGCAGTAGTGGCGGTAGTTTCAGTGGTGGAGGAGGATTTTCCGGTGGTGGCTTCGGCGGTGGAAGCAGCTGGTGATAAATAGGAAATACAATTAAAAGTCACTCTACTGTCGTTAACAATAAAACCGGGTATCCTTTCCTGTTAGTCAATTACTTATTCCAATATTTTAGCCAATCAATCATGCGGCTGGTAAAACCATATTCATTATCAAACCAGGCAACCAACCTTACGTGGTTACCTATTACAGAAGTTTGTGTGCCATCAATAATACAGGAATGACTGTTGCCCTTGATGTCTGATGACACAAGCTGTTCTTCCGTAAAATCAATGATTCCCTTGTACCCATTCTTTGCGGCTGTTTTAAATAACTGATTTACCTGCGTGGCGCTCATTTCAGAATCTAACTGTATAGAAAAATCTGCCATAGCGCCATTGGCCACTGGCACCCTTGTTGAAAAGGTACTTATCTTATCCTTAAGGGCGGGCAGGGTGCGATTGAGCGATTGATACAGGTCAATCGCAACAGGAATAATAGATTCAGCAGCAGCCCGGCCTCTGCGAAATTGCTCATGTGCAGCGTCCACCAGCGATTGCCTGGAAGTATAAGAGTGAAGAATATTAATGTGTGCCGAGCGTATTCCAATAGAGTTTAAAATATAAAGAATATGAACGGAACAATTAGTCATGCAACCTCCCGGTGATAGAATATCTATGTTAGCACTTGCGTCCATTTGATTATGACCGTAAACAACTAAAGGGATATCGTCTGCGCCGGTAGTTGACAGCAACACTCTTTTGGCACCTGCATTCAAATGTTTGGAAGCATTCATTCTGCTGGAAAATTTTCCGCTACATTCCAAAACAACGTCGATATTCAGTTCTTTCCATGGCAATTCATCGGGATTTTCTTTTTGAACATAAATGATTTTATGTTCATTAACAACCAAAGATTGGCCATCCGTTTTTATATTGCTGTGGAACGCTCCGTATATTGAATCATATCTTAAAAGATAAGCTAGGTTATCAACAGGCATTAAATCGTTAACCGCTACTATATCGAAATTATCATTTTCTATAAGTCTTCTGAACAAAAGGCGACCTATACGCCCCATTCCGTTTATTGCAACTCGCATGTCATTTTTTACAAAGATCTAAAAAATAAGGCTTATGTGCTTACGGTAATTTTTTATTATGATGATAATGGGAAAACTTCACGCAAAAAAGGGATCTGCCGTAAGTGAACAAAAATTGAAAAAGTTGCCTGTTTAGATTGATAAGGCCAAGGCTAATTTCTTTCTAAACCTGTTCCAATTTCTATTATTTCAAAAAAAATGAGCAAATGAAACCCTGATTAAAATACATTTCTGTAAACCAGGCACGAAAGATAAACAGCTTTGAATATTACAGTAACGTATACACGATTAATACTACGGCTATCCTGTCTCCTAAATTCAGTTAGGCGTGCATGATAAAATGACAGTAAACGGACAAAATCCTGTGATTTCTATTTCTAAAACTTTGAAACCTATTTTTCACAAGGCAAAACCGATCCCAATATTCTCTCGTAGATGATAAAGAGTTGTTAAAAGCTCACAAACATTTTTTTTAATCTTTCAACCAATTTTATTATGTCAAACGAAGTCTCAAAAGAAAGTCAGCCAGACTCAATTCTGGAAGAAATGGCTCAGCCTTTTTCCAGGAGAAATTTTTTTGGAATCATGGGCGCCGGCACCGCGCTAATGGTCACGGCCGCGGCTTGTAGAAAATATAATCCGGGCGAGGGTGGGGGCCATCACACCGGCAACGGAGGTGTCAACCTCGGCAGCGGAGACATTGGCATTCTAAATTATGCTTATGCTCTGGAACAGTTAGAAGCTGCGTTTTACACACAGGTAATCGCCACGCCTTATTCGAGAATTAGCAGCACGGAACTTTATTATTTAAAAGATGTAAGGGATCATGAAATAGCCCACCGTGAGTTCTTTAAAGCCGCTTTAGGCTCGATGGCCATTCAAAAACTCGAAGTCAATTTTAGTTCGATTAATTTCAAAGACAGGACCAGCGTATTAGGCACCGCTAAAGCCTTTGAAGATCTTGGTGTGAGCGCGTACAACGGAGCCGGCAAATTAATTTCCAATGCAGATTATCTGACCATTGCAGGTAAAATTGTTTCGGTAGAAGCGAGACACGCGGCTTTAATACGCGACCTCATAATGCCTGGAAGCTTCGCAGATATGACCGTTGTGGATTCCAACGGATTAGACGGAGCACGTACCCCTGATGAAGTTCTGTCAATCGCGGGCGCTTATATTAAAACAAAACTTGACGCAAGTAATTTACCAACCAGTTAAAATTTAAAATCATGAATCTACAAAATATTCTTTCAGAAATAGAAACTACTGACCCAGAAGTATACGACAAGTTCGATACACGCAGGAACGCAATGAAAAGTTTTGCGAAAACATCTGGAAAAATTGCATTGGCTTCTATACCTTTTGCATTAGGCTCCATTTTTCAAAAAGCTTATGGTTCGCCTACAGGCACGTCAGGAATTATTATAGATACCCTCAATTTTGCGCTGACGTTAGAGTATCTCGAATCTAATTTTTACATTAAAGCTGTCGCGTCAGGAATCATACCTGTAGGCGAATCACTTAATGCGCTCACTGTTATCAGGGATCATGAAAATGAACACGTAGCTTTTCTTTCCACAGCCATAACGGCCGCAGGTGGAACACCGGTTTCATTTAAAGCAACTGATTTTGACTTTACTGCCAAAGGAAATTTCCCCGGTGTCTTTACGGATTACGGTACACTCCTGGCCGTTGCGCAAACATTTGAAGATACCGGAGTGAGAGCATATAAAGGACAGGCACCAAATCTTATCTCGAATAATGATTACCTGCAGGCAGCGCTTCAGATACATTCTGTTGAAGCAAGGCACGCGGCGCGTCTTCGCGAAATGAGAAAGAAAGCTAACTTGCTGGTTCCGGCCGGTGTGGATGTGAAGCCCTGGATTACACTAAATCAAAGTGGCATTGCATCTCCGGCAGTACAGGCGAGCTATGATGGAGAAGAAAGTGTGGTGCAGGCTGGCGTAACCATCACAAATATCGGAGGTTTCCCTATCTCAGCAAAAGCAGCTTCAGAAGCCTTTGATGAACCGTTGACAAAAGACCAGGTAAGCGCGATCGTGAAACCATTTTTTAATTAAGTAATCGCCCAATAAGAAAGAAAATCCCCTTACAAATTAACGGGGATTTTTTCGTCAGGCTCAAAAGGAAAGTCTATTTAGCTGGTTCGTGGGCCAATGGTTAGAAAATGAAAAATCGGTAAATAGCTTTGTTTACCGCCATCGAAATGTCTTCTATGCTATAAAGACCTGGCATCTGCGATCCACATGTTCCATCAATTTCCGGCATCAATTGATTATGAATTTGGGAACACAGCCGCAAGCGAACAACCGCAATTGCACCTGCTGGATTTTCTATTTTGTCCTATCAATTTGAACGCATAATTTTGCGACTCAAAAAATAAAACACTATGCCCTATTTATTTACGTCCGAATCGGTAAGTGAAGGCCATCCCGATAAAGTGGCTGACCAGATCAGCGATGCGCTTATTGATAACTTTTTAGCATTTGATCCACAAAGTAAAGTTGCTTGTGAAACTTTGGTAACCACAGGACAGGTAGTCCTTGCTGGAGAAGTAAAATCAAAAGCGTATCTCGATGTGCAGGAAATCGCACGAGGTGTTATTCGTAAGATAGGTTATACCAAGAGCGAATACATGTTTGAAGCCAATTCGTGCGGCATCTTTTCGGCCATTCACGAACAATCATCGGACATAAACCAGGGTGTAGTTAGAAAGAATAAAGAAGACCAGGGAGCCGGCGACCAGGGAATGATGTTTGGATATGCAACCAGTGAAACTGAAAATTACATGCCGCTTTCACTGGACATTGCTCATAGTCTTTTGGTAGAGTTGGCTGCATTAAGAAGAGAAAATAAAGAAATTAAATATTTGCGTCCTGACGCTAAAAGCCAGGTTACGCTAGAATATAATGATGATAACAAACCTACCAGGATTGATGCGATCGTTATTTCTACACAGCACGATGACTTTGATAAAGAAGATAAAATGCTGAAGAAAATATCTGAAGATGTAAAAAAGATATTAATTCCGCGCATGAAGACAAAGTATCCGAAATATGCGCATTTCTTTAACGATAAAATAAAATACCATATCAACCCTACCGGAAAGTTTGTAATCGGCGGCCCACATGGCGATACAGGTCTTACAGGAAGAAAAATAATAGTGGATACTTACGGAGGAAAAGGTGCTCATGGCGGCGGAGCATTCAGTGGAAAAGATCCCAGCAAAGTAGATAGAAGCGCAGCATATGCAGCAAGGCATATTGCAAAAAATTTGGTAGCAGCAGGGGTTTGTGATGAAATATTGGTGCAGGTTTCTTACGCCATCGGCGTAGCGCAACCTACCAGCATAAACGTAAATACTTACGGCACTGCAAAGGTCAAATTATCAGATGGGGACATAGCAAAAAAAGTGCAAGCTATTTTTGACATGCGTCCTTACTTTATTGAACAACGTTTGAAACTTCGCAACCCTATTTACCAGGAAACTGCATCTTACGGCCACATGGGACGCAAGAATGAAGTGGTTACTAAGACATTCAATTTACCTAACGGTTCTCCTAAAATAGTAAAGGTCGAATTATTTACGTGGGAAAAATTGGATTATGTTCCTAAAGTGAAGAAGGCATTTGGTATAAAATAAAACTAGCTACAATAAATTTAAAACCCTCAACAAATGAGGGTTTTTTGTTTCCGCAAATAATCAACTAAATTTGAAAAGTGAGACCTCAACATAAAACATTTACCCAGCAACACCGGCCAAAAAAAAATCTTCTAATAGGTGGAATCCATTCTGTAATTGATGCCATGAAGAATGGTGAACAATTAGAAAGAATTTATTTACAAGATACCATTTCGGGTGAAGAAGCAGATGAGTTAAAACGTGTGGCTTTGGAATTTGAAGTTCCCGTAAATAAAGTTCCTTTTGAAAAAATAAGAAATTTCAACCTGGAGAATCCAAAAGGATGCGTAGCCATAAAATCAAAAATAAGATACCAAAATTTACAAGATGTAATTTCGTTAATTGTTGAAAATGGTGAAATCCCTTTATTATTAATGCTCGATGGAATTACCGATATAAGGAATATAGGCGCTTTGGCCAGAACCGCTTATTGTTGCGGCATTCATGCCATTGTAATTCCCGAAAAAGGGGTGGGGGCTTTGAGTGAAGACGCTATCACTACATCCGCGGGAGCACTGGAAAAATTAGCGGTCTGTAGGGTAAAAACCTTGCATAGTGCCATTGATGAAATGCATCTGAACGGCATAAAAGTTTTCGCCAGCGAAATGACCGCCAGCGAAAACGTATTTGACATAAACCTGAAAGAACCATGCGCTATCATTTTGGGCAGTGAAGACAAAGGAATTCAATCTTCGCTCTATAAATTATGTGACGGAAAATTTAAAATTCCTATGCAAAAAGATTTTGAATCCCTGAATGTATCAGTTGCCGCTGGAATGATCTTGTATGAAGCGATGAAACAAAGAATCGCTTGAGCAAGCTTAAAATACAATTTAAAAATCCTTAATTTCAATTATTACAGCAAATAAAGCCGCAATGGCTTTCTGGTATTTAGACTTCGAATCCTTCGGAAATCAAAGAATAAGAAGGATCTGCCCTAAACTTTAGAGTCGTTGAATTGGTGGTTAATTATGGCTCAAAACTTTTTAAAAGCTCCCCAAATACCTGCTCTAAATAATGTGATTAAAAACTTTCCAAAAGTTGAGGCCTAATATCCATTGCATACTTTTTAATAGAAAATAATGCATTAATTTTAGGCATGGCCCAATTAAAACTCATAGAATGTCCCCGCGATGCCATGCAAGGTTGGAAGACTTTTATACCAACCGAAAAGAAAATTGAATACATCAATCAACTGATAAAGGTTGGGTTTGAAACGATTGATTTTGGAAGTTTTGTTTCGCCAAAGGCAGTGCCGCAAATGGCAGATACCAAAGAGGTTATTAAGGAATTAAATATGGATGATTGCAATACAAAATTACTCGCTATCATCGCTAATGTACGCGGAGCAAAGGAAGCTGCAGAATTTAAAAAGATTAATTATCTCGGATTTCCATTCTCTGTTTCTCCAACTTTTCAAATGCGTAATGCGAATAGCACGATTGAAGAATCATTGGAAAGAGTGAAGGAGATAAAAAAAGTCTGCGATAAAAATGAGAAAGAATTAGTTGTCTATATTTCTATGGCATTCGGAAATCCTTATGGTGACGACTACAATGAAAACATCGTTTTAAAATGGATAAAAAAAATAGCAGGAGAGGGGATAGGGATCATTTCCCTGGCAGATACTGTTGGTCTGGCAGATGCTTCCCAGGTGGCATCTATAGTAAACAAAGTTATTTCTCAATTTCCTGATTTGGAAACGGGCGTTCATCTTCATTCAACCAATATAAATTGGCAACAAAAAATTGGCGCTGCTCTGCAAAACGGATGCATGCGCTATGATAGCGCGTTAAAAGGATTCGGTGGCTGCCCCTTTGCAGAAGATGAATTAGTGGGAAATATGAATACAGAATTGATGATTCCTTATTTTAAAAAATTAGATTTCCTCGAAAATATTAATGAAACTGAGTTATTAAAAGCAAGCCAGATGGCTTCTGAAATTTTTATATAGATGGAATTCTTTTTACCGTTTCAAATACAAACATTCCCTTTTCAAATTTCGTATTCTGATAAAATTCTTTTTATCGGATCCTGTTTTTCTGAAGAGATTGGAAATAAGTTGAAGGAATTAAAATTTAATATTCTTCAAAATCCAAACGGGATTTTATACGATCCGCTGAGTATTTCAGAATCGCTGTTTTCTTACATTGAAAATAACCCATTTGAGGAAGAGAATCTTTTTGAGTTGAATGGTTTATGGCATAGCTGGAAACATCATTCTTCTTTTTCGGCTCAGAATAAAGACGATGTTTTGGGAAAAATAAATACATCGCAGTCAGGGGCACACGCTTTTTTAAAAGACGCAGATTTTCTAATCATCACCCTCGGAACGGCATTTTATTATCGACTAAAAGACAATAACGAAAATGTGGCAAATTGCCATAAAGCCTCTGCAACTATTTTTGAAAAAAGATTGTTATCGGTGAATGACCTGGTTTCGGATTTTTTAAGTCTATTGACGGCTTTGGAAATTTTTAATCCTACTTTAAAAATTATTTTCACCGTTAGCCCGGTAAAACATGTGCGCGATGGCGTGGTGGAGAATAACCGAAGCAAAGCAAAGCTAATAGATGCCGTACATTCGATTTCAGAACAAAAAGAAAACGTATTTTATTTCCCTTCGTATGAATTGGTAACAGATATTTTAAGGGATTACCGTTTTTATAAAAATGATTTGGTTCATCCCAATGAAACAGCTATAAATTTTGTATTTGAAAAATTTTGTGAGTCACTTTTAAATATTGAATCCAAAAACATTATGAAAGAAGTGAAGCAGATTGTTTCTGCGGCAAATCATAAACCTTTCTTTAAGGAAAGTGAAGCCCATCAAACATTTATTACTATGCAATTAAAAAAAATTCATAAGATAGAAAAAGCGTATTCCTTCCTTGATCTTTCAAAGGAAAAAAAATATTTTATTCAACAAGCTACAAACCTTTGTTAAAAGCCATCTTATAATTGTTCTTTTATCGGCAATAGAGATCTAGCGTTGTTATTCTGACATATTTGTTGTTAGGGTTTGCTTTTAAAATTGTCTATTTCCAATATTGGTACAATGTTTTAAAACGGAGGAGATGAACTAAAATATTTATCAATGAAACATTTAAAGAATTTAATTTTTGCTTTGCCGGTTATTGCCTTTCTAATGATGGGATGTAATGCAACTAAATCGCAGAAAGGTGCTGTTATAGGAGGCACGGCAGGCGCAGTCAGAGGGGCTATTATTGGAAAAGCAGCGGGGAATCAAACCTTGGGAACCATTATAGGAGCTGCAGTTGGCGGTACGGCGGGTGCTATTATTGGGAAAGATATGGACAA
>Ga0207933_1000504_pt1 | contig 37592 bp, 54 predicted proteins | sample NGESurdeep092012_4_FD_184488 | JGI IMG/M metagenome (GOLD analysis project Ga0207933, IMG submission 184488) | Arctic peat soil microbial communities from Barrow, Alaska - NGEE Surface sample F53-3 deep-092012 (SPAdes) | ecosystem: Environmental > Terrestrial > Soil > Wetlands > Peat ... | reverse complement strand
GGGGGGGGGGGGGGGGGGGGGGCATCGGTTTGGCTGTCGTTTGGCATCGACTTGGCATCGGTTTGGCTTAACACTTTTTTCTTATTCCACAATGACTTAGCGTTAACGCTCTGTTTTTTGCTCCTTTTCTTCACCCAAAGATACTCTTTATATAATCTTTTTTGCGTGAAAAAATTGCCGTCAGAAATGCAAAATTCCGTGAGCAAAGGAACGATGACAGTTATGTCTCTTTTGAGCCTCTTTTCGAGCCACTCAGCTTGTGCCGGTATCTGACATTCTGGTGACCGCCACATGAGAATTAAAATCCTCATATACAGGCCAAACTCGTCATCAGAAAGGTGGTTGCAATCGGCAACAACGGCGTCAGTAAAGAGGGGGAGTGCGGGAAACTCAGCCATTTCTCAGCACCTCCAAAAGATTTTTAAACGGTGCTGGGTTGCGCGCTATGGCCATAGAAAGCTCATAAAAATCATCCTCTTTAAATCCTACCTGTGAAAGCATAGCTATGGCGTCCTTTGAACCGTTTAACCCCTCGTTTTCATGGCATGGGCGGCATAAAGTCAGTAAAAAATGGTCGGGGTAACACCACGGCGGGTCACCGAATTTATATGCGGTGTGATGCACCTCAAGCCGATCATAAGAGCCACAATGACGGCATGTAAATTTGTCGCGCACCAGTATTTTATGGCGTTTTTCTTGCCATTCTGATGATGCTAAAAGCTCTGAATATGTTTGTTTCATTGATTATCCCCAAGGTTTGAAGTTTTTACGCTATTGCCATTCGCGCACCAAGTTTAAGGAAGGAAATGAGGGCAGGGATTACTTGGAGAAAACCCTTTTCGGCGGCAAAACCTAGCCCTCATTTTTGGTATTATGCCTCAGATTTGATTGTAATCAAGGTTTTGTTTTAGAAAAGATGATAATGGCCTCGATCATGTCGCGCTCGGTCCAGTCTGGGCTTACTTTTTCCATTTCGATTGCCGCCAAAAGGAGCTTTTTATAGACCTTTTTGGGCAGCTTGACCGGCAGGAGGAAATAAGCCCCGTCAGGGGCCTCTTCCACGTCCAGCAGGCGCTCTTTCAGCTCGCCAGCGTATGTTTTTACGCCCGCGCGCTTCAAAAACTTCATGGGGATGATTTGGGCATTGAAATCGACGTCAGGGTTGGACACCTTGACACTGATTTCCTCTGACCCCTTGGAGACTGCGCCGGCATTGGGTTTTATTGGCTTTTTAGCCGATTCCCCCGCTGCCGTTGCTTTCCGTTCCCGTGCCTCTTTGGCGTACTGCCAGACCGGCTTTTTTTCTGTGCTATTCGTCATCGCCGTCCACCGTTTCGTCAGCTGCTACGGCCAAGCCGAAAAGGTCGGCTTGCGCACCCTTGACCGGCGCACCAAGACCCTCACGGGCAATGATGTAGGCTGTGTCAAAGCCGTTTCGCTTGTCTGGGTCCATGTTGACGTAGTGCATGGCGGCGTCAAAGGCTGTCTTGGTGATGCCCTTGGCCTCCATGGTTTCCCGCTCTGCCTTGATCTTGTCGTTTATGGCCTTGCGCTCTTTCTTCCATTGCTCGATGCGGTCATAGGACGTTTTGCAGTCATCGTGAATCCCCTTGATGTTGCCGCCCATCGCCGCCACCTTGGCGTTTCCGGTCATATCGACGTTGTCATCAAAGTCCTCGACAGCCTTTTTCTTTGCTTTAGCCATTTTAGTCTCTCCTTTTGTGTTTAAAACCCAATTAAAACGGGGGTTTTTGCCGTTTAGAATTATCTGTGCAGCTTGACCGTCAGGCCCAGCTTGTGGTGCAGGGCATTAAACAGGGCAATCTTGAGCTTGGCAACCGGCTCGATAAAGTCACCCTGCGCCTTGGTGTCCTCGATGACCTGTTTTCCGTTCTCGACGTATTGGGCATCTGCTTCATACTTGCACACCAGTATGCCGTCGACCTTGAGGTCAAAGCGGGGGTGAAACTTGAGCTGGCTGATCTGGCCGGAGCGCAGGAGCAGGATGAGCTGGGAGGCGCGCCGGAGCTCTGCTGCGCTGGGCATGTATTCACGGTTGCCCTGCGGAGCCCCACACTTGGGGCAGGCGGCCTTCCATGTCTCCGGCTGGCTGTGCAGGCAGGCTGTGCACAGGTGCGATTTCTTGGCCAGCTGCCGCCAATCCTCTGTAGTCCTCAGGAACGGGTTGCCCTTGGGTCTGTGGTCCTTATAGGCCATTTCTACGTCTTTCCCCACTGGAAAAGCTCTTTTCGAGCAATATTGTAACCTGTGCATTAAAAGAGCGCCGTTCCTTGGTTCTGAGCTTTTCTATCTTGTCAACCAATTCTGGGGGTAATGATAGGCTTTTGGGGATATTGTCTGCCATTTATGTGTCCTTTCGGTGAAACCATATAGGAATATAAAATGGTGGTCAATAGAAAATATTTTAAATTATGCTGAAATAAATGTTGACCGCCTCTGACGTTTTGTTTACATTCGCAATCAGGCAAGGCGCTGCACCCTGCAACGTCATCGAAACAAAAAACGGAGAAAATAAAATGACATACGCGACAGACGGAAAATGCCACAATTCAAATATAGGAACATACGGGCACGAGTGCGGCGCACCCGCCGTATGGATAGGCCAGAAGGACACAGGGTATCGTTCCGGCTTCTGTGACGATTGCAAAAACCACGGCAGCGAGAGGTCTAATTTCAAGTATTTTGACCTCTATAAAAGAGAGGGCAAATAATGGACACCTCAGATTTTTACGACACCGCCGTGGCCGCGCTTGATGCCCTCGAAGCATCTGTGCCAACCTGTGCAGCCAATAATGCCGTCAGTAAGCATGCTTTCGCACTCAAAGAATTGAGGTGGCTTGTAAAATTGGCCGAGGCTGAAATGGACGCAAACAACACCATCGCCGCGCACCGCTGCAACAACGCTAAAAACAATAGAAAGGACGCTTAAAATGGCCAAGCATAAATTCACCGCTGCCGACAAAGAAAACCTCGCCAAATCCAAGGACGAGCTGACAAAGGTGCGCAACCGCATTGAAACTGACGCCGGTGCCTTAAATTGGGTGGACACCATCATTGACGAAATCAACGATTTGATGGACCAAGTAGGTGACGCATGAAACCGCATGACCCCACCGGCCCCTTTGCCTCCACCGTTAACTGGCACCATTTTTGGTACTGCATGAGAAACCCCAAGACGCACCCCCACATGCAGCCAAGACAACCGGAGGGGTGGCCATGCTTTGACCCCCAAAGACCCCCCGCCACCTCTCCGGCACTTCCCTCAAACGTCATCATCCTTAACCAAAGAAAGAGAGCCTAAAATGACCGCCACCGCTAAAAAGACCTCCAAGAAAATCGCCGCAGAAATCGCTCAAGGCATCACTGACGCGGCCGATATTAAAAAAACAACCAACCCCGTGCAAGATGTCGCCACGTCTGTTGTCACCGTCGAGCTTGTCAACATCGAGGGCATGCTGCCCGTCAAGGTGTTTACATCCGAAAATATACAGGAGTTTTTGTCCCGCATTGAGAAGGAGAAAAATGATTTTGTTGCTCCCGATGCCACCACGCCGGCCGGCAGAAAGGCGATAGTCTCCTTTGCAAACCGTTTTACCAAGACAAAGACTGCCGTCGATGATCTGGGCAAGGACTACGTGGCCGTTCTTAAAGACGAGCCGAAGCGCATTGACGCCCTGCGCAAGCTGTTCAGGGACACTCTGGACCAATGGCATGAGGAAGTGCGCCGCCCTGTCACGCTGCTTGAGGATGCCGACAAAAAGCGCAAAGATACGCACGAGAAGCACCTGAAGGACATCGGTGACCAGCTGATGTTTATGACCGCCCGCCCGTCAAGCGCCGAAGTGCAGCGCCGCATTGACTTCATCATGGTTTTCCAGCAGCGCAATTGGGAGGAATTTGACGAGCTTTACCAGACAACCTATAAGGCCGTTTCTGAAAGTCTCGCCGCCACCCTTGTGGTATCCAAACAGGCTGAGGCTGACGCTGCCGAGCTGGTCAAGCTGCGGGCCAGTCAAGCAAAGGCCCTTGAGGACGCCCGTGTTGAACAAGCGCGGATTGACGGGATTGCGGAGGGACAGCGCCTCGCCTCAATAGCTCCAGCTGCGCCAGCTGCACAGTCTGCCGTTGCTGCGCCCATCGTCAGCCAGCCACAAAGCGCCGGAGGTTATGCGAGCTTTGCAGCTCCAAAACCGTCAGCGCCGATCAAGGACGAGGCCAAGGCGCTCATTAACCGTGAGGTGCTTGCTGACCTTATGGCCTATGGCTGCAAAGAGGACGGAGCCAAGGCACTTATTAAAGCTATCGTGACCGGAACAATCCGGCACGTAACAATTAACTATGGAGCGTAACGTGAAAAAACAATCCCCCCAAGTAAACCCTGATCTGCTTGCCAGCGCCGAGGCTGTCGCTGCCGTCAATGTTGGCGAAAAGCTGCCCCGAAATGGCGGCATCGCCAAAATGAAACCCACGGCCGTGGCGCCTGCCGCAAAGCTGCCGGCCGTCCTGACGGGCGCTCCGGCCACCGACAGCGCTGCAATGGCTGCTGCCGGCATGTCTGGCCTGATTGAGAAGCTCGCGCAAAACCCAGACATTGATGTGACCAAGGTTCAGGCCCTGCTCGACATGCAGCTGCAGATTTGGGACCGCATGGCAAAAATGGCATTTGCCCGTGATTTTTCTGCCATGTCGTTGGAGCTGCCCCGCATCGTCAAAACCAAGGGCGTTGAGTACAAAGACAAAGAAACCGGCAAAATGTCCGAGGCCTTCACCTATGCCGTCATCGAGGACATTGACGAGGTGGTGCGCCCGATCTTGCCGCGCTTCGGGTTCACTCTGTCTTTCACGTCAAAGGTGCGCGAGGGGGGTGGCCTGATCTCCATCGCCAAGCTAACCCACAAGGACGGCCACGAAACCGTCTGCGAGCTGCCTCTGGCCATCGACACGTCCGGTGGAAAGACTAATCTGCAGGGCATGGGCAGCACGGCCTCTTATGGCGTCCGGTACGGCACCAAGATATTGCTCAACCTCATCACGATAAACGAGGATGACGATGGTCTGGGTGCCAAGGGCGAGGCAATGGAGAGCGAGCTGGCTGCGGAGATTGACACGCTGCTGCGCGCCAAGATTGCCGCCTTTGATGCTGACGGCGCCAAAAAGCTAAAAGAGCGCTTCCTAGCCCATTTTGAGGTTGACGCCATCCCCTCACTCAAGGCAAAAGACTACCAAGCCGCCAAGGTGCTGATCGCCAGCATCGGGCAAAAACCCCAACAGAAGAAAGCATAAAATCATGTACGTTGTAGCCGACACAGAAACCACCGGCCTGCGGGCTGACGCCGAAATCGCCCAGATTGCATTTCTACTTTTCGACAAGGACAGGAAGGTCATGGGCCAGTTCAAGAGCCTGATTAAGCCTGACGGCTGGGTGATGCCGCCAGAAACCGCCGCTTTCCATGGTATCACTCAGGAGATGTGTGAAAAGTACGGCCTCGATGTCCGTGGGGTCCTGTCCGTGTTTAACGGCTTTTGCGCGCGCGCTGACGTTCTGGTCTTTCACAATTCTCAGTATGACGTTGGGCGCCTGCAGTACACCATGGGCCGCACCGGCTTTCCTCTGGCCATGCCGCGGGTGGAGTGCACCATGAAGTTGACCACCGATCTCGTGGGCCTGCCGCCGACTGAGAAGATGGTTGCTGCCGGTCGCACGGGCAATAAGCCGCCGTCTCTCAAAGAGGCGCATGAGTTCTTTACCGGCCAAGGCTTTGACGGGGCGCACGATGCTCTGGCAGACGTGTGGGCCTGCGCCCGCGTCTATTGGGCATACCTTGACCGGCAGGCGGTGGCAGCATGAGCCGCGCAACATACAAACAGAACAGGCGCAACAGGCTTTTAACTGCTGAAACTGCTGGGTGGAAGAAATGCACAGAGTGGCACTACCAAAAAACTATAAATGGAAAACTAGTAAACTGGTGGCCGACAAGCTTTAAGTGCATGATTGAAAATCAAATTTATCGTGTCCTTGACGTAAGTGACATTCACGCGATTGCCAATATTGGCGGTGTAAAATGATTGTCCATGACGTAGTACAAGGCTCTCCTGAGTGGTACAAGCTGCGCCTTGGCAAGTTCACGGCCAGCACCTTTGGCAAGGTCCTGACGCCCAAAACGCATAAAATGTCAGCCTCATCCATCCAGCTTGAAAACGAGGTTGTTGGCCAAATCCTGACCGGAGAATATGACGGTGAGGAAGGTGATGACGGCTATGACGATGAGTTTGGCGGCAGCTATTTCACCGAGCGCGGCAAGCGTTTGGAGCCTAAGGCCATTCAGGCCTATGAAATGATGACCGGCAACACCGTCAAGCGGGCTGGCTTTATCACCAACGATGCTGGCACCATCGGGGCAAGCCTTGACGGGCTGCTTGGCAAGGACGGCACGGTTGAAATCAAGTGCCTGAAACGCCGTAACCATGTCGGGCTGTTTTATAAAAAGGAAATCTCAGCCAAGCACTTTCCTCAGTGTCAGGGCCAGCTCTGGGTGGCAAAGAGGAAGTGGTGCGACAATTTCTTTTACCACCCCAAATTGAAACCTTTTTGTATTCGTCTGGAAATGGACGTTCTTTACTGCGCAAAACTTGAGGCAGCTTTAAATCAAATGGTGAAAAACGTGGCTGAAAAAGTCGCGGAAATGAGGACAGCATGACAAGTTTTATCGGCCTGCCAACCCGTCAGGGCCAATGCCTTTATGCCATCATCCGGCATATTGACGATACCGGCGTAAGCCCTACACTTGACGAGGTTGCCACCATAATGGGGCGCCTTAATCAATCGCTTGTGACAAAGCAACAGGTCCACCTTCTTGTCAATGCGCTTGTGGAAAAGGGGTGCATACACCGTGACCCCAAGAAACACCGTTCGATAACAGTAGTGGAGAAAAAAGATGCATCTCTTATCAAAAAAACCAATTAAGCGCGTACCGTCAGGGTTTCCTCTCAAGGGAATGATACGCGCCGACATCGGTGGCTATATCGTGCTGGCTCACCCTGACCGGCAGCCACACATCAGCAAGGACGGCGTGTTGTGGAAAGAAATTGACTGGAAAATCCCAGAGGAAAACGCCGTGGGCGCTGCTTTCGAGCGGCAAAGGTGGGCGCGGTGAAAAATAAGATTAGGCCACAAGATGCGTTTAAGTGCTCCGTCTGCCACCGCCCGATGCGTAAGCCCGTGCATGTTCACCGTATCGGCGGCGGGACTGTAAGAATTTATAAACCCATTGAGGTGCAGAAATGACCGACAAACCCCCTGAGTTGCAGGCGTGCCCGTTTTGTGGATACGAGCCACGGATACCCTATAAAGACACTGTGGAATGTTGCACAAAATCATGCAATATGCACGGTTATCCGTTTAAGACATCTGAATGGAACACCCGCGCCGATCTACCCGTGGTGGATGATAAGCGCACCGCCGATGTTGAGGTGTTGAAGGGGGTGAGGGATGCGCTGGGAAAGATTGCCATGTGGAAGCCAGCCTACGACTTGACAGGGGTGCAATGCAGAACAATAGCAAGGCCAGCACTCGCCGCGCTCGATTTGATTATAGGGAGGATGGGATGCCTACAGAGATAGAACAAAAGCTTAGTGATGATTTTTATGAAAGGAATGATATTAAAATGACCACCGAGCAACAAAAAGCAAAGCCCTCCTATCAGGAAGTATTCGACTGGCTGCTAGAAAACACAGGCAAGACATTCGTTGATTCTGAATTGGTAGACCTGATTAATGTCGTGCATAAATATGAAACTATCCAGCCCCGCCCTGCGGATAAGGAGGTGGAGGCTGTACATGATAAATTACTACAGGTATCACATCTAATTTACGGCGAGGAATTGTCTGCTTTAGAAGAAGATTTAATACAAATCATCCGCGCCGCAACGCAGCAGACGCAGGGATGGATGGGGATTGAGAGTGCGCCGAGGGATGGGAAAATAATAATCGCCTATGCCATTGTTGACACAGAAACGGGGAACTGGAACCAGTATTTAATTAGCTGGAACAGGTATGAAAACGAATGGAACGGTTGGCAAAAATACACAGCCGCGCCTACCCACTGGCAACCCCTTCCCCCGCCCCCATCGATTGAGCCAGAGGATAAAGCATGACAGACACGATGGAACAAGAATGGGGCTGCACGAATTGCAGTAGCAAGTTCAAATTTAAAGACCTTGCCTGTATTGACGGCGCAAATCAGTTTGGCGTTGCGTGTCCTGTTTGTAAATCTGGAATACATCTTTTTAAGCCGGATGCAGAAGCTGTTGTATTAACTGAATATCATGGGGAACGGGGTACAGGGCAATGACATTATATAAAAGATATGACATGGGAACTTATTTTGAGTATCGGCCAGTTACAAAGAAAACCATACTGAAAGAAGCCGATAAGATTAAAATGAAGGACAAAAATGATGGATGAGAGAGAGAAGGCGTTGGAGAAGATACGCGATAGGGCTGCATTTCCTTATAAAAATAAAGTTGACGCTATGGCTGCATTGGCTGTTATTCATTTGGAAGCACATGAAGCCCTCAACGAGCAGCCACCAACACCAAAGGACAACAGGACATGATGGACGAGGACACGGTCACCTTGCCGAGAAAGAGCCTACAACGTGTCCATGAGCGCAATAAAGAGCTTGACGCCCGCAATCAGGCTCTTGAGAAAGAGCTGTCAGAAATTAAAAGAGCTTTGGAAAATAACTTTAAAATAGGTGACGAGTGACGCCTCATGAAATCATCACCCGCGCCGTCACCGCCATCCCAAATATCCGGCTCCCCCTTGTCCGGTTGACTGTCGATCGTATAATCAGGGACCTCGATGACGAGGGCTACAAAATAAAGGAGAAAACACTCGATGACGTTATTTTACCAAATCGCTGAGGTGCTGGGCTGCACGGCCTATATGAGCGCCATGGCGCATATTTGTGGCGGCGGGCTTGTCAAAGTACCAGACGCTCTCAAAAAGGTGCCAAAGTTCCTGTTTGGGCTGGGCTTCGGGGTGGCCTCATACAGCCTGCATGGCAGCCTGTGGCTGGCAGCGCTCGCCACGCTCATTTCAGGCTTTTGGATGGACACCGGCCACGGCACGGCTTGGGAAATGGGTTTTGACCCCTCCGAGGCGCAATCTGGCCGTCAGGAGTTCCTTTCCCCACTCATAGACCCCCTCACTAAGGCCTTGGGGCTGCCTCTGGGCGGGGTGTTTTACTGCTGGGCGTTCATGGCACTCAAGGGGGCGCTCATAGGGCTGTCCGTGCAGCCTTTCGGCCTGCTGCTGGGCGTCCTGTGGCCGCTGGCGTATTACCTTGGGGAATTGAGCTGGAAAGCCGGTGCCGTCTGGGATTGGCAGGAGATTATCTCCGGTGCCTATGCTGGACTGATTGTGGGTCTGATCTTAGTGACCTAAAAGCGCCCTGCACCGGTCAATGACCTCGCCTTGGCCAACGATGTATTGAGCCGCCAAGCCGTCCGTTATGGGCGGCTTTGGCTTTTGTGGGTGGTCGCAAAGGTCGAGAGGGTCACTTGCTGCGAGAATGAGGTGCTGGCATCCGGCCAATGGCGTCAGCGACAAGAGGGCTGACAGGGTGAGAAAAACCCGTACTTTTTTGGAGGTCTTGGTCGAGCTGGGCATATTTCACCTTTTCTGTTGCAATTTCCTTGTTGGCCTTGGTCGCCTGCTGGGCCGCCGCCGCTGTGTATCTGGCTTGGCATGCGTCCTCACCGGCCTTGTAAATATGATGATGCCAGAGGCCGTACATGCCGCCAATAGCTGCCAGCGTGGTGGCTATAAATGCCAGCCGGCCCAAGAGCGACATTTCAGTGAAAAATAACATTATTTCAATCCTTTCAAACATGCGGCCATTTGCTCTTGCCGCCTTACTATGATGCCACGGCAATGGCTCTCTGGTAAAGTACAGTCATGGCCGTTGACATACTTCCAGCGGGGAAACTGACGGCATGCGCCCGCCAAGTCACCGGCCTTGATGAGCCTGAGCATTGTTGATTTTTGGAAATTACCAGCACCAGCGTTGAAAACCTCATCTACAAACACCTTTTTGGCTGCGTCAGGTATTGGAGCGTCCTCTGTCAGAAAGTTCACCTCAGCAATGGCCTGCACCGTGTCAGACTTAAAAAAATCATCACATTGCGCCTGTGTGGCAATATCGCCTTTATGGACATTCTTGGTGTGCCCCTTACAAATCGACCATACACCACCGCTGTCAGGGTATGCCTTAAACTCAGTTCCCTCATGCGGGCCAATGAAGTTGCAGCACAATGCGATAAAAGCCGCTGCAATCGTGCCTGTGACTACTGGTTTTTTAATCGGGGGCATTTTTATGGGCCTTTATCGCCAGATAGGTGGTGACCACAAAATAAATAGTTGTAGCAACCGCCGCCGCAAAGCTGGCATATTGAGTTGCCTGCGCGATGTCAAAGGCTGCATGTGTCGTGCCGGCAACGCCAACACCCCCCGCCATGGTTTTTCCGACTTCTTTTAAATGGTCATTTATCATTCTTTACTCCCCTTTTCGCTTCGTTTTGTGGCCTGTTGAAGTCAGGCACGTTTTCCTCTCCGTCACTTATGCGCTGCCGGATTTTGTTGTTAGCGTCCAGCATGTTGCAAATGTGTATCACCCTGTGGTTGTCCTCATCCATTCCCGTCCCGTTACATATAGGAAATATTAATCTTGCCTGCCGTCCATGTAGCTGTGCCGCCGGTAGTCGTGACCGTCACCCTATCAAGAGCAGCGGCAAGAGTTACTTGACCTGAGGCTGTGAAAACAGCTCCACTTTGTGTAAAGATAGACGTGGCAACCCATATAAAGTTTGTTGCATCTACTAAATTAAAGGTTATAAAGCCGGAGCATATTGTAGGCCCCGTTATCCCAGCAGTACACCCAATGCCATTGGTAACCGCTCCCGTAGTTCCGCTTTGTGTCATTGCTTCTGATATATACCCGCTGGTTTTTAATCCACCACTTGCATCACCTATTTGAAATGTCAAAGCTGAAGCCGCGTTCCAAGTAACCCCCTGACAGTTTACAATTATATGATTTATGCCAGCCGGAAGCCCCGTGATATTATAGGCTGCGGCTGAATTGAAGGCTGTGGCGGTTCCCAGAGTAAGGCCGCCGGCCGAGCCGCTTGACGCTGCGGTAATCCGTCCCTTTGCATCAACGGTCAGGTTTGTATTGGTGTAGGACGCTGCGGTTACCGCTGTATTCGCCAGCGTTGCGGCCGCTGTGACGTTTGCAGACCCGTCAAAGCTAGGGCTCGTATAAGCCACATCTCCTGTAATCGCAAGTGTGCGGCCCGTTGCGAGTGTTGTGGCCGTTCCAGCATTGCCAGAGACAGTTGACACGACAATTGGATTTCCAAGAGACGGCATGCCGATCGAAACCGCCAATGTCTCGTTCTGCACTGTGCCGCTGTCGAGCGTCACGGTCACGGTGGTGTCTGTCGAAAAGGCGCTGGTGGCTATCGTGCCGTAAATCGTGCCGGTGGTGCTGCCGACAATGCGCACCCGCCTGCCAACCACGAAGTTTGCGGTGACGTCTATGGTCGAAACCTTAAAAGATGCTGCTCCGACATAGCTATATGTGTAGCCGTAATCAATCCACGCGGGGTCCTCATACCAACGGCGCGTTTCTGCCATCATCTGCCGCATGCTGTCGTTGACGCCGCTGGGGGCCATGCCTTCCGGCGCGCCGTTGGGCGAGGCGCTGTTGTTGCTGGCCGGCGTGGCCGAATAGCTCTTAATGCCTGTTGCTGTCATTGGTCGTGCCTCCTGTGATTGATTGCGCTATAGGGTCGAGCGCCTGCCCGCCGACATAACCGCCATACAGGACCGCCGGCGCGTCAGCGGCTTTGAAGCTCTTGGCCAAAAACTCATTAAGGCCTGCCTCTGCTTTTCCGGTCACGATGGCCGCGGCCTGCTTTTCCAGCCCGTCCTGCACGAGCGTGGTGGCTGCGCCGACAACGAGGACGTTCTTGAAAAGGGGGTTGTTGACGATCTTGCCGATGCCGCTGACCATGTCAGCCATATAAGAGCCGGTGGACGAGTTATTGACCGCGCCGCTCTGCTTAGATGCGATTTGCCCGACATCTTGATAAAACTGCTTAAAATAAGCCTGCTCTTGCGGGGTGAAAAGCGTATTGAAAGTCTCGCGCTGCGCCATAAGGCCGCCGAGGCTCTTTTTCATTTTGCCGAAATCTATCAGATTGCGCTCTGCCGGCGTTCCGACTGTTGACGGGTCGAGCGTTGGGCTGAGACTGTCGCCCAGCACCTTGGCCATCGTGCCCTTGCGCATACTGTCGAGCATCTGCGGGGCCTGATCTCCGGCGTGGTCAAGCATCGTTTCAACAATGCGCCCGTCATCTCCCTTGCCGGCCATGCGGGTGGCACCAAGGATGGTGTTGACGAGCTGGCTGCCGGATAGCTCACGATTGTCGAGGATGCGTTGCACGGTTCTGTCGCTGTCGTAAAACTTGAATTTTTGCGCCGCAAGCCCGCGGGCGTTCTTGAAAGCATCCACGGCCGTGCTGTCGCCGCCCACAATGGCGTCATCGGAGAGATTTCCAAGAAAATCGTCATAGTGTCTGCCGACCATCTTGACGATGCGCTGGTCTGCCGGCTCTGCCGTGTTCCCGATGGTGCGGTTGAGGCGCTTTTTCCATGCCTCAAGCTGGTCGAGCTTGAGGGCTGTCACGTTGCCGGTGGGGTTTCCTTCCTCGTCAACAGGGTTGAGGATGCCCTGCAGCTCGCTCAGGTTCTTGTCGAGCTTCGGTATGTCGCCGGTCTGCACGTTCTCATCTGCCAGCGTGTTTGTCACGTTGCTCAAGAAGTCGTTTTTAATGCTGCCGGCATCAATCGCCACGCCGTTGGCTCCCTGACGTGCGGTGGTATATGCCGCATTTACCTTGTTCCCCAGCGTGTCGTACTGGTTGCGCAAGATGTTGGCCGCGTTGGTCATCTCGTCCTGTGTGCGCCCGTTGAGTGCCAGCGGGTCCATCTGCTGGTTGTCACCGAGGACGCTCTGCAGGGGCTTTGCCACGGCTGCCTGCTGGGCGGCCAGCGCGTTTTTCATGGGGATAGATCCGCTCTTTAATGCCACTTCTTCCATGCGCTGGGTGCCAACGTCCTGAGTGCGCTGGCCGGCGGTCATCGGGAGGACGCGGCCATTTTGCAGCTTTGACAGGTCCTCATCATCGAGGATGCCGTGCATCTGCATAGGAGAGATTGCGGCTGTGGCTGTGCCCGTTACAGGCGGGGGGTTTGCCGGCGAGAATGGAGCCGCTCCCTCTCCGGCCGTGGCTGCTGCCTCAGCATCGTCACCGAGGATGCCGCCGCCGCCGGCGCCGCCCTTCCAATCGTCAATCAAATCTTTTATGGGTTGTCCGAAGCGGTCAGCAACAGCCCCGCCTACCTTAACCAGACCTTTAGCCAGAGTAGAGCCAGCAACACCAGCGCCGGCAGCCAGAGGGACGTCAAGGCCGAGATTATCAAAGCGTCCTGTACCAGTTTGTGGAGCTTCTCCGAGGTCACGTACAGCCTGCCCACCTCCACCAATGAGAGCGGCGGTTTTCCACGGGTTTGCGGCTGCGATTTTTGCGGCATTTGCTGCGACACTTTCAGGGAGAACGGCTTTGCCTATACCACCTAAATCCACGGCTCCTGTCAAGAGGCCAGCTACATTGGCGGCCGGCGCGAGCACCGGATGGGCTGCGCTTTCTGCTTTCATGTTGGCCTGATTGTCTTGGCGCATGGTGGCGATCTGCGCCTCAAGGGCTGGGTCGTTATTTCCCATGACCGCGCGGGCATAGGCTGCGCCGATCTTGTCCGTGATGTCGCCACCCCAGCCCATCATCGTGCCGTCATTGAAGTTATCCACGGCCGTGCGGAATTTTCCTGTGTCGGGCGTGAAATTGTCAGAGACAGCGCTGGGGTGCTTTACGGCCGCCGCTGCAACGGTGGGGTCGCCTGCGCCAAAATCAGGAACAACCGCGTCATCAGCGCCAAAATTTGAGGCGTCACTGGCAATCTGGCCGCTGTCGGCAACCTGTACGCCGTTTGCGATAGGGTCTTTAAAGCCGGCCACCTTGTTATATTTCCCTTGCCACATATTGGCAAAGTCTCCGGCGGTCATGTCGGCATTTCCACCGTTGTTTAAGACCTGTTTTTTGCCCAGCACGTCAACGGCCGGAGCGTCAGGGTCTGACAGGAGCTTTGCAGCGCCGGTGGCTCCCTGTTGGTGGGCGAGGTACAGCTCTGCCTCTGTCGGCGCGCGGCCGAGGGCCTTACTCATGGTGGCGTAATTGTCGGCCGTCAGGGCCTTCATGGCCTGTGTGGCTGCCTGCGGGTCTGTTGGGTCATCAAGGCCGTACTGCGCCGCCACGGGGTCGGTGAATTGGTACAGGCCAGAAGCCGAGCTGTTGGGGTTCTGGGCTGTCGGGTCGCCGCCGCTCTCGATCTGGGCCACATTGTCAAGGTACTGAGGGGAGGGCTGGTATGCCATTATCTTTTCCTCTTGGTGACGCCATTTACGGTATAAAGCGCTCCACTTGGCAGGGCGTTATATTCCGCTTGTGTTTTTGGTGCAGCCACGCCGGTAAGGGACGGCGCAGCTGCGGGGGGTGCAGCGCGGACAGGACCCGCGGCTGCTTTGGTTATGGCGTCTACTTTGTTGGGGTCTGCCAGTGACGGCGAGGTGGCGCCGGCGATGCTGTCAGGGTCAACACCGAGCTTTTTGAGGGCTGCGGCGCTCTCAGGCGTCAATAATGGCTTGCGCTTGTCGAGAGGCACCATGCCGCTGTTGTACTGGTTTTGCAGGCCTTTAAGGACGCCCGTCATGAGGTCGACAGTATCGGCCACGTTGGCATGAAGCTGGGAAGGTCCGAGGGATGAGCTGAAACTTGCGCCCTGTGACTTTCTGAGGCTGTCCGTGCCGCCCGATGCACCGCCGTAAACCTTTGAAAGCTCATCACTGAGCTTGTCGGCGTGGTTTTGAAATTCAGTTATATTCGTGTTCCCTGCGCTCTCATGCATGGCGTTGCCGACATAATTTAGGAGGCTGTCACCCATGGTTCCCTCATGGTTGTGGAGCTGGTCAATCAGGGGGTCGAGGCCTGAGAGGTGGTAAATTGCCGTATTGAGCGCACGGGCCTTTTGGCCGGCCTCGCCCGTGTTGAAGTCGTTGACAACCTTTTCTTGCTCATCAACCGTCTTTTCATTGAAATTCGGGTTGAGCTTTTGGGCCATTGCCAGAGAGGCTGGGTATGTCGGGGAGCGCGGGCTGGGAAGGGACACGTTTCCGCTGGCATAACCGAGGGCCTTGTTCTGCACCTCAGGGGGCAGGCTGTTCAGGTACTGCGTGGTCGCTGGGTCGAGCTGGGACCTATATGATGCATAGGAAGCTGGCATGGCTGCTGGGGCTGTCTGGCCCGTGGTTGGGTCTGCGGTCCCTGCTGATACCGGCGCCGGCTCTGTCGTGCCAGCTGCGCCGCCGCTCAGGGGTGACATGCCATTGTTTGTGTAGTAATCGCTCACCATCTTTGTGGCTGCGGCTGGGTCTGCATCGTACATGGTCGCCAGCGCTGGGTATGCCTGCTTGAATTGGACACCCGCGGCCAGCTTGCGCTGCATGGCCAGCTCTGTGTTGTGCCGGTCAGCGATTGACCCCATAAGCTGGTAATCTGTCAGCTGCTGCTGGCGCTGCTTCATCAATAAATCATTGTAGCCGATCTGCTGATTTGTCACGGCCTGCATGCCGGCGCCCATGGATGAGCCGATCGGCGCGCCGGTGCGGGCGCTGTCAAGCATCCCCTGCCCCATAGCGATTAGTTTTTGCGAAAGCGTGGGAGGCGGCAATACCGGCATTTGGGGGATGCCTGTCATTTGTACGCCCATGTCCTGAGAGGTCTGGTCTGGGCTGGGGGGAGGCAATACACCGCCGCCGCCAATGGGCGCAGCTGCGTCAGGCAGCCCTTGCGTCAGTCCGAGCCCTATGGGGTCACCGCCGCCGCCCGCTCCTGCGTTCATGCCTATCGGGTCGCTGTTTAAGTTGTAGCCTGCATACTGATCTGGTGGCATTTACCGGCTCCCCTGTGAATAACCAGCGCCTGCACCGGCCTCGATCTGGCAATCCCCATGAAGCAGAGAGGCCAGTGCAGGGCTGCTAAGTGATGCCAAGGCACCAAATTCTGTTTTTTGCTCTTTTTTGTTCATTTTATCCCCTATCCCAAAGCACTAAGTAATGAATAAGCAGCTGTGCCTGCGCCGGCGGCGTTCATTCCACCAGCTAGAGCTGTAATGCCCGCTGTCCCTAAGCTACCTAGTCCACCAACCATATTGCTTAAACCATAGATAGAGCCGAGGCCTGACACGATGCTGCCGATGGTGCCGCCGACACCAGCGGAGTTATTGCTCGTCGTGCTGCTGGACGTCCCGCCCTGTGCTGTCGGCCCTGTAAGGTTCTTGTAGTAGTTCTGCAGCGCCATATTCTGAGAGCCGCCGTTTGCGTACTGGTAGCGCGTGATTGCATCGTTTATGGCCTGCTGCGCCTGATTTGCGTACTGGTCGCCAACGGTGCCAACGGCCTGCGCTTGAGAAAGTATCTGCTGTTGCTGGGTTGTCGACGCATTTGGCAGGGCGTTGGCAGCTGCCATTTTTGTGGCCATGTCGGTGTTGTACTGTGCTGCCAGCGTTGGGAGCTGGGCATTCGTGACCGCCGTCCCTGCCGCCGCCGCCTGCGAGCCCGACCCGTACCGGCCGGCCGTGTTAAAGTTTCCGGCCACGATCTGGTTTGCCTGCAGGCCCTGCTGCTGTACAAGGTTTGCAATATACGGGTTTTGCATGGGGTCTGGGTTGCTGTTCGCCTCTCCCATCAGCGCATTGATGCCCGTCTGGGTCGCTTGGCTGGGGCCGCTCGTGCCGTATGCCAGTGTTTGGTCGAGCGCCTGCTGCTGGGTGGAATTGATAGGGGCGTAGGTCTGGGTGGGGTAAAGTGACGGAGCCCCTTGATTGTATATGCCCTGCGCTGCTTTCGCTGCCTGTGTCAGGTATGGCAGAATATAATCTGGTGGTTGTGATGATTGTACGGTATTTGTCCCGCCGCCGCCGCCGCCCTTGCTCATATCAATGCCCTCTTAAAAATTGCATATTTCTTGACAAACTGTTTGCCCTTTAGGAGCTTTTCCCAGCCCTGACGGCCAATTACTTGAAGCGTCACGCAGCCGATCTCTTTTGCCCATACCGCGAATACATCGCTGAAATGGTCCCATGTTTGATAATCGCGGCCGGCTGCCAGCGTTATCTCCCCTATTTTTTGTCCTGATTGTGTTGTGTAAATCTGCGTCACTATAGCCCCTATAAATTCATCTTTCGCCCGTATGAGCCAAAGCTGCCTTTTCTGGGTGGCTATATCGGACAGGATGTGACCAGCGGTGGTTTCCCCGTCCGTATGCTCCAAAGCACTTACTATGAAAGGTAGAGCAATTTTCTCATATTGTCCAATTTCACTTGATTGGATTGTTAATATTTCGGCTTTATCCGAGAATGGCATAATTAAAAACCCTGTCAGTCTGGCCGTTGTTGGCGTGGTTAACGGTAAAGGACCCGTCTGCCGCCACGATGTATGCCGTTGCCAGCTCCGCTGCCGCGTGGGCTGTTGTCGGCTGCAGGAGCACCGTGCTGGCAGCGCTGCAGTTGTTGTCTGTGATGGCTGTGCTGGCTGCCGATGCCGTCAGGGTGACCGTTCCCGTGCAGTTCAGCTTTCCGGCGATCGCCCTGTTTATTGCCTTCATAAGGAGGCGAAGAAACGGGGGCTCCGAGCTGACTTTTTCAGGGACATAAGGGTAGTTGTTGCTCATGCTGCACCGCTCTCTGATATGTTTATGGCCAGCCCGTCAGCTATGGTCCAAGCGCCTGAAATTGTCACCTGTGCTCTGAAAAACACGCTGTCAATGTCAAAATCATAGTTTCCGGTGTACGGGTTGGCGCTGGTTGCGCCGGTCCACGTCACGGAATTGGCGAGGCTTGTTCTGTATCCGAGCTGGACCGTCACCGTTCCCCCCTCCACATAAGCGGAGATATTTGACACCAAACAATTTCCGTACGTGTTGAGCTTTGCCTCTCCGGTCTGGATGACTGCCGTCATCGGCACTCCCGTGAAAAGGCCGAGCGTGTGGCTACTGTCAAATGCCGCCAGCACCGTCTTGCCGCCTTCCCATGCACGGCTGTCGAGGGAAAATGGCAGCGCATCGAGCGAGGTGCTGACAGCGTCAAGGCCTTCAAGCGTGTATCCGGCTGTTATGTACGAGAATAAAAGCTCACATTGCTGGTCGATGATTGACCAGTTGCGGGAAACCCAGTTAAAGACATAGATTTTATTCGGCAGGCCGCCAATGGCATCGGTGTGCGGCACCGACCACATAACCAGCTTGCGCACGGGGTCAATCATGCACGTGCTGTTGTAGTCATAGGCATCATTGAAGTTGTCGAGAAAGTACTGGTCTATCAGCATGTCTCCGATTGGCAGCATCTGGCTGCCGTTAAACTCATAGAAGCCGTCCTCGCAGCGGAGAAAGATTGACTGCCCATTGTAGACGTTGGCGCGCGTCAGGAGGGTTCCGCGGCCCTTGTCGAGCTTGGTGAATGTGAAGATGTCCGTCCCGCCGACATAGTCCATGCGGTACATGCTGCGGCCCTGCACGATGACCCCGTAATCCCCAAAGTCTGTTATGTAGCTGTTGGAATAGACCGTATCAAAAATATCCTGATAGTCTGTCTGGGTGGCCGGAACACTTCCCCATGTCCCTTGCGGGTTGGCGATAGGTGACCAGCGCACGCGATACCCAATGGCGCCGTCACCGTCCACCACGTCAATACAGACGAGGAAGTTGGCAATCACGGCAAGGTCACGGCAGCGCGGGGCCGTGCTTGAGAGCTGGCTGAATTTACTGTCTGTTGTGATGTCAAAAACCTGAATATCGTCTGTGTAGTTGGTGGCGATGATGAGGTTGCCAAACGGCACAAAGCGCCAGAAGTTGTCTGCGCCACCCGTGTAAGCCCCGCCGCTCGCCCGCGTCACGTCCGTCCATGTTCCGGCGCTGAGCTGGAAGAGCCCCGTCTGTGTGCCAGCAAAAACGGTGACGTTGCCGGCTGCATCCCTATATGAGAAAGCGCCTTTGCAGTAAGCGCCAAGCGCTGCGGTAATTGATGCCAAGCTGGGCATTGGCTTGTATTTTGCGCCATACGGCAGGCAGTTGCTAACCACAAGAGCGCCGCTGCTTCCGTAATCCCCCATGTCTGGCATAAGGGCCCCAAAGGGCAGCTGCGGGTTTCCGTCTTTGTAGTTATTTAGATTTAACATTTATACCAGCCTCCGGCGTGTTTTCATGCGGGCGTTGCTTGAAATGCGGCTGTCCATGTCGGCCTGCTTAATGCGGCCCATGACGGTGCCGTAGTTTGTCTCTGCCTCATCCTTTTTAGCCTTATTGGATATTTGCATGCATCCCTGCCGGAGGGCGCCGTACAGGTAAGCGTCAGGAAATGTCGTAAGAATGATGTTGGTGGTGTTACTGTCGGACAGGGCCGGTATTGCCTTGAAATAGTAGAGGTGGCTGGGGTATATGGCGTCAGGTGTCGACCCCAGATACGCCTTTTGTCCAAAAATGGCGTATTCTGTCGGCTGGTCTGTCGTGAGGCCCCATTTCCTTTTCAGCTCTTGGCGGGTGCCTACTGGGTCGAGGTTGGCGCTCTGGTCATCGTATTCCAAGGATGAGATCCGCTTGAAATCAGACGGCAGGGTTAAATAGTCCTGAGCGGCCACTGTCGGGAGTGCTACATCAGTCTCAAGCTCGCGCACCCTCAGCTCTCTGTTCAGCTCTGCCTCGCATAGCTGTATATAGTTCTGCACTTGTTGGGCCGTCACCACCGCGTCAGAGGTTGCTCTGAGCATCCATGCAGACACGGCGCTTTGCAGGCTGGCATAGTTGATAATTCCACCGCTCATGTGTCGTATTCCTCCATAAGTTGATGACAAAACTCAAAGCCGCCCATGTGAATGACCTCTTTGCTTATGTCGTGGTCAATCCATATTTTGAAACCGTGCTCACGGGCCAGATTGCAGAAAAACACGTCCTCACCGATTTCCTTGACAGGGTCCTCGCAAAACCAAGGCGCCGGCAGCTTGTCCAGAAGGTCGGTTCGGATGAGCATGACAGCCGTTCCGATGCTCTTGACTTCCTCGATGCCGGTGGATTTCTTGCGGGTCCATACGCAGTTGTTGTCAAATCCTTTTGCTGTCGACCTTGGGGGCAGTTCTTTGCGCGAGCAGTTTGCCGCCACAATGTCCTTGTCCCTCGCCAATAGCATCATGAGGGTATGCATGGGGATGCGCATGTCGTCGTCAAGGAAAAGGATATGGGTGCACTCGCGCTTAATCGCCGCCCTGCAGAGCTTTATCCGGTTCATGGCGAGGCCGCTGCCGAAGGTGTTGTCCAGTACCATGGACACCTCAGGGGCCTCGTAGGCCGTGGCTGCGGTCATAGCTGCCAGTGACAGGCCGAAGTCTGACCACCACGAGTTATTCCGGCTGGGCACGGCAATCATCACCCTGCCCCTCAGGTGGGCGCCTGCTGGGCCGTTTGGCTCTTTGGTCATGTCCACGATCTGGCTGTTTTCAATCTTTTCGATCATAGTTCACCCATGCCGGTGCGGAGAAACTTGTTGTCAGGGTCGTTGAGCTTTTTGCGGATAACCTCGTTCATTGCTTTCCCGTAGACGTCTTTTTTGTTGATGCCGGCCTCGCGCGCCCATTGTTCAAGCACGATGAGAGGGATGCGGGCTACATGCTTCATATCCCCCTCAGGCGTGTAGCCGTCATTAAAAGAGCTGTCGTTCTGGTCGGCTTTGTTCTTATCCAAAATGCCAGAAACGTCCTGCGTGCGGAGGACGTTAAAGGCATCTTTAGACACGATTTCAAACTTGGTTATGATGCCGTTTGCAGCAACATCGGTGATGATCTCATTGGCCATGGGGGTGGCTCCTTTTTTACATGCTCATTTCTGTAACGTACAGAGTGCCGCCGGCAGCGGATTGAATTGCAGATGGAGTTTCTCCACCGCTTACTGCGAAGTAATCAGGGACGCCGGCCGGCATATAAGTGTCTGCCGTTGTCGCAGTATGGCCTACGGCAAAAAATCCTGCCGTTGTCAAAACTACACGGATTACGCGCGTGTAAGTGTTGAGAGGGTTTGCAAGAGTGCCGGCAGTCCCAGTGTAGGCTACCGTCTGGCTGGTTGTAGGCTTCATAAATCTGTGTAAGGTGTCGCTCATCTTATAATTCCTTTCCTGTTAAAAAGGGGGGGCGGTTTGTGCCGCCGCCTCCCCCTCCCTTAATACTCGCCTCAGTTTAAACGGTGGCTGAGAATGGCGTTGCAGGCGTTCCCGTGTTGGTGATACCACCACGCACGAGGAAACGGCCAGAGACAACGTCCTCAAGTTCAAAGTATTCACCAACCGTGACGGAGCCCGTTGTCGTGCGGTTCAGCGTGATTGTGTCATCAGTGCCGGCAACCGCGGCAAAAGCCACGCCGTTGGCGCTGGTGTCATCCATGCTAAACAATACGCCCTCAAGGCTGTCAGCGGTGCCGCCGGCCTTGACAATGTGGCTGTTGGTCGTTGCAAGCACAGACACGCGGAAACGGTATTTTGCGCCGTTCCCTGTCGATGCCGGCAGCGTTACGATAGTACCGGCTGCCGTGTCGAGGTTGATGATCTTGCCGTTGTGGGTAGCTTCCACAAGCGTCAAGGTTGCGCCGCCAGCGACTGAGCCTTTTACGGCTGGTTGCTGCACGCCCGCAACGGCGATGCCCGTGGGAAAGCAATCGAGGCCGTTAACGTCAACGCCTCTGCTTGCATACGGGGTGGTTTCGATTGGTGCGATTGTCATGTTTTATTTTCCTTTTCTTTCAGTTGGTTACGGTTGTGTTGCAGAAACCACCAACGTGGTGGTGTCAACATAAAGGTAGTAAATGGTCCCTGCGGAGTTGCGGAGCCTGATATAAGTGCGGTCAGTATCAGCCACACCCCTACCAAAAGCCGCGTCCACATTCTTGTCCCATTCGATGATGTTTTCACAGCCGGCGAAGCTTGACGCCTCGTTGGCTAGTGTTTTTTGGTCACCGGTATCAAGTTGTTGCCTTATCCACATAGTTTTTGTCCTTTTCTTGTGGGTTGTTGAGGAAGAAGGGCGAGGCCGTGAAGCCCCGCCCCTTATCCTTATGTCACACTCAAGTCGGCAATGACGCCGTGCGCACTTGGGTTGTTGACTTTAAGGGTGTACTCTGCACCGACAAGACGCTTGTCGCTGTCGCCCGTTTTCGCCAGAGGAATTTGGAAAAACTTGCGGAGGTAATCGACCCCAAGCATTTCACTATCCAAGACGTGAACGGTGCGAGCGCGGCTGAAACGGTTGGGGATGATTTTCATCACCTTGCCAAAGTCGGAGGCATAGATGTCGATGTAAGCCGACAGCTTTCCGTCCGTTGCTTCCGTTTCGCGGTTAGCGTTACCGGCAAAGCCGGAGATACGCTGCTTGTTGACACCGCCGGCCACGATTGCGTCCGAGTTGCCGCCAACGGTCCAGACGAGCTGAACAACGTTTTTAAGCATGCTCTCACGGATTGCTCTCAGGTCGCCCGTGGTGCTGTCGGTTGCGCCCTCTGTGGTAGAGCCTGCCGCACCGCCCGCACCGCGGTCAGAGTTGGCAGACGGATACCACGCCTCAAGAGCACGGAGCTTGCGAGCCGTGCTCAGGTCGCCGGCTGCCTGATACTGGTTGCCGGTGAGGATGGTTTCCATGTCGCGCTTGAGTGCCAGAGCCTTACGGGCTACTTGGCGGCTCAGGTCGCCGTTGTAGTCCACGGCATTGACAGACTGCTGGGTGCCTGACATGACGATGGTCTTGTCAGAGATTTGGCAGTAGTTCTGCAGGCGGGTCGGGGTTGAGATGGAGAGAGCATCCTTGTCCTCGCCTTCAACCCGTGCGTTGGAGCCGTCAGGACTGTCGAGAGCGTCCGTCAGCCATTCATGCAGGGTTGCGGTTGCTGTGCCTTGTGCGGCCATCGAGAGGACTGGGGTTTCAGTTGGCGAAATGTCATAGATGATAGACGCCAGATCTTCCCTGTTGCCTTTCGAGCCATCGTAGCTGTCGTACTCATTTACTGGTTGTACCATTTAATATTTTCCTTTGCGTTGTTATTCCCCTGAAAATATGGCCATAAGGGCCTTTTCAGCGGATTTTACTGTTTTATTCTTGCTGTGGTCAGCAAGAACACCATTTTTGTCACGTTGCTTTACAGCGCGGACAGTCTCTGCCGCATTGGTGCGCCGTGTTACTTTTTGGACAGGTGCTTGTGGCTTCATGGATGCTTTCTTGGCCTGTAGCTCGTCCCAGCGTCTTGCCTTTTCGACACATACGAAAAGGACGTGGTTGGTTTCGTTCTGGATTGACTGGTCAGAAAATCCCAAACTATTCGCATACTCGCGCAGCTTTTGGCGAGCGACTGGCTGGGCCATATCCGGCATAGCTTCATAAAGCTTTACCCTGCTTTCCTTGATGGCCTTCTGATGGGCTTGCGTTTGTTCCTCAGCAAATCTGCTTTGGTTCTTGGCGAGCTGGTCATCGATGGCCGCCACGAATTGCTTGGCATCCTCATGGTTCTTTTGCTGGGCAAAATAAGCCGCGGGGTCTGTCTTTGCTAATTCAGGATTTGGCGGGGCTGGCATAAACTTGGTCAGAGCGGCCTTTGTAGCCATGGCTGCAGTTCCGAAAAACTGCGCTTGCTTTACATAGGTTTCGCGCTGCACAGGTAGGTCTTTGACGCTTTCCTTGACGGTTTCGAGTTCCTTGCGCTCTTTCGCTAGGGCTTCGGTCTTTTGCGTGTAGTCTGCGGTCCGACTGTAACCCTTTATGAGTTCGTGCAGGGGCACTTCCAGCTCTTTTCCGGCCACTTTGACCTTGTAGAGCGTCCCGTCATCATCGTCACCCTCACTCTCGCCAGTTTCGTCATCGCCGGCATCGTCAGTCTCGCCATCGGGGTCGCCGTCATCGACAGCTCCCGTGTCGCCACCTTCGGCATGCTTTGCGTCTGGGTCGAAAGGGTCGGTATCATCAGCGCCGTCTGTGGCCGCATCAGCGGCATCCTCATCACCTTCGGCTTGGCCCTGTGGGGCTGCCTTTGGCTTTGCGGGTGCCTCTGCTGCTGGCTTGGCGGGTGCTGATTTCTGTTTGACCGGCGGCTTCTTCTTGCCGTCTGTCGAATTGTCTGCTGTGGGGGTCAGGATAGAGGCTAGGCGCTGTTCTGCGCTGGGTTTGGCTGGGGTAGCCGCGGCCGCCGGTTTCGTGGCTGCTGCGGGGGCTGTGGTGGCTTTCTGGGGGGTTGCTGTGGTCATTTTTTAGCCTTTTCTTGTTTTGTGGCGGTTAACTTTTCAAGAGTGCCACTTTGTATGAAAGCTGTCAAAGCGCTCTCGATGTCCGTTAACGAATGGATGCACCTGTGGAAGTGCTCGCGCTTGGCCGCATCGTCAGGAGCGGAGTTTATCATTTCTTGCGTATAGGCGCCGCGCACTACAGCCATGGCCTCTTTAAAGGCTGGGTTGTTTTTCAGGAGGCTGGCTGCGTTGGCCATTCTCTCGATGTTTGGAGATTTGGGGGGTTTCTGTCTCATGGGGTTCCTTTTGTTAATGGATTAAGAAGTTGAGAGCAATTTCCTCATCCTCAGCCTCAATCATGCTCTCCCATGCTTGCCGCTGCCGTTCTGTCTCTTGAGCTGCTGCCATTTTGTTGACCTCAACAATATGGTCGGCCATTATCTGCCGGTCAATCAGGGCAGACAGGTTCTTTTCCCGCGCGCGCCGCTGGGCGATATTCTTGGCTCTTGCCACCGCTTCCATGGCCGCCAGCATCTCGTCCTTGGCCTTTTCGCCGGTCATGCGGTAGATCATGCCGTCGATGTCTGTCTTGAAAACGGCGCGCCGCCGTTCAAACTCTGCCTCCGTCATTTTCGTGACGTATGACCCGCTCTGATAGCCCTGCACCGGCTCTGTTGGCGGTGGCGGTGGCGCTCCACCGAAGTCAAACGCCAGCACGCTAAAGGCGCTTTCAGAAAATGCTGTGGCTAGAAAAGAGGTCATTATGACCCCCTCCAAAGGTCGCCGCTCGTGCCGCTGCCGTTGACGGTTGAGCCGTTCATTGACTTGGTGTTGCTGTCAACCTGACCGGCCACCGTAAACGTGAGCTTATCTGTCTGGGTCTTTATGGCGCCGATGTTTGACGCTGTGATGCCGGTCACGCTCCCCACGGCTCCGGTGACGCTGCCAACGCTGCCCCCGACATTGCCCGTGACTGACCCGACTGCGCCAGTGACCGCCGCCGCCGTTGGCGTGGCCGCGGTGGCTGCGGTGGTGACTGACGTTTTCATTGTCGCTGTCAAATCTCCGGCTGTCGGAGCATTTGTCAGGTTGGTGGCCGTGGTGGCCGTTGTCACCGTGTCGATGAGGGTGAGGTGGTCCATGGTGCTGGCCGGCGTGGCGATGTTAAAGAATTTCTTGAAAGCCGCGGCAATCTGGCCAGCCGTTTCCGTCAGGGCTGTGCCAAGGATTTGCGCCAAATTGGCTTTCACCACCCCGCTGGTAAAGTCGAGCTGACCCGTGCCGGTGCCGGCAGAGAGCAAGACGCTGGCGCCCAAATCTCTGGCCGTCTGCGCCGTGCCGCTGACTGACAGGGCGTTTGCATCCACCTGATTTGCCACGGTAAAGGCAAACTTGTCCGTGACCGTCTTTATGGCGCCCACGTTGGACGCTGTCAGGCCCGTCACGCTGCCGACTGAGCCGACAACATTGCCGTTGACGTTGCCGCCGACATTGCCCGTGACGCTGCCCACGGCTCCTGTCACTGAGGCTGCCGCCGGCGTTGCTGCCGTTGCTGCCGTTGTGACGCTGGTTTTCATGGTCGCCGTCAGGTCGCCGTTGGTGGGGGCGTTTGTCAAGTTTGTCGCTGTCGTTGTGGTTGTCACCGTCCCGACTGTCGTGCCACTCAGGCCCACGGTGGTGGTCGGCGCATTTACGTGGCCCCAATCTGGGCCCATGTAGCCGGCAGCGCCGGCGCTGGCCGTGCCAAGGATTGCGTCAACGTCCACGCGGGCAGCCGGCAATATGCTGAATTTTGAGGTTGCCGATGGTGTTGTGACCCATGCCGGCGACACTGTTGCCACTTTCGTGCTGCCGACATAGCCGGAAATCCTGTTTGACTGACCCACGCCCGTCCCTGACGTGATGACCAGCCAATCATCAACATAAAAGCCGTCCGTTGCCGATGCGCTGGCATCGAGCGTGAGCGTGGCGGCGCCGGATGCTGTGGCTGTGCTTGCCCGCACAATCAAGCCGGTGTCTGCATTAACGCTGGCCGCGTTTAATGCGTTTGCTGCCAAGGTGACGCCGGCGGTGACGCTGGCCACCGCGCTGGCTGCCACGGCTGTGCCGATGGACGTTTTCATTGTTGCCGTGAAATCCCCGTTGGTCGGGGCGTTGGTCAGGTTCGTGGCTGTCGTGCATGTCGTTATGGTGTCGGCTGTTGTCAATCCCTGCACGGCCTTGATGGTCGTGATTGCCGTGCCTGCCACGTTGTTCATGTTCTTGACATTCACGTCAAGGATGCCAGCGGTGGCCGGTGTTGACACGGCTGTGCCAAGTATCTGCACGGCATTGCCTTTGACCACGCCAGAGGTGAAATCAAGCTGGCCGGTGCCCGTGCCGGCTGACAATAGGACGCTGGCGCCAAGGTCCCGCGCCGTCTGCGCCGTTCCGTTGACGTTGATAATGTCCAGTCTGCCGTTGCTGTCCACGCTGGTCTTTGTGTAATTTGGCGGGTCGAGGTAGATGACGGCAGGCGCGCCGATGACAACCACGTTGGCCGTGCTGCTCTTGGCTGACAGTAAAAGGCAATCGCCATTTGTCTCTGCCTGCGTCAGCACACATGAATAATAGCCCTTGGCGTTGGTGCTATCGAGCTCTGTGGCTGTCGTGGTGCCCAGCACCGTGACCGTGCCTTGGTCAAGGCTGCGGTATGGCGTTATGTTTGCCCCGTCACCGGTCTTTGGCAAGTTGGTCGTGCTGTCAAAGGCAAAGAAAATACACTTTTGGCTGCCTACGTTTTTGAACATGGTTACATTCCTCCTATAAGGTCATAAAAATACGGTGCCGGTATGAAGGGCACAAACTCGATTGCCTCCCATCCCACAAGGTCGGTGTTGCCGCTCGTGACGCTGTTGGTGGACACGCGGGCATTTGTCGTGCTCGTCAGGGTGATTTTTGGGAATATCCAGCTTGTTTGAAAGCTTGCCGTGGCTGACGTTGTGCTGCCAAGAAAGTTTGGCAGGGTATTTGCCAGCACAACCGCTGATATTGTGGTATCTGTCAGGCTGTTGCCGCTTGCAATCGTTGTGGTGGCCCTGTTGACAGATTTTATGTCTGTGCTTTTAAACTCGATAACCGTGAAATAGGCCGTGGTGCCTGACACGGGGCTATTGTCCATGGTCGCCGTGACCGTGGTGGCATTTGTCAGCGTCATGGCCGTGGCATTACACCATGCAGACGAGCCGGTGCTGGCCGAAGTCTGGCCACCCCAGAAAAGCATAGAATTTGCCGCCGTCACGCTCGTGATGGTGGTGGTGGCCGGCGTTGACGAGCTAACAAGAACGTTGCCGGCCTGTGTGTTTGAGTGCAAAATTCCGCTGTTAAATTCTATTACCGTCCAATATACCGTCATGGCGCCGCTGGCAGAGCCACGGCTGACGGTCACGGTTGTCGCGTTTGTCAGCACCGCCGCCGTCATAAATTGCGCCTGCACGGTGCCCGTCAGGGCCGTTATGCACCCATTATAAAGGATGCCAGAATTTGCCGTTGTCACCCCTGTGATTGTTGACGTATTAGATGCCTGCGAGGTGGTCATTGCCGTGCTGCCGGCCTGTATGCTCTTAATGGCGGTGCTGGCAAATGTGACAACCGTGGCATAGAGCGTGAGCGCGTTGCTGGCGTCAGAGGTGTTTCTATTGCCGGTGACTGTCGTGGCATTTGTGAGCACCACGCCGCCCATCACCTCAGAGGCGTTGGCTACGTTGGCGGCATAATTGCTGCCATTATAAAAGACGGCTGAGAGTGACGTGTTGACGCTTGAAATCGAGGCGGTGCCTGTGGTTGCCCCCGCGGCAACCGTTATTGCAACACTCTGAATTTTTGTAATAAGGCTCATTATTCAATGTCAATAATTTGTTTGGTTACGGGGTCACGGGTGATTTTCTTTTTGCGGGTAAGTGCCTGCACGATGTGTTGGCTGCTCTCTTTGTGAGCATCAGCGAGGGCTTTTAGTCCGTCATTCATGCTGCCGGCCAGAGTGTTGACGGTGTCCTGATGCGTCTGGGCAGTCTGGGCCGCCTTGGCTGTGGTGTCGGCCAGCGTCTTGTGGGCTTTTGCCAAGCTGTCCGTTGCCGTGCTCAGGGCTGTCTCTTGGCCCTTCTTCTGGTCGCTCACGGCATTGATGAAGCGGGCCACCTTAAACTCGCCGCTGTCGTTGCTGCCGGCCGGCTGGGTCGGCTGCTGTGGTGCTACCGGCATGGTCGGCACCTCGTGCATCTTGTCATGCCGCGCCCTTGAGGCCTCGCCGTATTGCTGCAGGAGGGTCTGCTCGTGCATTTTCTCTTGGCTCTGGATTTTAATGATTTCAAGCGCGTGGTCCTGCTGCAGCTTGAGCATGGTGGCCGCGTGGGCATCGTCTGCCTGCTGCTTTTCGAGCAGCATCTTTGCCTCTTGTATCTGTTGCTGGTTGCCCATGTTGTTGACCTGAGCGCCCAGCGTTTTCTCTGCAATGGTCGGCTGCGGCGCGGGCGGCTTGTAGGTGGCTGGATCGGTGAAATAGGTTTCAGCGTCCTTGATGTTCATGCGCGCGCACATGCGCTGCACGGTGGCGTAGATGCCCTTGGCGTTGGTCAGCGGGCCGTCGATCTGGCCGCCTTGCGCGAGAATAAACTGCGCCTGCGTGGTCATGAGCTTGTCCAGCATGGTCAGTTCTTCATTCTTGCCAGCAAAGCCGATGCCGACCTTGACGGTGGATGAGCGTTCCTTGCGCCAGCGCCTGACGTTGGTGCTCATCTGCTTGCCGGTCAGTTCAAACACCTTTTCACCGTCCTCGTATTTCAGGACAAGCTCACGTATGTGCTCCATGAGTGTCTGGAAACCGCTGTGGGCAAAGATGGTGGCAATCATTTTTACGAGCAGCTGGCTCTGGGAGAGAATTGACATGCCCACGGGGCTGGTTGCGTTAGCCAGCGCTGACGGGTCGAGGCCCATGGTCTGCTGGCTGAAACCGGAGCGCTCCGATCGCAGCTGGTCTACCTTGTCTGCCATAGCGAGCGCGCTGTCAGCTACAAATGGCGTTATCTCGTTCTCAACCGTGGCGCCAGTATCCTTTTTGATGATGCCGCCCTGCACGTATGTCATGAGGGCCGCGATGTCCACGTTGCCAGACACCACCTTGCGCGGGATGGCCGAATAAGCCACGTTGTCAAATGCGTTGCGCCAGAGCTGGCTCTTGGCTTTTTGTAGGTCCATGATGTTGTCGGCCAGTGAGCGCCCGAAGAAACGGAAGCTGTTAATGTACGGGGTGATCGCGTGGTAGATGATGCGGTCGACTTCCTCGTTTTCCAGTATGTAAAAGTTGGCCTTGCCGGCCGTGCGCACGTGGCGCAGCTCTGCGAAGCCGTCATGGTTAAAGTCTGTGCGGATATAGTGGTCGTAAATCATGACCAGCTCGCGGCTGCGGTCACCGCTCGTGATGTTCTGGGTCATGATAATCCCGCCCTCTTTCTTGCGGCGGGTCTGCCCCTCAAAGCTCAGGCTCTCTGCCACGCCCGTGCTGGCCGGCAGCGCCATGACGAGGTCGTAATCATACCCCTGCTCTAAAAGCTCCGATCTGGTTTTCTCATAGAAGTCGCAGCAGTAGCGCGCGTCCTTGAGGAAGATGGACGGGTGGTCTTTCTGCACCACGAAGTTCTCCGGCGGCACGTTCTCGATCATGGTCTGTGACACGGTCTTTTTGCGGTATCCGACAATCCTGTAGGTGGCCTCTTGGTCAATGTCGGCCTTGTGGTTTGGCAGGCTGGCCAGCACTTTGGTGTATTCTTCCTCGGTGTACTCGACCCCGTGGACCGTCACGGTACATTCCGTGATCTCAAACTCGTCATCCTGTTCAAGCGCCATGTATTGGAGGCTGCTCTTGCCCTCGTATTCCTCGCGCTCGCGCCTGACCTGTTTTTGGCGCCAGCACTTGACGATGCCGTTCTTCTCCATCAGGGCGTCCTTAAACCAGCTGGTGGCGAGTATGACGCCTTTGTTCTGCTGTTCAAAGACGTATTGGCTGTAGCTGGTTTCGCACTTGGCGTCCTGCACGTCCTGTCCGTCATTGGTCGGGTTGAAAACTACGGGGCTGTCACCGCCAACAAAGATGTCCACGAGCTGCGGCAGGGTCCACTCGATAACGTCCCGCACGTCTGAGCTGATGAAGGTGCTAAGGCCATCTTCCTCGTTGCCGTATGGCTCTTGGTTATAGGCGTTCATCGATTGAGTGCGTTCTTTCTGGATTTCCGTGGTCAAGAGCTGGGCGTCATCGAATTCACGGGTACAGAGGCTGCCAAGCTCGCGCTCTGTCATCTTTGTGGGCTTCTGCGCCTTCGGTATCGGCATCTGGGTGGGCGTTCTGTCTTTGCTGGCCATGCTTTTGGTCCTTATGTCATGTTGCGGCTTAATCTTGCCTTAGGGTATTCGATTTTTTGGCTGGTGTAAAATGTGACGGGCTCCGCATAGGTTAACGACCACGCATCACCCCTGTTCGGGCTGTCATATCCGCGCTCTTTCAGCTGCTCTTTGCTTTCGAGCTGCAGGCGGCCGGAATGGTTGTCAACCTTGCGTATGCACGTGAGCTCTATGCAGAAACCGTCATCGTCTGCCTCGATGCTATACGGGTCTGTTGTGGAAATTAACGCCTTTCGCCCCTCGCCCCAGCACTCGGCGCGCTTGTTCTCATATTCGTCTGGGTAGGTGGAGCGCTCGGCCATGTGGAAGCCCTTGACGATCTCGCGCGCGGCGCTGTTCTCGTGCAGCATCTTGACGATTGTCGACCCGAAGCCGGTACCATCCACGAATATCTTGGCCAGCCCCTGCGGCTTGTGGACTTCAATCAGGCGCAGGCAGTGAGCCTTGAAGCCAAACTCATCCATGTTCGGGTGTTCCTCAACCTTTTCCACCACCGACCCGCGCCGGAAGCAGAAGGCTGCCGCGTCACCCTTGCCTTGGCTGGGGTCGGCGCCAATGATGAGCTGACCGTAAGGGCGCGGCTTGTCCTTGTGGTCCTTGGGAAGCCGGCCGCGGGAGATCGCTTCCTCGACGTACTTGCTGGGCAGGAAGGCGTCAGCGTCATCGGCCGCGCGCGCCTCGTACAGTTCCATGAAATCATTGGCGGTGATGCCGGATTGCCGCGCGTCATCTATTTCGGCTTGGGTCAGGATGCCGGCCGCCACCGCGTCATAACAGGTGATGCGTGTGAAGAGCGCATTCTCACGGCCCCGCTCCGCGCCGCGGCAGGCCATGTAAAACCAGTTCGATTTCCCCTTGACGTTCCCGATCAGCCTGAGCTGGCCGCCGGTTGCCGTCAGGGTCGACCTGAGCGCCTTGAAGCTGTCATATCGGGTGCGGCTGGCCTCATCGAGCACAGCGGCATGCACGTCCTCTCCGTAGAGGTTGTCAGGCTTTTCGGCGCTCTTAAACCAGAGGCGCGCGCCGTTGATTAGCTGAATGAAAAGCTCGCCCTCGTTCTTGACGTAGTGTGATTTCGGGAGGGCGTTGCAGATACGGGTATAGGCGATCTTGGCCTGCGCCTTGGTCGGTGCCACCCACCAGCCATTCCAGCCCTCGAAGCCTTCCAGCGCGGCCTGCTCTGTTATCCAGACGATGCAGGCGTGTGTCTTGCCGGCCTTGGTGCTGGCTTCGACATAGGAATATCGTTTTGTGGTAAAGAAAGCCCCTGACTGCTTATCGTACAGCCAAGGGCGTTCATATTCTATTTCCCTCAGCTTATTGGGGGAAATGTCAGTCATCAGCCTGCCGCTGTGGTTGGTTCTGACGGCTGGGCGGGGGCTTGCTTGCCAAGGACGTGTAAAACAACGGCCTCGATGACGGCTGCAAACCTCTCAGCCTCGGACTTGGCGTCATCACTCAGGGATGCCCATTCCGCTGTTGCCTCTGTCTCGAATTTTGCCAGTGCTTCATGGACCACTTGGCCGATGGTCTTGGTCACGCCTGTTTGGTTTTCGTCTGTCATTGTCGTTTTCCTTTCGTGGTTGATTACCCGATGCGGGTTAGTTTGTGGCTGAGGCTGTCGGCGTTGTGGGTGTGGCACTCAATCCTGTCGAGCAGGGTGGTGATGACGGCCAGCGCCGGCATGCGATCACCAAGTCCATCGGTCATGGGCGCGGGCTCTGGCTTGGTGGGTTCTGGGCCGACAATGCGTTCAATAAACGCAAGGGTGTGACGGTTTGTATCGTCAAGTCTCTGGGCCAAGAATTGCAGCCGGCCGGCGATCCCTTCGAGCGCTGAAATTTCAAGACTGTTTGAGGCGGTGACGCCGCTGCTGCTGTCTCTTGTTCTCGTTTCTGACGCTCCATAGCTCCCCGCTGCAAGCGGTCCTCTTGAGGTGACGTTCTCGTTTCGTTGTGGGTGCATAGTGTTCTCTCTTTCTTTGGGGTTGTTTCTCCATAGACGGCATCGTTGAAGTCTCTAGAGTTGCCTGTGTGCATGTCCAGCAAAAGGGCTTTAGTTGCTGCTGTCAGGCCCAGCTCGGTGGCCTTGTTTCTGTGGAAGCTCATCAAATCACCTGTTTGACGGTGGTTTCTTTCTCGTAAGCCGCATGGATGGTGCAGATAAAAACCTCTTTGACATCGTGCCGCGCCATGAGGGTGCGCGCGGCCTTGCCGGCTGCCTCGCTGTCCCGTGTCGGCTGGCCCTCGCGCCACATCTGGGTTCCCATTTCGTGGAGGGTGTAGATGACCTGAAAGTGGGTTGTCTCTGCTGGCTTGAGCTTTTCCTTGGCGAAGGCGCCCAGCTCTTTGCTGTCTGTGGGCATCATTTCAGCTCCAGCGCAGCGCGGCGCACGATGTTGGCGGCATCCTCTGCCGTGATCTCGCCATGGATTTGGAGGCCGAATTGCCGGCTTTCCGTGGCGGTTTGCTTGGTGACGGTGACGTTGTGGACCATGACGCTGCTAACTGCCATGGTCAAGCCATTGGCATTTAAAGCAATTTGGGTGTCGATGAGGGCCGGCGGGACTGTGGCTGCTATGGCTGCATCGACCTGTTCGGGGGTTTTCAGGCCGGTTGAGTAATTATCTTGCGCCTCAATAGCGGGGCTGGGAGGGGTCTGCGGTGCGTTGTTCTGGTTTGGGTGCGTCTTGGCGTGGATGAGTGCCTTAAAGCGGTCCATGGCGGTTGGCTCGGTCATCTTGGTGGGTTCCCTATGAGGTTGATGTTTCAGTTCCATCCCAATCTAGAAAAATTTGTGGGTATACGTCAAGCCCTATTCGTCAGGCTCACGGGCGTCGATGTACCGGATAGGATGGCCACCGCACGGGTCGCATATCCGGCGGCGCGGCCTGTCCTCTGATTTCATTATTCCGATCATCGGCTGGCAGCAAAGCTCGCAGAGCTTGTCAGCTGCGGTTGGCCTGCGGTTCGGGTCAGGTGGCATCAGGGTCATGGTCTTTGCCCAAGCCTTGCTTTCCAAGTTTCAGTTTGAACACGGCGCGGGTCGGCTCATCGAGGCCGTGCTCGCTACGGTCCTTCCAGCCAAGGCGGTTTTGCATGTTAAACTTCCAGCTGTGTGCATTGAAGCCCTTGAGCTTTCCAATGGTGCCCTGAAAGCCGATCTGCTCCCAGACCAGCCTGCCCTTGGCCTTAGCCTTGCGCAGCTCAACGGCCGGCAGCTCCTGAGGGTATTTGGCGATGGTGTCCAGCATCGTGTCATCGCAGACGGGGTCGTAGAAGCTGTCGGAGGCGTAGCCGGCCGCGATATGCAGGCAGTAAAGCCGGAAGGCGTCAGCCCGTTCCTTGGGTGTCTTGAGCGCCTCAGCGTTGTTGTTGCCCTTCGGCGCGCCGGCTGGTTTCTTTGGGGGCTTAGGTTTTTTCACGGGTCGCCTGCTTTCCGGTGAATTCCTGCCACCGTTGCACGATCACATCGCAGTACTTCGGGTCCAGCTCCATGAGGTTGCAGGCGCGTCCGGCTGTCTCGCAGGCCATGAGGGTCGAGCCGCTGCCGCCAAACAGATCGAGGACGGTCTGGCCCTCTGTGCTGCTGTTCTCGATCATGTCGCGCACCAGCCCCACCGGCTTCATGGTCGGGTGGAGGTTGCTCTTGGTCGGGCGGTCATGGTGGATTGCTGTGGTCTTGATGCTGGCCATGAGCTGTTGCACTTTCTGCAACAGCTGGGGCTTGGTCATCTTGTCGAGGTCGAGGTCATCCTCGATGACGGTTGTCTTGGTGAAGTCGCCGGCGAAGTAGTGCCGCGCGCCCTCTTTCCAGCCGTACAAGATCGGCTCATGCCGCCAGTTGAAGTCTTGCCGCGACAGGGTGCCGGATTGCTTGACCCAGATCAGGACTTGGGACAGTTTGAGGCCGCTGTGCAGGAACATCTCTGTGAAATTGACGCGCTCCGTGTCGGCGTGGGCCACGTAGATCACGGCGCCGTCCCGCATGTTGGCGTAGTAATTCCGGAAAGATGCGCCCAGAAAGTCTCTGAAAGCCGCGGCGCTCATGTCATCGTTCATGATCTTGCCGGCCGTGCCCTCGATCGCCACGTTGTATGGGGGGTCCGTCCACACCATGTCGGCCTTGGCGCCGGCCATCAGGCGGCTCACGTCCTTGGCGCTGGTGCTGTCGCCGCACATCAGCCGGTGCGGTCCCATCTTCCAGACCTGCCCCAGCTTGGCCACGGGCGTGACCGGTACGGCCGGCACGTCATCCTCATCCGTCAGGGGCACCGCTTTGCCCAGCAGGCCGTCCAGCTCTTTCTGGTCGAAGCCGGTCAGGTCCAGCGCGAAGCCCTCGCCCTTGAGCCATGACAGCTCGCCGGCCAGCAAGGCATTGTCCCAGCCGGCGTTTGCTGCCAGCTTGTTATCCGCGATGATGTACGCCCGCCGCTGCGCTTCCGTCAGGTGCTTGATCTCGATGCACGGCACGTCCTGCAGTTTATTGGCCAGCGCCGCCATCTGCCTGCCATGGCCGGCTATGATCTGGTCCTTGTCATCGATCAGGATGGGCACGTTGAAACCGAATTCCTTGATGCTCGCCGCCAGCTGCTTGATTTGTTCTGCGCTGTGCGTCCGTGCATTCTTGTCGTAAGGCTTGAGGTCGGCGGTCTTGCGGGTTGTGATCTTCATGGGGTTCTCCTTGCGTTTAGTATTATCCGAAAAAGGAAAACCCGCAAGCTGTGTGTGCCTGCGGGTTAACTTTCCTTATGGTGGCGGGTAAATCAATGGTCAGAATGGTATTTCATCGTCCATGGGGTTGGTGCCTGCCGCGTGTGTTGCCGCCTGCACCGGCTCTGCTGTCGCCTCACCGGCTGTGCCCTTGCCCTTGGGGCTGCCCATGAGGGTCAGGCTGCCGTTGAAGGCACCCAGCACGATCTCCGTGGTGTAGTGGTCCACGCCATCCTTGTCCCATTTTCGTGTTTGCAAAATGCCCTCGATGAGGACGGTGCTGCCTTTCTTGACGTACGGGACGATGACGTTGTCGATGAGCCTGTCATTGCCCTTGACGCTTATGCGGTGCCATTCCGTCCGTTCTTTTTTTTCGCCGGTGGATTTGTCCTTCCATGTCTCGGAGGTGGCAATGCTGAAATTGGCGATCTTGCCGCCGTTGGCGAAGGATTTTATTTCTGGGTCCTTGCCCACGTTGCCGCAAACGATAACTCTTTGGTATCCGCTCATTTTATTTTCCTTTCAGGGGTTGTGTGAGGTGGGTGTAGGTGTCGGCAAAGGCGGCCTGCGCTTCGCTGTAGTTTGCTGTGTCTGCAATGGATGGTTTTAAGAAAAGCAAAGCCACCGCCATGCAGGCCCAGAGAGTTGTTTTATTAATCCGCATAAGTTTTTGCCTCCGCTGCGCATATCGGGCATTTCTCTGATCGGCCTGAGCCGGTGTGAAAACCGTTGTTGTGCATGAGGGTCATGGTGGCGGTCATTTGCTCCGTGGTGGGTTTTTTCCACTCGCCGTCATTGTCGCTCGCTGCCGTACTCTCTGCGCTGGGCAGCATGCGTGAAATCTGCATGCTGCGCTCGAAGTTCTCCCAAGCCACAAACCCATAAAATTGTATGCAGAGGTCGCGGATTTCCGCGGGCCTTGGTTTTCCGGTGTTGGTTTCAAGCCAGCGGGTGACAGCGTTGGCCACCACGTCCCTTGGGAAGGGGCGCAAAATGCCCATCCAATCGGCTGCCACAATGGCGTTGAGCCTTTCGCCGGTGGCGCCGGTGAAAAAGTGCATGAGCAAGGCTGCAAGGCGCTCGCTCAACCATTCCAGCGGAGCCGGTGGTCTGGCCTGCACCACGTCCCTGCAGAATGTTTGCGCCGCGGTGATCTGGGCCATTGTCGCTTTCAAAGGCACCGCCCATGTCCCTGCCTTGTCGAAACCACTAGCGTACTTCGTGGTCAGCAAGGGCTTGAGCAAATCCGGCGGCAAGGGCATCGTGAGCACTTGTTTTTGGTTTTGAAGTTGATTTCCGGTCATCGTAGGTTCCTTCCATAAGTTTAATAAAAGAGCTTTCTTGCATCAAAAAGTCAAAAGAGGCGCGCCAGCCCTTTGGGCCGCCTCCCGTCAGAAAACTAGAGCCAGCAACCTTTTCAAGTGCCACTTTCCACCCGTCAATGCCACCGCACTCTTTGAGCCGGAGCTTGAGATGGCTTTTGCGCTTTTGACTGAGCACCTGACACTTGGGCAATCCGGCCTTTTCTGCCGTCACGTTGTAGAGCTCAAAAGCCGCCTGCATGTCACACACGGGGGAGGGGGGAGAAACCACTCTTGTGGTTTCTTCTTGGGTGGGGTGGGGTGGGGTGGCTTCGGGATGATGAATTTGATCTTTGGATGGTGACCGGGAATCAACCCACGGGCCTACGCCGGTCAACCCAGGAGCCGATGACGGCGCCTTGGCCGAGGCATACGGTGAGCGATGTCTGTCCGGCAGCTTCAGTCGGAGGAATCGGAGAAGCGGCATGCAAGCGCTCAAACTCGCCATCGGCTGCGCGTGGCTGGTCTTCTGGATCTACTGGCTGGCGTCCGCCTCCACCAGCAAGGCAAGCGTCAGGGGCGGGTGGCGGACCCGGCTGACCGGGGTGAGCGTGATCGCGGTGATCGTGATCGCCGGCGCCTTCGGCAG
>Ga0207933_1000503_pt1 | contig 37650 bp, 37 predicted proteins | sample NGESurdeep092012_4_FD_184488 | JGI IMG/M metagenome (GOLD analysis project Ga0207933, IMG submission 184488) | Arctic peat soil microbial communities from Barrow, Alaska - NGEE Surface sample F53-3 deep-092012 (SPAdes) | ecosystem: Environmental > Terrestrial > Soil > Wetlands > Peat ... | reverse complement strand
GAGCGGAGTGCGCCAGCAAGAGAACTTCGCGGGACTGACGCAGATGACGCGCATGGTGGAGGCGATCCGTCACTACAAGGAGAAGGTCGCCTTGCCCCACGTCGCCGTCTTGCTCGGCAACGTGTGGGGCGGCGTTTCAGCGAGCGCGGTGCCCAACGCGGACCTGATCCTCGCCACGTCAGGCACGAATTTCGGTTTCGCCGGTCCCAACGTCATCGAGGCCTTCGAGGGTTCGGCGGTCCCCCTCGACTCCCAGAGCGCCGAGGCCAATCTGCTGGACCGCAACATTGACGTCGTCGTCTCCGACGTGGGAGAACTCGTGGGGTATCTGGGCGAACTACTGTCCTCGACGAACCTGCCGGACCGACATCACCAGCTCACCGCCGAGACGTTGCCCCTTATCCGCAACGTGAGCGTCGCCGATCAGCGTCGCGTCTTCGATTTCGGTCCAGTCGGCATTCGCGGACCCCGTTTCGACGACGCAAAGGATTCGGTCCCGCGTCTACCGGCACCGGCTCGACTAGGTCGTGCGAGCGATGAATCTGATGCACTCGTGGAGCAGTACCAGGACTTGATGACGGACGCGAACCGCGTCGATCTTGAGTTCATCGTTCACTACGGCTTCAGCGACTCCGTCGCTATCTACAACTACGTGCAGGAGGTCGGCTACAAGAAGTATCCCGCCATCGTGGGCGCGTTCGCCAAGATCGGGGCACAACCGTTCGTCATCGTGGGTACACAACCTTCGTACCAACTGATCGGCGAAACGGTCATCAAGCGGCCCTCGAATCCCGCGCCCGAGGATTTCTTCTTCATGGAGAGGATGCTCGAGATGGGCGAGCGGCTGGGCCTGCCCGCGCTTTTCGTCACGGACACCCTGGGGGCCAAGCCAACCTTGGAGAGCGAGCGCCGAGGTCAGTCACGCGCCATCGCGCGCTCGATCCTCAAAGGCATCGACTACTCCCATCCAGTGATCTCATTGGTAGCGGGGGCCCTCGGCAGCGGAGGCGGACTCGCGACGACCCCCATGGCCGATCACGTGATCATGATGCAAAAGGCGATGGCCTACGTCGCCGAACCTCGTTCGGCCGCCTCGATCCTCTATAAGACCCCGGACCCTTCGCGCGACCAGATCCGAACCACCCTCGCCACGATGCGATCGACCGCTCAGGACCAATTCGATCTCGGGCTCATCGACGAGATCATCCCCGAAGGCGACAATCCCTTTGCGACGGTCGAACTCATCCACGCGGCCATTCTTCGCTCGTACGTTGAGCTTGCGCAACTCTCCGAGAAACGCCTACGGAGCCGCCGCCAAGAGAGGATTCGCGGCCTTCGGGCTTTCGAGATCATTCAGGAGTGAGACGTTCACAACCCTCATTCGTAGGGACAACGTTTGGGCGAATGCGAATGGGTCGTTCACCGGGAAATTGCGTGGCGGCAAGTTTGCATCGAGTTGTTAACCGATTCGTTTGACGCGACCGTCGTGCTCGGTGAGAGAATTGAGAAAGAATATCGCTCGCGTACAGTTCGGTTTATGCTAACGCGAACCACTTCCTCAACCGTGAATCTGTGGCGCGTGACATTGAATTCTTGCTGCAGCAGGAAGTTTGGATCCGCGTTCGGGTCTAAGGGAGCGATAGTGAGACGTTCGAAATCAATCTTGAGTCCGACCGCCATCGCGACACAATCTACGACGCCGCACGACGCGACGAATGAACACGTGGCCCACTCTTGCACAGACCTTCTGAAGAACATTTGCTTATGAGCAGGTTGGCCGCCAAGACGATCTGGCTTGCCGTTGGATTGATGATTATCTCATTCGACCTGCGACCCGCGATCGTGGCCGTTTCACCACTGCTCACGGAGATTCAAGCAACGTTCGGACTCTCGGGTGCCGGCGTAGGTCTACTCTCGACGCTTCCGCTTCTGTGCTTTGGGCTACTCGCCCCCCTCGCCCCCCGACTTGTGCATCGCTTTGGATCTGGCGTCGTCCTACTTGGCTGCCTCTTCACACTTCTCATTGGTGTGCTGGTTCGTTCACTCCCGACCCTGGCTGGCCTCTTTCTTGGCACATTTCTCGTCGGGATCGGCGTGGCGATCGCCAACGTACTCATGCCCGGAATCTTGAAGCAGGACTTCCCCGGCCACGTCGGGATTATGGTCGGGCTCTACACGATGATGTTGAGTGCCGGCTCGGCGCTTGCGGCGGGAACGACGGTCCCCCTCTACCGGGTGCTCGGCCGGAACTGGCACCTCGCCATTGGCTTCTGGGCGCTACCCGTAGCGTTGGCGATCGTTTTCTGGTTACCGTCGCGCACCCTCGGTCGTCGCGCGCACTCCGTCGTGCCACTACGTCCAGTCAGTGGACTCTGGCGCAGTTCGGTGGCTTGGTCGCTCACGATCTTCATGGGCCTGCAGTCTCTCGAGTTCTACGCGATCGTGACCTGGCTGCCCACGATCTTTCGTGACCGCGGCACGCCGAGCACGACTGCTGGCTTTCTGCTTGCACTGGTCAGCATTGTGGGGATGCTCGGTGCTTTTGTCGCACCATGGATCGGCAACAAGATGACCGACCAGCGCCTCGGGGTTGTGATTGGTGCCGGTGCAACTGCGCTTGGCATTGCGGGGCTACTCGTGGATCCCCACCACCTCGACGTCCTTTGGTCGGTGTTGTTGGGCTGGGGACAAGGTTCGTCAATCGGTCTGGCTCTTATGATGATCGTCGTGCGATCCTCGAGTCGTGATGAAGCGATGGCGCTTTCAGGTATGGTGCAAGGACTGGGTTACTTGATTGCGTCGGTTGGTCCTGTGCTGACCGGTGGCCTCTTCGACTTCTCGCACGGCTGGTCGGTGCCGCTCATCGTGCTCCTGGTGCTCCTTGCTTTTCAAGCAATTGCTGGTGATTACGCGGCCCGAGATCGCACGGTCGGTTCAGTACTGGCGCAAGTTTGATAGTTGGCACCAGCGGTTAGCCCAAGAGTTCAACGTCGCGGAAACGTCGGCGGCGTACTTCACTAATATGGCCGGCCACTTGCTTCTGAGGCGCAGTTGCAAGAACTTCAAATCAGTTCCATTGAATCGCAAATCCATAAATCGGCTGACGTTGACCAACGTCTGGACGGGATTGATGCGTAACATTCTTGACGCCGGATGCCCCAAACGAGCCCGCACGGGAACGATGGCAATCCGACTCTCAAGTTCGCCGAGAATAATGCAAACGGCTAGGTCCGAACGGGCCCCATTTCAAGCCTCATATTTCGTCAACACGATGAGATCAGATCGGCTCTCGACAACGGATTCCCTTGAAAACGATCGACGTGCGAAACGAGAACAACACAGCGCAACACTCGAGTTCTTCCCTATAATCCCGGTGTCGGGATCGAAACCGAGGGCCTCACCTAACAGACAATTTCTCGCCAACGTTCTGGTTATCCTTTGGACAGCCTTCGCCTCAGCCCCTTCGGTTGACGTTAGACCGACGAAGCGTCCGCCGCCCCAATGCGGTGGAGCAACGAGTAGCGAATCGCCGGACGAGATCCGAAGGTCAGTAACAGCTGCGCCTCGCGGGCCGCTCGCTCGGCGATACCTCCTTGGAGAACCGACGAACTACCCAGGAAGACTGCGAGCGCGTGCGACGACCGTACCGCCAGTTCGCAGGCCCGAGCCCGAGCTGTCGCGATGTTCTCGGCGTCAGCACTGTCGAGCTCGACGCGTGCATCGCGCAGCTCATTGTCAAGCGTCGACGGTCCGATCACTTTGCAGTACCGGCACGTTACTCCCAGCGCCAGAGATCCGTTGACTCGAAGATCGCGAACACTCGGCCGCCTTCTACGAACAGTGCTTCGAATGTCAGTTTCACGGTGGCGGTGGCATTGAGGGCCGGCAGCTGGCGTTGCGTGACGTCCATTCCCAGCCGATCCTCAGCATCGATCGCCACGGTCACGACGGTGCCGTCGGGCCCGCGGGCGGCGACGACGAGGAGATCCACGAGTCCCCATCCGCTCACCCATGTGCTTCTCCGTTGAGGACCCAACCGTCACTTGTCGCTGTGGCCGACAATTTGACGGGTCCCGGTTGAAGCCCAGTGAGCGCAACGCCACCCCGGATTCGGCCGCTCACGATCTCGTGACGCAGGTCTCCTACGATCGCCGGCGCATCAGGGTTGAGCGCCGCCGCGAGCAAGCGAAAGTGCTGGATCCAGACGAAGGTGGTCGCGAGACACGCCGAAGCGAACTCCTCAACGGCGTCGCACAGTTGCGGCAGTGTCAAGCCAAGCCCACGGGCATCAATGGGCGCGAATGCTCCGTACAGTCCGAGCGATGCGAGCTGGTCGAAATGAGAGCGAGGAATCGAATTCTCTCGGTCTACGGTGGCGGCGTCGTTGGCGAAGTTTTCAGCGACATCTGCGAGCTTCTCTTCGAACTTGCTCATCTTGGGACGTTAATTCTTGGGAGCAAATTCCTCTTCCTACTCAACGACCTTCGTCCGTGCCGAGTTCTCGAACGATGAACTTTCGTTGTTCATCGAGGGCGAATTCGCTGAGACGAGCTCCTGGAGCGACTACGTCAAATCCGTGGTACGTGCCCGCGATGAGTCGAAGGTCCACTGAGACGCCAGCATTCAACAATCGCAGCGCAAAATGCAATGCCTCATCCCGCAAGGGATCTTCTTCAGCCACCAGTACGTACGTAACCGGTAAACCCGAAAGATCGTCCGACCTCATCGGAGACGCGTAGCGCGACTCCTTCCCAGCGGGAGTTGACAAGTAGAGCGGCCACATCTTTCGGGTCCGCTCGCCGTCCCAGGGCTCTGAGCGCTCGTGCTGTTCAATAGAACCTTCGCTCGCTCGATCGTCTGTGGCTGGATAGATCAGGAAGATGGCCCGTAACCTTGGTCGATCTTCGTCACGCGCGCGAAGAGCGGTCACCGTCGCCACTGTACCGCCGGCACTGGCCCCACCAATTCCTACGCGCGCCGGATCCACGCTCAAAGTATCCGCGTGCTCGAACAACCACCCGAGCGCCGTCGTCGCGTCGTCGAGCGCGGCCGGAAAGGGATTCTCGGGTGCGAGTCGGTAGTCGACGGACACGACGACGCAACCAGATCGCGTTGCCAAATGACAACAGCGATTGTGTTCAGACTCGAGGTCACCGAAGACGAACGCCCCTCCGTGCAGGAAGAGAAGGGCACCGTGCGGTCCAGGTTCGGCGTCGTCGACGTAGATCCGAAGCGTGAGGGAAGTTCCGTCAGGCCCGGCAATGACTTCGTCCCACCACCGAGGACCGTCGGGCGACTCGACCCGCTTCGCGATCTCTTCGTCGCGTCGAGCTACAAGGATCTGACGCGTACCAACGACGTCGTCGAGATCATTCGGAAAGGGCTCGCTCAAGTACGAAGCGAGTTCGGGGTCGCGCGCCATGAGAGCCGCTAGTTGACGTGGCTGGTGTTCACGCGGCGAGCCCTGGTGGCAAGCCTTGGCAGTGTTGCCCGAGGTCGTGGGTCGCGAGCGGCGTCACGACGACGTCGAGATAGGGCCAGAGCGGCAGGCTGGTGATCGCGTCGTGCAGGACCGTGGCGTCGGGGGCTGACCAGATCGCTCGGTTGGCGAAGCGCCCGGGAACCCGCCAAATCGCGCGAATCACTCCTTGTTCGGCGAGTTCGCGGCCCCGAACTCGTTCACCCTCGATCAGTCGAGCGCGCTCCGCGTTGTCCATCGACGCGGGCAGACGTACTTCAATCTCCAACAGGTATTCCACGTCGTCTCTTTCCTAACCCTTGTGATGTTCATTCTTGTCCCGCACAGGACCCACGCTCGCGCTGGTTTTGAACGTCGTGGGAATGGTCCGCGTTCGCGCTGCGGCGCCCGACAGCAACTCAAGTAAGAGTGATGCCGCGATGACGCCCATTTCGTGGTGGTCTCGCTCAATCGTTGCGATAGGTGGTTCGAGGAACTCCGCGAGCGGCACCTCATCGCACGTGATGAGAGAAACGTCGTCGGGAACGCGCCGATGAGCACGCCGAAGTTCACGCAGCACTCCCACGAGGATCTGGTTGCTTCCCGCGACGATCGCCGTAGGGGGCTCGGCCATTGCGAGAAGGCTCTCCGTCGCCGCTTCGCCGTGTTCGGTCGTGAAGCTGCCGGAACGCACCACGCTCGTGATGCCCAACTGGCGCGCGACGCGCCGCAGCGTATTGGCACGAACGCGCGCGGGCCGTAGATCTGAAGGTCCGTTCACGAGGGCGATGCGCCGGTGGCCGTGTATCGCCAGTTCTCGCACGGCCGCTTCGACGCCCGTTTCGTGTTCGGCGTACACCGCGGAGATCGATCCTCGTAGGCTCATCTCGCGGTCAACCAACACGACGGGTAGTTCAGCTCGCGACACCGCGTCCAACGTGCCCGGTGAGTCCTCGCTGGCCAGCGACAACAGAAGGCCGTCAACCCGACGTTGGGCTAAGAGACGGATATGTTCCGCGTCCAACTCGGGCTTGTTCATTGAATTCACGAGCAACATCGAAAAGCCAGCCTCACGGAGACGGGTTTCGGCGCCTAAGGCGATCTCAGAAAGGAGCGGATTGGATATGTTGCCGACCACGAAGCCGACGGTCATCGTCGCTCCACGGCGGAGACTTTGCGCGACGAGGTCGGGTTCGTACCCGAGCGCCGCCACCGCGTCGAGGACTCGGTTGCGCATGATGTCTGAAACGTTCGGGTGTCCGGAAAGTACGCGCGACACCGATGAAGCAGCGACACCGGCACGTTGCGCGACCTCTTGCATGCTGATGCGGCTGACGCTCGGCCGTTTTACGAAGCCGGGACCCGATGATGCCACCACTACTCCGATCGAACTCGATGCTCTTCGATGTAGTCCGTATTGAGTTGCCAGCCTAGCCCTGGGGCGTCAGTCAACTGGAGTTCGCCGTTCACGAGCGCGGGTCGATTGGCGATCAAATTCCACCAGAAGGGATCGCGGTCGGGGTGAAAGCATTCGACGAGCGAACCGTGAGCCTGGCTCGCCACGAGGTGCGAGGACACCTGCGGTTCTTCGTGGTGACCGACGGCTACGTTGTACGTCCCGGCGACGGCCGCCATGCGACGCCAGACCGTCGGACCGCCCGACCACGACGCGTCGAAGTTACAGAAGTCAATCGCGCCCGCTTCCATCAGGTTCCGACATCCCACCGGCGAGTGCTCGCTTTGACCTGCGCAGACGGGGATGTTGCCACGCATACGCACGTCGCGCATTCCGCGGGCGTCGTCGTTCCAACCCACGGGCTCTTCGAACCACATGATGTCGAGACCTTCAATGCGTCGCGTCAGATCGAGCGCCTGGGGAACGGTGTAGCCCTGATTAGCGTCGATAGCGATCAAGAAGCCTTCCGGTGCCGCGGCGCGCGCTCGCGCGATGCGTTCGGCGTCGACCTCGGGTGACGCGCCGCCGACCTTGAACTTGATACCCGCGAGACCAAGGTCCACGTAGGACTGCATCTCTTCTTCGATCGTGCCGAGAGGATCCCCGTAGTACCCGCCGATGGCGATGAGAGGAATCGTTCGTCGAAATCCTCCCCAGAGACGCCACAGTGGCTGACCGAGTGCTTTGCCGACGGCGTCCCAGATAGCGGTGTCGACGCCCGCGAGAGCGACGAGCCCTTGGCGACGATCACGAAGGATGTCAAAGGTGACCGGAAAACCGGCCTGCCAGCATTTCTCGGTGGCCATTGCGTCGAGGCCGACGATGGCTGGGGCGAGTTCCGAATGCACGATGTGGTCGATCTCGGCCAACGTCGCGTCTTCGTCCCCGGCGTACGCCTCACCGACGATGCCGTCGGACGTGTAGACGCGTGTGATGAGCGTCGAGCGTTGGGTCATGTGATAGTGACTGCCCTTGAAGTCCGCAGCCAGCGGGGCTCGAACCGCAATCGTCTCGATTCGCGTGATCGTCAGCGGGGACAAACCCTCAGCCAGAGGCTCATTAAGGTCTTCGTTTGATTCCAGAAGGTTCACCTCTTAGCTCCTCTCGACGATCGCCACGCGAGTCGCTTTCGAAGACACCTTAACGCAGGAAGATATCGATTCCAAGAAAATCTAGCTTTGCAGGTATATTCCCACGCTTCCGTCACCGACTCAGTGACGGCGACGGCCATCGGAGGTCTCTTGGCCCTATAAACAGTGCAAATCTGGACTATCCGGGAATCTTTGCGGCCGTGCGCTTGCGCGACGGACAAGGGATTGGTATCGTTTCCAAAATATCGGCGGGTCTACGCTTGACGCGTAATGAGATACACGTGAAAGTCACGTGTATCGGGGGTTGGGGCATTGCACACGATTCGTAACCACAGAGCGTCGCGGGACTGACGTGGACGATCCGCGCACCAGTGCTGAGGGCGACAACAGAGACGCTCCCCCGGTCGTTGAACTTCGTGGAATCAAACGAAGTTTTGGTGGACTGCAAGCGTTGAGTGGTGTGAGCATGACGCTTCGCCGCGGCGAGATCGTCGGGCTACTCGGTGAGAACGGCGCCGGCAAATCGACACTGGTGAAGATTCTCACGGGAGTTCTCGAGCCCGACGCCGGTCAGATCGTCATCGACGGCGAAGTTCGTCGCGTGAGCAATCCTCGCGTCGCTCGAGAGTTCGGCATCGCGGCGACGTACCAAGAGCCCGCAGTATTCCCCGACCTCGACGTCGCCGAAAATCTCTTCGCGGGTCGCCAACCCACCCGTCGCGGCTTCGTCGATTGGGCCGCCATCTACAAGCGAGCGGACGAGGTCTTTCGCGAGATTGGTGTCGACCTCGACCCGCACGCTCCGGTCTACCAACTCGGCATCGCGGATCGACAGATCATCGAGATCGCTAAATCCCTCATCTCTGGAGCTCGGGTCCTCATCCTCGACGAGCCCACGTCCGTGCTCTCGAGCCGAGAGGTCGACTCGCTCTTTCTGCTTTTGAACTCGCTGCGTGAGCGAGGGATCTCGCTCGTCTTCGTCAGTCACAAGCTCGACGAAGTAAAGGCCATCACGGACCGCGTCGTCGTCCTTCGCGACGGGTCCCTGGTCGCCGAGAAGCCGACGGCGGACGTCAACGTCTCAGAACTCGTCCAGATGATGTGCGGACGCGCCATCGGTGACCTGTACCCGAGTCTCACGCGCGTCGCCGGCGACACCATCCTTCAAGTCGAGAACCTGACGCGTCGCGGCTACTTCCAGAACGTCTCGTTCAGCCTCCGTCGCGGCGAGATCCTGGGTCTCGCCGGACTCGTGGGAGCCGGTCGCACCGAACTCGCCGAGGCGATCTTCGGCGTCACGCCCGCCGACTCCGGAACGATAAGCCTCGACGGCATCCCCTACACGGCAACGTCCCCGCGGCACGCCGTGCGCGTCGGCATCGCTTACCTCCCCGAGGATCGCCTCTCCAACGGCCTCGTCATGGGCATGCGTGTTCCTTTCAACATGACGATGACCGTCTGGAGTCGTATCGCGACCCGCTTCGGACGATTTCGCACCCGCGTCATGTACCGTCAGTCCGCCCAGCTCGCCGAGCGCGTCCAACTTCAGGCTGGCCGCCTCAATCAGTTGACGAGTTCACTTTCGGGCGGTAACCAACAAAAGGTCGTCCTCGGCAAATGGCTCGCCACGGAGCCGCGCATCTTGATCCTCGATGAACCGACCCACGGCATCGACGTCGGCACCAAGGCCGAAGTCCTGGGCATCGTGGCCGAACTGGCGGCGACGGGCGTGGCCGTGATCTTCATCTCCTCGGAGCTCGAAGAGGTTCGTGCGATGAGCACGCGAATCCTCGTCATGCGTGAAGGTAGCGTGGTCGCCGAATTCGTCACGCCGGTGGACGCGCACGTCGTGCTGGAAGCCGCCTCGGGCGTCGTCGCGAGTCACGAATCATGAGCGTGGCGAACGTGACTGCAGACCTGGGGGCGTCGTCGGCGCGACGAGGTCGAATCGGCACGTTGGCGCGACGAAGCGACACCGCGCTCATTGGACTGATCGTGATCATCACGCTCGTCGCCACCGCGACGCTGTCGGACTTTCGCACCCTGTCGAACGTCAACAATCTCTTGAACACCACGGCGCTGATCGCGATCGTGGCCATTGGCGAAGCGGTCGTGATCCTCGCTCGCCAGATCGACCTCTCTGTCGGTGCGATCGTCGGCATCTGCGCCTATCTCGTCGGCGAGTGGTCGGGGCACGTCTCGGGGCCGTTCGGTCCGGTCGTCGGCGTACTCTTGGCCCTCGGACTCGGCGCCGCCTTCGGCCTCGGCAACGCACTGTTGGTGAACGTCTTCAAGATGCCGGCCATCATCGCGACGCTCGCCACGCTGTCGATCTACACGGGCTTGCAGATCATCGTGAACAACGGATCGCAGCTGTACCTCACCCAAGTGCCGAAATGGCTCGCCGGTCTTCGTGGCAATGCCTGGTTCGGCATCGGCACCTTCATCTGGATCGCGGTCATCGTCCTCGTCGCGGTGAGTTTCATCCTTCGACGTACACGATTCGGTCGTGATATCTACGCGCTTGGCTCGAACCCCGAGGCGGCCGTCTACCTGGGCGTGAAGATTCGCCTCCGTACGTACCAGATCTTCGCTCTCTGCGGTGCGCTCGCTGGTCTCGGCGGGTTGATGTACACGTCACAGTTCGGCAACGTCGACGCCACGGCGGGTAGCGGCATGAACTTGACGGTCATCGCGGCGGCCGTCGTCGGTGGCGTCAGCCTCTTCGGAGGAGCCGGCACTGCGCTCAGCGCCGTGCTCGGGGCACTGCTCCTCGGTGAGATTCAAAACGTCCTCGAGTTGACGCGCATCTCGATCTTTGCGGAACAGACCTTGCAAGGCGCCGCCATCGTGATCGCCGTCGCGGTGTACGCGGTCGTTAGTCGGCGTCTCCGTCGACCAGTACGACGCGAAGCGTTCTTGAGTGAACATCCGACGCTCGATCCGGTGGCCATCAACGCGGCCGGAGGTACCGCCAATGGATAAGGTCCGCCGACTGGTGTTGAGTTGGGAGGCGGGCCTCGTCATCTTGGCCATCCTGGTCGTGATCATCGGCCAAGCCGTCGACCACGACCTGATCTCCAGTTACAACCTGCAAACGACCGCCCTCAACAACGTGATCTTGCTGTGCCTGGCGCTCGGTGTCGCCCCGGTCATCATGACCGGTGACATCGATCTCTCCGTCGTGGGTACGCTCGCGCTCTCGGGCGTCGTGATGGGTGATCTGATGGCCCACGGTACGTCGGCGGCCCTCGCTATCGCGATCGGTCTCGCGATCTCGCTCGTGTGCGGGCTCATCAACGGTCTGCTCGTGGTGCTCTTCGACCTTCCGGCCCTGGCGGTCACGCTCGGCACGATGGGTGCCTACACGGGCATCTCCTTTCTCGTCTTGGGTGGTCTCGCGATCACGACCTTTCCGAACTCCGTGGTGAGTCTGGGCAGTTCCAATCTCACCGGAACACAGATACCGTTCGCCGTGGTCGTGGTCTTAGTGATCGCCGCGATCATGGAGTACCTCGTTCATTTCACCACCTGGGGCAAATCTCTCTTCGCCGTCGGAGGAAATCGCAAGGCCGCGTTGTTCTCGGGCATCGCCGTCAACCGCGTCCGGATCACCACCTTCGTGATCTCAGGTTTCCTCGCCGGTGTCGCCGGCTTACTCTTCCTCGGCAATTACCAGACCGCGCAAGCCGGAATGGGCGCGTCGCAACTCCTGCCCGCCATCACCGCGGTCATCCTCGGTGGTGTCAGCGCCTACGGGGGAACCGGCACTATCCCCGGCGTAGTGATCGCCGCGATCTTGCTCGCGCTCTTGCAGTCGGCCCTCGGTCTTCACGGATTCTCCGGTGAGGGCCAGACCATGGCCGTGGGCTTCTTACTGATCATCGCGATCGGCGCGCCACCGTTGGCGCGCTCGGCTCGAGATTGGTGGCGACGACGTCGAGCCGACGTCGTGGAAATCGCTAGTGCAGGAACTGGTGAGTCGAAGGGAGGAAGTACGAGTACACGTGGTGCAAGTGGTGTCGAAGTTCGCAGTACAGCCGTCAACTAAAGAGTTCGCGGTTCACTAAACAATGGGAGAAATAATGAAACAACGAAGTATTTTTATGAAGTCAGCGGTGACTCTCGCCCTCGCGAGCGCCACGCTGCTTCCGGTTGGCCTCACGGCGGGCTCCGGCCCGGCTGGAGCTGCTGGTAAGACCGTCAAGGTGTTCATGATTCCGAAGTTCACGGGAATCGCGCCGTTCACCGACGCGGCCAACGGCTGTAAGACCGAAGGCAAGAAGATTGGTCTCAAGTGTCTGTACGGTGGCCCGACCACCGGATCGGCGACCGACCAGGTCAACTTCATCAACAACGCCGTTTCGGCGGGCGACAAAGGCATCTTGATCTCGAACGACGACGCGGCGACCACAAACCCCTCGCTCGTCAAAGCCGAGAAGCACGGTGTGAAGGTCGTCACGTTCGACTCGGACGCGTTGAGGACGGGCCGTTCGATCTACGTCGAGGGTACGAGCACGGCGTCCATCGCGACGACTGAGCTCGACATGCTCGGTTCACAGATGGCGACGCCCTACTCGGGCAGCTTCATCATCTTGTCGGCGCAGGCCACGGACTCTAACCAAGTGCAGTGGAACGCGCAGGTGAAGGCGGACCTTTCAATGCCGAAGTACTCCAAGATGACGTTGGCGGCAATTATCAACCCGCCCTCAGACTCTGCGGCCGACGCGACGTCCAGCTTGCAAGCTGCTATCGCGGCGAACCCGGGGATCAGCGGCATCATCTCGCCGACCACGGTGGCCATCGCGGCCGCGGCTCAGTACCTGACGACGAACAACTTGTGCAAGAAGTACGTGTTGACCGGGCTCGGTGACCCGAACCAGATGGCTCCGTTCATGACGACGGCCAACAACTGCGTGCACAGTTTCGCGCTGTGGAACTTCACGCAAGAGGGAACCGTCGCTGCGTGCGCGATGAAGTACGTACTTGCGGGAAAGCTCACCGGTAAGACGGGCCAGACGTTCAAGTGCGGCAAAGTGAAAGAAGTAGTGCTCCCTGGCCAGACGGTCAGTGCAGGCGCCGCGGTGGTGTACACCTCGGCCAACGTGAAGAGCGCGGGCTTCTAACCAGTAGCTCCCCAACCCAACGACGAAGCCCCGGAGAATTCCTCCGGGGCTTCGTCGTTTCACGCGGCCCACAACTCGTTTTCAGAGGGTTTCGTAGTGATCGTCGAGTGGACGGGGGAGGTGACGCTCAAATCGAACGGTCCCGCTTCTGAGAATTTCAAGCACGCCGGCAGAGACCGGAGAGCCGTCACGGCCCGTTAGGTCAGTCGGTAGTGCTCGAGCACGGACTCGATAACCTCGACACCCAGGCCGGGTCCATCGGGCACGGTAATCACGCCATGATCGTGAGCGAATGGCTCGGTGATGAGTTCGTCGTGCATGGGATTGGTCAAGGGCTTCATCTCGAACAGTAAGCAACGGTTAGTGCTGGCCGAGAGCGCCAAGCTTGCCGCGGTCGTGACGGCGCTGCTCCACGCGTGCGCGTTGAACCACACGTCGGCCGATTCGACCATCTGGATCACCTTCAGCCCGCCGGTAATTCCCCCGGCACGTCCGGGATCGAAGCCCAACACGTCGCTAATGCCGCTCTCGATGACGCCTTGGTAGCCGCGCACCGTGAACTCACGCTCGCCGGTGCCTATGAGGCACGACACCTGTTCACGCAGTCGACGGAAACCGTCCACGTCGTAGGGCTCTAACGGTTCTTCCATCCAGGTGAGGCGGTACTCGTCGAAGGCCTGCGTGCGGCGAATCGCGTCGGCGACCGTCCACGGGAGGCTCTGGCCTCGGTCCATGATGAGCATCGCGTCAGGTCCGATGGCTTCACGCAGTCCGGCGACGAAGTTCACGTCGCGTTCGAACTCGTAGCCCAAGCGAGCCTCGCCGCGCTTGCCCATGCCGATCTTGATGCCCTTGAAGCCGTCGTCTCGCACGTAGGCACCGTGCCGCTCGACCTCGAAGTCCAAGCTGGGGTTGAAGGCGTGCGTCGACGCGATCACCGGCAACGTCGCGCGTCGCGCTCCCCCGATGAGGTCGCTCACCGATCGATCGAGGACTTTGCCCTTGAGGTCCCAGAGCGCGACGTCGAGAGCGCTCGTGACGAACGCACCGATGCCCCCGCCGTACGTGTACCACCACGAGCGCTTTTCGATGTCGGCCATGATCGCCCCGTGATCGAGCACGTCGCGACCGACCACCGTGTCGGCGAGCCCCTCAAGCAAGACGGCGGCCGCGCGCGACGCTTCGGGGAACTGCGTGATGGCCTCGCCCCAGCCAACACGGCCGTCCTCATCCTCGATGCGACAGAACAAAAGAGAGCGCAGGGAGTTGGAGTCGTTGGGCTCGGGATAGACGACGGGGATGGCGCGAACGCTTCGAATAGTCATACGTCGTGACCTCAGTCGAGGTGCCAGATCTCTTCCATGTGGGGCATCTGTCCATTCTCGTCCGTCAAGGCGACGATGGTATCCTCGAACCACGCACTCCAGCGCGTGTTGGCCGGTGCGTTCGCCAGCTCAGTGAAACACGTCGCGGCGTCAGGCTCACATTCGACGTAACCGACGACCCGCTCGTCGTCGTATTTGAACAGCGAATAGTTCGAGAGACCCGCACCCTTCAACTCGGCGACCAGTTCGGGCCAGATCTCGTCGTGTCGGCGCTTGTACTCGTCAAACGTTCCCGGTCGAATCTCAAAGGTAAAGCAGAGCCGTTGCATTAGTCCCCTTCGTGTTCTGTGGTGTCGATCGTCGCGACCGTGCCGCTTCGAGCACTGCGATAGCAAGCGTCAAGGATCTCGACGGTTCGAGCCCCGAGCCAGCCGGGTGAGCAGTTCTCGACGTCGAGTCCGAGGCTGAGATCGACAAGCGCGTGGGGCGGTCCGACACAGTCGTAGAGGCCCGCGTCGGGCGCCAGCTCTGGGCGATAGTTCGTATTGGGGGCGCGAAAAAGCCAGAGTGCTTCTCGCTCGAGGTCGATCTGGAACTGTCCTTCGGAACCGATCACGCGAAGTTCCAACTGGTGCTTGTTGTTCCCCGCGTTCACGTGCGCCGACCCTCCGTCCATGGTGCCGATCGCGCCGCCGTCGAAGCGAAGGGCGACGGCGTCGTGCAACTCAACGGGCGCGTCATAAGGCGCGGACATGAAGGCGAAGACTTCGGACCCGCGAAGCCCGGTCAACCAGAGCGCGGCGCCGAGGGCGTGCGTGAGCTGCGCCATCGCGTAGCCCCCGCCCGAGAGCTGGGGATCGTTCCACGTACGCGAGTCGGGCGTCGTCTCCGGTGACGCGTCAGGGTACGAGCCGGTGCCCAACAAAAGCTCACGAGTCTGCGAGGCCATGTGCAGCATCAACTGTTCGATCCGCCCGACGCCGTGGTCGTCCATCAGCGCCTTCGCGCTGCGCATCATCGGTTGGTAGTTCCAACCGAAACTGATCAACAACTGACGATGCAGTCGATCAGCGGTATCGACGAGGTCCCACGCGTCGCCGGGAGTGATGGTGACAGGTTTCTCGACGAGCACGTTCGCGCCGGACTCCATGGCGGCTTTGGCGTGTTCGTGATGCAGTCCGGTCGGGCTCGCGACGAGACAGATGTCCACGCCGGCCGCGAGGACGTCGCGGTAGTCCTCACTCGCTACCTCGAAGCCCCAGTCGCTCCGAATCTTCTCGAGGAGCTCTGGACCCTTGCGAGAAACGGCGACGAACTCAACGTCGTCACGGCGTTTAGCGAACTCCGGGAGGTGTGACGCCACGGCCCATGATCCGGCGCCGATCACGCCCAGACGCAGTTTCGACACGTTGTCCCCCTCTCAGCCGTGTGGAATCAGTCGGCGACGTCGATGACGGCGATCGGCGCGCCAATTTCCACTTCATCTTCCACGGCCGCTAAGAGCTCGACCAGCACACCACTCACCGGTGAGGGTACTTCCACCAACGCCTTGTCGGTCTCGACGGCGACGAGAGGTTGGTCAGCGTCGACGTGGTCGCCCACGGCGATGAGCCATCGGTCGATGACGCCGTACTTCGTCGTGTCCCCTAGGACCGGCATATTCACCGTGTAACGCATAGCTCTCTCCTCGTCTTCAGTGACCAGCGGGCGCGAGGACGTGCGCGAACATCTGGGCAATGGACCCCGACGGACTGGCGACCGCGGCGGCCGCGGCGTCGTCGACGAACGAACGCTGTTCGTCACGAATCTCGTCGAGCGTGCGCCCACCGAGTTTCTCACTCGCCGCGAGCTTGGCGGCGTAAAGATCGATCGGGTCACGCTTCATCCAGGCGTCGAGTTCACCGTCCGGGCGGTACGGCGCCTTGTCGGAGCGTGAGTGACCGGCGTACCGATAGGTCTTCGCTTCGATCAACGTCGGGCCGCCGCCGCCGCGCGCACGATCGACGGCCGTGCGAATTGACTCGTACATAGCGTCGACGTCCTGGCCGTCGACGGTGTCGGCGGCCATGCCGTAGGAGGTTGCGCGAAGGGCGATGTCGGTGACCGCGGTCGTTGTCGCGATCGGGCTGTACTCGCCGTACAAGTTGTTCTCGCAGAGAAAGACGGCAGGAAGATTCCACACCGCGGCGAGGTTGAGTCCCTCGTGAAAGCCGCCGATGTTCGTGGAGCCGTCACCAAAGACGCTGACCGCAACGCCGTCATTCTTCAACGTCGCGAACTGCAGCGCGGCACCGACGGCGACGGGAACGCCGGCGCCCACGATGGCGAAGGTGGGAAGCAGGCCAATGGCGGGGTCGCTCAAGTGCATCGAACCGCCGAGGCCGCCCATGCACCCGATTTGGCGACCTAACACTTCGCCGAGGACCGACTCCGGCAAGATACCGAGCGCCAGTGCGACGCCGTGGCCCCGATACGTGCAGCAGACGATGTCGGTCGGTCGCGTCGCCGCGCCCAACGCCACAGCGACGGCCTCTTGTCCCTGTGAGGTGTGGGTCGTTCCGGGGATCAACCCTTGCGCGAAGAGATCCTGAATGCGATCCTCGACGAGACGAATCTCGATCATCCGCTGTAGTCGAGCCAGTGGACTCTCCGCAAGTTCGAGTCGCCGCTGAACGGTGACGTTTTCGTCGGTTGCGTTCGTCACGCTCATGCGAACTCCTTCCACCACGGTGCGGGTGCGCTGTTGGTCGCGAGCAACTCGTCGACCTGTTGGACAACGTATTCGGGCGACGGGAGAAATCGCTTCTCCAGCTCTTGTCCGAACGGTACCGGTACGTCGGGCGCGGTGACACGAACGACGGGCGCTTTCAGGTCACCGAACGCCGCCGACGAGACGTAGGACGCGATTTCCGTGCCCCAGCCGCCGGTGAACTGATTCTCTTCGACGATCACGAGTCGTCCGGTGCGCTTCGCCGAGGCCACGATGGCCTCTTTATCCCACGGCATCAGCGAACGTAGATCGATGACTTCGCCGGACCACGACGCGGATGCTTCGGCGGCGAGCGCCACTTGCACCGTCTGGCCGAGAGCGACGACCGTGACGTCCGTGCCGTTCCGCAGCGTCTCCGACGTGCCGAGCTCAATGATCGACGCCTCTCCGGGCTCCACGTCTTCGCGTTCGCCGTACAGCGCGCGCGGTTCCAGGAGGACAACCGGGTTGTTGTCGCGAATGGCCGCACGGGTGAGCCCGTACGCCGTGCGAGCACCCGAGGCGACGGCCAACTTCAGGCCCGGCGTGCCGAGCATCCATCGCTCCAGCGTCTGAGAGTGTTGGCACCCGAATCCGAGTCCCGATCCGGCCGAGGCGCGAACGACCATGGGAACGTTGAATCGACCGGCCGAGAGGTAGTGCATCAGTGCGGCCTCGGTGACGACTTGGTCGAAGGCCACACCCAGGAATTCGATGAACATGATCTCGGTGACAGGGCGCAACCCCGTCATGGCCGCGCCGACAGCGGCGCCGAGAAAACCGGTCTCCGAGATCGGGGTATCGCGGACGCGATCAGGTCCGAAGGTCGTGAGCAGTCCTTCCGACGTCTTGAAGGGACCTTCGGCGACCGCCACGTCCTCGCCAAAGACGACGACGCGCGGATCTAATTCCATTTCGTCGGCGATAGCCCGGGTTATCGCCTGGTTCATACGCATTCTCATCGGTAGTGCCTTATTCCTTCTCCGCGCGGGGAAGACGACCGCAAAACGGCCTTCGGCCCTCTCGCTGTTCACGCCCAACGTCAGTCGTACAATCGATTCCAAGACTACGGTCCGGCCTCGTGCCTGTCAAGTTTCGACGAGCGCGCGACGCAGCGATCAGCCGAGACCGTACACCTTGGTGGCGTTGGCGAAGAAGAGCGCTTCCTGCTCACTCTGTGACAGGTCCTTGATGATCTCGGCGTACGCGTTGATCACCACGTCGTACGAGCTGAAGAGGCGATCGACGGGCCAGTTCGAACCGAAAAAGCATCGCTCGACGCCGAATATCTCCAAACACGCCATCACCCAAGGACGAATGCTCTCCACCGTCCAATCGTGGTCGTACATCCCGAGTCCGGAGATCTTGCACCACGTGTTCTCGGCCGACGCCAACTCCGCGAGGCCTCCACGCCAGTCACGGAAGTACTCGTCACTCCTCGAACTCGGATAGCCAACGTGTTCGAGCACCATGACAGTCGCCGGAAAGCGCCGCGCGACGTCACGCGCCTTCCCCATGTTCTCCCACGTGCAATCGAGGTCGCAGATGAGATTGAACTGTTCCAGCAACGCATATCCACGCTGCCACTCTGGCGACGAGAGATAGTCACCCTCTCCAAAATCGCGAATTCCGCACACTCGCGAGGACGCGGCAACGTGACGCTCGAGCGTTTGCTGAACCGACGGATCTCTGAGGTTCGCCGCGGCGATCATGGCGTCAGGTCCCCCTTCGCGCTCGAACATCTCGTCGAGCCAGATGGTCTCAGCTACCGGATCAGGGGCACCGAGCGCCGCCTGTACGTGAACGACTTTTGACACGTTCGCGAAACGCGACTCCGCATGAAACGATGTCGCGTCGTAAACCAGAGCCTTAATCGCGTTGATGTCGCCGAGCTGAGGATGAACGAACTCCGGCTGAAGCCATTCGTAGACGAGGTCCTTTCGGCGAAGGTCGTAGAAGTGAACGTGAGTGTCCACAAACGGTATCTTGGCCATGTTTCCTCCTTGAGATTTGGGGCTTTTCGTCGTGTCTGCGAGCGGACGTCCAGCGAGCCCGCGATCAATACATCAAGAACCCGCCGCTGATATTGATCGTGGCCCCCGAAATGTATCGCGCGTGCGAGCTCGCAAGAAAGACCACCGATCCCGCGACGTCGTCAGGGTCTCCCACGTACCCGAGGGGAGTGTCTTGGCGCATCTTCTCGTAGATTGCCGGGTCCAAATCCGTGAGCAGCATCGGCGTATTGATCTGGCCGGGCGCGATTGTGTTGACTGTGATGCCATCTCGTCCGTACGTCCTTGCGAGACCGCGAGACATCGAGACGACACCTCCTTTGGTCGTTGCGTAGACCGTAGCCCCGCCAAATCCGCCTGTCATCCAACTCTGCGACGTGAAAAGAACCAGTCTCCCCTCGCCCGCCGATTTCATTCGGTCGGCGAATGCCCGACAGAGAAAGAACGTGGCTTTGAGATTGGTGTCGATCTGGGCATCCCAGTCGTCTTCGGTGACGTCGTCCAAGCTGGCGCGGCGACGAAGCAGCGCGGCCGTGTGCACGAACGCGTAGGGAACGCCTCCTTCACTAGAGGCGAGTTCGAGGAGCACCTCTCGATCGTCGGCTTCGCGAAGGTTCAGCGCCGCACCCTTGTGGGTGCCACCCTCAAGGCTCCCGATCAGTTCGTCCACTTTGGCTTCGTCAAGGTCCGTCGCGACAACGCGCGCGCCCGTAGAGGCAAATGCCCGCGCCACGGCCTGTCCAATTCCGCCAGTCGCCCCGGTCACCACGACCGTGCGTCCCTCTAATCCCGCCCCTACGCTCCAAGCCATCGAATCCCCCTATCAAGCTCCATCACGTCGATGAACGTCCCGACGCCACCAACGCAGTCTGACAGTGAATCAGACCAAGCCAACAATCGCGGTTCTACTCTTGCGACGTATGGATCGCGTCTTGCAATCGAATCCAAAGACAGTATCCTTTCCCCTATCGCTTCGTCAAGGTCCAGACCTAGGTCCATTGGCGCTGCGACAGAGAGTGCAGACGTGATCGTGACTATCAGTGACTACCGCATTGCGTTGTTGCCCGGCGATGGCATCGGTCCCGAAGTAACCGAGTCAGCGTGCGCTCTGTTGAACGCGATTTCAGCGCTCGACCCTTCCCTCACATTCCAAACCGAGGAACTCCCCTGGAACGCCGAGTTCTACCTCGCGTCCGGGGCCATGATGCCGGCCGACGGAATGACCATCCTCGCTCAGTTCGACGCAATTTTTCTCGGGGCCATCGGTGACATGCGCGTTCCCGATCACATTGCCCTACGACAATTGATCTTCGCCATCCGTCAAGGTTTCAACCAATACGTGAACCTGAGACCCATCAAGCTTCTGCACGGCGTAGAGACGCCCTTGCGAGACCGTGGGCCCGAAGACCTCGACATGGTGATTGTGCGTGAGAACAGCGAGGGCGAATATTCCGGCATTGGCGGGACACTCTTTGGAGGATCCGTGGACGAGGTCGCTCTGCAGACGAGCGTGTTTTCCCGACGCGGCGTCGAACGGATCCTGCGTTACGGCTTTGAACTTGCGCGCGCCAAGGGCCGTCCTCTCTCAAGTGTGTCCAAGGGAAACGCTCAGAATTTCAGTGGCGTGCTGTGGGATGGCATCTTCAATGAGATCAGCGCCGAATATCCGGACGTGACCTCGAATAATCTGCTGGTTGACGCCGCAGCACTGCACCTTGTTCAACACCCCGAGAAGTTCGGGGTCATCGTCGCGTCGAATCTCTTCGGCGACATACTTTCTGACCTGGGCGCGGCGTTGGTCGGCGGACTTGGTTTCGCGGCCAGCGCGAACTTGAACCCTGAGCGCACCTTTCCTTCGATGTTCGAACCCGTCCATGGTTCGGCTCCCGATATCGCGGGTAAGGACGTTGCTAACCCGGTGGCCTCGCTCTGGGCGACGGGCATGATGGTGGGTCACCTCGGGCGTCCCGACTGGGAGCGCGCCGTCATCAGCGCCATTGAGGACGTGTTGGCTGAAGGACGTATTCGAACTCCCGATCTAGGGGGCCACGCGACGACGAAAGAAATGACATCCGCAATTCTGGGCACTCTCCGATCTCCCGAGGCGTGAGCGATATCAATGTGTGGGCTCCAGCTAACGGCGCGTAGTCGAAAGACCTGAAAGAGCGATGCGCGTAGCTGACGAGTACGACACGGAAGTTCTGAGCGCGAAAGACGCGGGCGAATGGGGCCAACGCGTCGTGTCCTCGCTGCGCTCATCGGGAGTGCCCGAACGTAGTTTCATTGTCTTTCAAGCACAGAGTTCGGCGGCGTTGTTGGCGGCTGTCTACGGATGCCTTCGTTCAGATTTGGCTCCGGTCGTGATCAGCGCAGACCTCAGCGACTTTGAGCGAGACGCCATGTTGAACGGACTTCCGTACGCCGCACTCCTGCGAGATGTCGATGTGAGAGAAATGTGCGCGGCAACCGACGTCGCACCCGTGGTTCTATCCGCGCATGACGCGTGTCGTCCCGTTCATTTCACGTCGGGTACTTCCGGTCGACCGAAAGGCGTCTGGAGCGGATGGCTAAGCGTTGACGACGCGGAGGCTCTTACCAGAGAGGAGGTCGAGGCGTGGGGGTTCGCTTGCGATGACGTACACCTCGTCAGCGGCCCACTCAGTCACTCCGCGCCGCTTCGCTTCGCGTTGCAGACAATCTCCGCGGGTGGAGCGGTTCTCATTCCCAAGAAATTTGACCCACACGTCGCTTCGAGCCTCATGGAAGAACGGGCGACGACGACCTTCATGGCGCCCATTCACCTACAACGAATCCTGGATGCCGCGCCTCCGCAGCGAAGCTCGCTACGCCTGCTCGCACACGCGGGTTCTTACTGTCCAGAACTCGTTCGCCGTCGAGCCATCGCCTGCTTCGGCCCGGAAGTGCTCGTCGAGTTCTACGGCTCGACCGAGGGACAGTTCACGCGTTGTGTTGCCGAGGAATGGCTCGTACACCCGGGCACGGTCGGGAAAGCGCGCGACGGGCGAACGCTCCGGTCTGACGAGGATGGCCGACTGTGGTGTCGCGCTCCGAGCTACGCCCGATTCGAATACTGGAATGATCCCGAGAAGACGAAGAACACGTGGGACGGCGACTGGTTCAGCGTTGGCGATCTTGGCCGCGTCGACGACGAAGGGTACGTCTTTCTCGAGGGACGACGTAACGACCTCATCATCACCGGAGGCGTCAACGTCTATCCCGCTGAAATCGAATTGGTGCTATCCGCGCTCGAAGGGATTGACGACCTCGTCGCCTTTAGCTCGGACGATGCACAATGGGGCCAGCGGGTGTGCGTCGCCTTCGTTGGACCTGCGAGCGCGAGAGACGTGCTGGCGTTCGCGCTGACTCACTTCGCGTCGTATAAGCGACCGAAGTCCATAATCAAAGTTTCTGATTTACCGCGAACGAACACCGGCAAAATTGATCGTCGTTCTCTCTTTCATTTGCTCGACTCCGACCCGACGACAATCGAACGCATCGGATAATGGCTCAAGTCACTTCCGACGTCACGTCGTCGCGATCGGTGGTGTCGATTTTTTTTAATCCGCGCTTGACACGACGCAAAGGACCACGTAAGGTGCAGAAATTGAATTGGAACGAAGTTCCAATTATTGGAACAATGAGGCGGGGGGCCGTATGTTTCGAGTCTTTTCAAGTCCTGGTCGTACATCACGTCGAAGGGGACTGGTACGAATCAGCCTCGCCGCGACCGTGATCTCGGGAGCATCGTTGCTCACCTTTTCGGCCGCAGGCGCAAGCAGCAAGACGACAACAATTACGATCTGGAACGATCCTCTGGCCGCGGGCTCTGAAGGCGTTGCTCCGTCGAAGTCGTTCCTCACAAAGGGCGTCGCCCTCTTTGAGAAGGCCAATCCGAATATCAAGGTCAACATTCAGCAAGAGCCATTTGCCGGTTCTACTGGATTCAACACCCTGCTGCAATCGTCAGAACTCGCCGGCACCACGCCGGACATCGGCCAGCTCTACGTTGGTGGCCAAGTGATCCAGAACGCGAAGTTCTTGTTGCCGCTGAACAAGGTGCTCGGCAGTTCGTACATCAATTCATTGACCGGCTGGCAGTTCGTCACCCAGGGCTACAAGACCGGTGGCAGCATCTACGCCGTGCCCTTCGGCGCTGGCTACTACTACACCGTGTTCTACAACACGAAGTTGTTCGCGAAGGCGGGAATCACCGGGCCGCCGCCCTCCACGTGGACAGGACTGGTCACTTTGGCGAAGAAACTGAAGGCAAAGGGCATCACACCCTTCGAGTTCGGGGAGAAGGAAGGGTACTTCGGTGCCTGGACTCAAGACGCGCTTATCTCTGGCCTCGATGGCAACACTGGGGTACTCAACGCGTACTCCGGCAAGCAGTCACTGAATTCATCGCTCCTCATCAAGCCCTACACCGCGTGGCACGGCCTCTTCGCCAACGGTCTGACGAACTCGAACGCCGCGACCTTGACCTACACGACGGGCGTGGCAAACTTCGCGGCGGGAAAAGCGGCCATGACCATCACGGGTGCGTACTACGACAGCCAGATCGTCAAGGGTCTCGGCAAGAACGTCGGACTCTTCCCTGTGCCGGTGTTGGCCGGGTCGAAGTACAAGAAATCCCTGTCGGGTGGTCCAAACAACTCCTACGTGATCTTCAAGAACTCAAAGCACGTCGCCGATGCCGTCAAGCTCATTAAGTTCCTCACCTCCCCAGCCGTACAGGCACTCTCTGTCAACGAACTTGGCCAATTGCCGAACAACAAGTCGTTTGCTCCGAACGCCGCCTTCAAAGCTGCGCAACCGCTCTTAACGGAGCTCAACACCTACATCAACGTTGACCACTACTCGTTGTTCGAGGCGTTCGACAACGTGATGCCGGGAAGCGTCGATTCCTACTGGTACCAGACGAACAACGGTGTCTTCTCCGGTTCCTTGAGTCCCTCAAGCGCGGCGTCCAGCATGCAGTCACAGATGTCCCAGTACCTCGCGACGGCCTCCACCTCCTAGCCGACACGGTGTTCGCGCTGCGGTAGAGAAGGTACGTACGAATCTGGTGATGGAGGAATCAATATGGGGTTGAGACGAAGCCCCACTACGCGTGACGATGCTCCAACTCAAAACGTTGAGATGCAGCGCACGCGCAAGCAACGAAACGTTTTCTCCTACGTCGCACTTCTTCCCGCCGCGCTGTTAGTTCTCGGACTCATGGTCTTGCCCATCGGCTCGACCATTTGGCACAGCTTCACCAACTGGGACGGTGTCAGCAGCACGTTCATTGGCTTTAGAAACTTCGAGCTGATCTTTCACAACCCGATCATTTCGCAGGTACTGGTCAACTCACTCATCTTTTTAATTTCAGTACCGCTCATTCTCGTGGCGTCGCTGGTTACGGCAGTACTCGTCTACGAGAAAGTTCTGGGCTGGAGAGTTTTCCGCTTTCTCTTCTTCATTCCCATGGTGCTCTCGCCCGTCATCGTGGGAGTGCTCTTCTCCACGTTCTTTCTTCCGGGCGGGGCGGTTGACCAGGTCCTTCGGGTATTTGGACTCGGCAACTTCTCCTGGCTCGGCAATCCCTGGTCAGCTCGCTTCGTCGTCATCCTCGCGCTGGTGTGGGCCTCGTTCGGATTCGGGATGGTTGTGATTCTTTCCGCGATGTCGACGGTCGACACCGCGCTCTACGACGCCGCGGCCATAGATGGGGCCTCTTGGTGGCGTCGTCTGCGATCGATCACGATTCCCATGATCTCGGGATCGTTGCAGTTCTTGAGTGTCATCAACGTCATCTACACGTTTACGTCGCTGTTCGCGTTCGTCTTTGTCATCACCGCGGGGGGTCCGGGTTTCTCCACCACGACGGTCGACTACTACACGTACATCACGACCTTCGAAAACGGCCAGTTCGGCTACGGCGCAGCCCTCGCTCTCTTGCTCTTCTTGATCGTCTTGACGTTGACCATTGCGCAAGTCAAACTCTTCCCCAACCGCGAAGTCCAACAGGGTTCCTAGCGATGAGCTCTCGCGTCTCTCGTGGTCTCGTGTTCGCAGCCCTCTGTCTGATCGGCATCTCGACGGTGTATCCACTGCTCTTCATGGCGCTAAACAGCATGCGAACAACTCAGGCCTTCGAGCTCAATCCCTTTGGTTTACCGAGCCACCTAGGCCTCGGGAGCTACCGAGCGCTTTTCAACACCATTCCCTTCCTGCAGAGCATCCTGCACTCGTTGATCGTGGTCGTCCCGGCGGTGCTGCTCGCCACCTTCGCCTCGTCACTGGCCGCCTTCGTCTTCACCAAGGTGCCCATCAAATTGGGCAACGTCTTCTTTTGGACGATGTTGATGATCATGTTTATGCCCGGCATCGTGGTCTTGCTCCCGCTCTACGTCGAAGTTGCGCGGACCGGACTCGCTAACAACTTCGCTCCGGCGATCCTGATCTACACCGCGATCAATATCCCCTACGGCACGTACCTGTTGCGATCAAATTTTCGAGCGATCCCCAATTCCGTTGTAGAAGCCGCGCGTGTGGACGGAGCGAGTTGGCTCAAGGTGTATTACCGAGTCATCCTCCCCATCGGCAAGCCGGGAATCATCACGGTGGGTATTTTAACGTTCCTCAATATATGGAATGACCTCTTCATCAGTCTCGTTCTCCTTCACGCTCCCAACACCGAGATGGTGACGCCTACATTGGCGCAGTTGAGCGGTAAATACACTTCGAACATCCCCGTGTTGATGGCCGGCCTCTTGCTGGGCGCGGTGCCCACCCTGCTTTTGTATTTCGTGACCGCTCGCGTGTTTATACGCGGCATGCTCTCAGGAGCGGTCCGTTGAGTTCAGAACTCGAGAGGTCGAACGAGATGGTCGAGGGTCTCGACGCCATTCGCGACGTGTACACCTATTCCGAGACGCCGCTCGAACGTGTGTCGCAGTGGCTTCTCAGCTCTTCGATGGACGAGTTGGTACTGACGGGTCCCGACTGGGTGCGCTGGATAACGGGCTACTCGTGTTACGGCGGCGGTCCCGCCTCCGTCGTCCTGCGACCGGAGGCCGCGCCCGTCGTCTTTCTCTCCGGTCTCGAGAAGTCGACCGCTCTCGAGAGCCCGAGCGCTCGCGCTTTCGAGTTCGTGACCTATAGCGACCTTGGATTTGGACTGCTCGCCGACCCGTTTGCTTCTCTCGCGACGGCCTACTCTTCGCTCGGCCTCGCTCCCCGCACCAAAGTGGCCCACGTCAACAGCGAGTGGTTGCTGCGAAATCATCGTTCGACATCGGAGCCGATGGACGTGAGCGAGGAAATCGGCGCCATTCGGATGGTCAAGAGCGTCGAAGAGGTCGAGGAGATCTCCCGTCGGGTCGCGCTGTGCTGGGTAGCTCAGCGCACCATCGCTCAGGCCGTCGACGCTGGGTCGAGCGAAATTGAGCTGTTCTCGCTCGCCCGCTCGTCCATGGAGAGAAGTTGGGGCTCGCCCATCGAGATGACCGCCGACGTAATCGGTGGATCGGCTTGCGCCGGGATCGGCGCACCAGTCAACGTTCCCGGACCTCGCGTCGTCGAAGTGGGCGAGACGTTGATTGCGGACATCGCCATCGTCGCGTCTGGATACTGCGCTGACATCACGTGGACGCACGTGCGTGGTTCGAATCTCGAACTTGAAGAACTTCGAGATCGACTCGTCGACATCCGGGCCACAATTGCCAGTGGCCTCGTTCCCGGTCGGCCAGTCTCGGACGTGTATCGAGAGTTGAGTGATCTCGTTCGCGTCGCGGCGCCCGACCGCACGTTCACCCATCACGGGGGTCACGGCATCGGACTCGCGTTTTACGAGGCACCGTTCATCACGCCCTGGGACGACACCGAACTGAAAGAGGGTATGGCTCTGGCGGTTGAGCCCGGCGCCTACGGCCGGGACCAGGGCGTGCGCGTCGAGAACAACTATGTCGTCACGTCCGCGGGCGGCTTGGAGATCCCCGGTCGGCCGCGCGATATGGGACGGCACTCTCGTGACTGAGGGAACGGTCATCGTGACGGGTGCGTCGAACGGGATCGGTCGCGCCGTGGCCCATCGCTTCCACGCCGACGGTCGAACAGTGGTCGGGATCGATCGCGCCGTTCCAGGCGAGTCGACTCCCTATCCCGTTGAGCAGTTCGACCTCTCTGAGACGAAAGCTGTCGCGGAACTCTGTCAGCGCCTCGAACGCGATCATGGCCCTCTGAGTGCCTTGGTCAACGTGGCCGGTATCTACGAGGCCATCGATCCGGCAGCATTTTCCCTCGACGCCTACCGACGCATGTTGGCCGTGGATCTCGACGCACCGATCATCTTGTCCGTGACCGCTGCCAACTTCATGGCCGAGCGAGGCTTTGGTCGCATCGTCAACGTCACCAGTATCCGCGGCGACTTCGCTGAACGCGGAGGGCTGGCGTACGACACCGCCAAGGCCGGTCTAAATCAAGCTACGCGGACGCTCGCGCTGGAATTCTCCGGTCGAGGCGTCCTTTGTAACGCCGTCGCACCAGGATTCGTGGAGACCGCCATGTCGATGATCGACGGCGTCCTCGAGACGACGACGGATGAATTTCGCCGCTTCTACGTCGACGGTGGGCGCATTCCAACCGGCCGAGCTGCACAGCCGCACGAACTGGGTGGTCTCATCGCGTGGCTCGCCTCGTCGGACAACACGTACGTCACAGGTCAAGTCATTCGCATTGACGGCGGCCTTTCGGCCAGTTTCTAGCGTGTGACGTTAATGAGGACGAGAAAGAATCCACCCATCCCCGAGGAGCATTGATGAACGTTTTGGACGGAAAGGTCGCCATCGTGACAGGCGCGGGAGCGGGACTCGGCCGAGCAATCGCCACGTCTCTCGCCCGTGCCGGAGCGTCTATAGCGCTCGTTGATCTCGACGAGACAGCCGCCAACGAGACGTTAGAGATCATCACGTCACTCGGCGGCCGGGGCCGTGCCTATCGCTGCGACGTTTCCGATCGCGTCCAGGTCGACACCACCTGGGACGATACGGCCACGGAGTTCGGACGACTCGACATTGTGGTGAACAACGCGGGGGTCAGCTTCGTCGGCCCCTCGATTCTCGACACCACCGACGAGGCGTGGCACACGTCCATTGGCGTAATGCAGACGGGCGTGTTCTATGGAATGCGGGCGGCGGCGCGCCACATGATCCCCCAAGGTTCGGGCAGCGTAGTCAACGTCTCGTCGATTCGGGGGTTCTCCTCCAACCCGGGACGCATTGCGTACTGTGCCGCGAAGGCGGCGGTGCTCATGATGACCAAGGTTGCGGCCGGCGAATGGGCTCCGCACGGCGTGCGCGCCAACGCCGTCGCGCCCGGCGTTCAACGAACTCCAATGTGGGAAAGCGACGTCGCTCGCGGAGCCATTGACGAGGACGCTATTCTCGCCGTGCTGCCGGCCGGACGGATCGGGGATCCCCACGAGGTCGGCGAGTTGGTGGTCTTTCTCTGTCGCGACGACATGACCTACATCAACGGATCCTGCGTCACCATTGACGGCGCGTTAACGGCCGTGCCCATCGGATAAGGCGAATCGATGAACTGCAGTAGTGGCAACAAAACCGCACATGGGCGGAATCGAGGAGGAAAGTTATGGAATCTTTTGTAAGCGGCGTCGACCACGTCGGCCTGACCGTGGTCGACCTCGACCGGTCAATCAAGTTTTACACCGAAGTCTTGGAATGCACGATCGTGTTTCAACAGGAGAAGAAGGGTGGGTACCTGGCGGCCATCGTGGGCTACCCCGACGCTGACGTGCGAATGGCGCACCTTCAGCCAGCCGGCACCACCATGCGCATCGAACTGTTCGAATACCGGCAACCACCTTCGTCGCCTCGGGACCTCGAACCGCGCAACGTCGGTAATGCTCACGTCTGCTTCATCGTGACTGACCTCACCGCCCTCTATCAACGACTCCTCGCGCACCACGTGACGACGTTGAGTCCCCCGATCGAGGTGGACACCGGTGTCAACCAAGGAGGGCAATCGCTGTATTTGCGCGACCCCGACGGAATCACCCTTGAGCTATTCCAGCGCCCGTTGAAGATCGGGTAACCGATGACGCTCCGGACTCTCGAAAGCGTGGCGATGTCCGCCTTCGTGGGAAGTATCGATAATCGGAACACTGTTCCTTATAGTCAACGGCTCGCTATCATTACCCCAGCAGATCGGGGGGGACGGTGACGGTAAAACTACCTGCGGCCGCTGAACTCACTGACGTGAAGGCGCCCAACGGGGCGGATCGCGTCCTCGCCATTTTGAACATCCTCGGTTCGTACCCCAACGGAATTGGCCTTAACGAACTGGCGCGACTTATGAACTCTCCGCGCTCGAGCGTTCATAGGGCCCTCGGGGCGCTGCGCCGAGCCGATCTCATTGAGCAAGACCATGACAGTCGTTATCGAATTGGGTACGGCCTTTTGAAGCTGGCGTTTTCGTACTATGAAGAGCTCGACGAGGTAGGACGACTCCGACCGGTGCTGAGCGCCCTCGCGACAGAGTTCGGGGAGACGACCCACTACGCCATTCTCGACACGGACGAGGTCGTCTATCTGGCCAAGGTACAGCCATCGTCCTCGAGGTATCAGTTGACCTCAGTCATCGGGGGTCGAAATCCGGCCTTCTGCACGGGGGTGGGCAAGTCGCTCCTCGCCTTCACTCTCACGACACGCGAGGACGTGGCCAACTTCATTGAGTCACGAGATCCGCCGATTCAAGCCCGCACCGTGAACACCATTACCTCGATCGACGGGCTCCACGACGAGTTGGTCTCCATACGAAGTAGCGGATACGCCATCGATCGTGAGGAGAGCGAGATCGGCATCAACTGCCTCGCGATCCCCCTCTTCATGACCTCGTCGACGATTCCCGACGGTGCGATCAGCATCACCGCGGTCGCCCAGCGCTTCGAGCTGGCCAAACTCGAAGCTTCAATCGAAGGCGCTCGCGCCATGATCCGCGAGCACTTAGGGGAGGTCATTGCGTGAAAATCACGGAGATCGAAGCGTTGGTACTGCGCGTCGGAAAGGTGGACACGACGCGCGCAGACGGGACGCAAGACGCCTTCATCGTGAGGATCCATACGGATGAGGGACTCGTGGGAGTGGGCGAAGGCGATACCTCGCCGTACGTAGCTCGTGAAATCGTCGATATGCCGTCGTCGCATTCTCTCGCTCGCGGCCTGCGCGACGTATTAATAGGGCAGGATCCCACGCAGATCCGACCACTCTGGAATTCGATGTTCGCAAGCAGCTACCACTACGGTCGCGACGGTGCGGCTCTTCACGCGATGAGTGCCATCGACATGGCACTGTGGGACCTGCTCGGGAAGATCTCGGGCCTGTCCGTCTCCCAACTGCTCGGCGGCGCGGAGTCGAGCGACATCGAGGTCTACGCCAGTGAGGTGATGCCGGATACTCCCGATGAAGTAACGCAGATCGCTCAGCGCGTGGTGGGCGAAGGTTTTCGCGCTCTCAAGTTGGGCTGGGGCCCACTCGGCGGCGACGTCGGGCTCGATATCGAACTCGCTGGCGCCGCGCGCGACGTACTCGGCCCCGACCGCAAGTTGATGATCGACGGTGGCATGGCGTATTCGCTCCGCAGCGCGCGCGAATTTTGCCGGCGCGCCGAACCCCTGCAATTGTTCTGGTTCGAAGAACCCTTCGAGGCCGACGACCTACGTTCGTACGAGAAGTTGACCCAAAGCGTGGGGGTCCGAATCGCGTGCGGTGAGGCTCACTCGAACAGCGCGCCCTTTCGACAACTGGTCGACGTCGGCGTCAGCATCCTTCAGCCCGATCTCGGACGCTGCGGGGGTCTCACCACGGGACGCGACATCGCCGCCATGTGCCGCGAGTACGCCGCGAGTACCGTCGTCATCCCCCACTGTTTCTCCACCGATGTTCTTCTCGCAGCCACGTTGCAGTACGTCGCTACATTGCCGGGCGAACGACTCATCGAGTATCCGGTCACCGCGTCCAAACGAACGGGCTCACTCTTGACGACGCCCTTCTCTCCGGCGGACGGATTTCTCCGACTCGCGCCCGGCGCGGGACTCGGTATTGAACTGGATGAAGACGAAGTGCGCCGTCGCACTTTCCCCAGATAGTCAGCATGATGCGGCCCTGCCTTGCGCGTAAAGGAGAAGTATGGCGTCAATAACGATTGAGAATGTCTCCAAGATCTACCCCAACGGTTTTCAGGCGGTGACAGAACTCAACATCGACGTGGAGGAGGGCGAGTTCATGGTCATGGTGGGACCGTCGGGATGTGGCAAGACGACCGCACTGCGCATGGTCGCAGGTCTCGAAGAGATCTCGTCGGGGACGTTGAAAATTGGCGAGCGGGTAGCGAACCATCTGACGTCAAAAGAGCGCGACGTCGCGATGGTCTTTCAAAACTACGCTCTGTATCCGCATATGTCGGTGGCCGAAAACATCGCCTTCGGCTTGAGCCTCCGTCGCACGCCCAAAGACGTCATCAAGAAAAAAGTGGCTGACGCCGCCGAAATCCTCGGACTCTCAGAGTTGCTCCAGCAAAAGCCGGGCCTTCTCTCGGGCGGCCAACGCCAGCGAGTCGCAATGGGACGAGCCATCGTTCGCGATCCGTCAATCTTCTTGATGGACGAGCCGCTCTCCAACCTCGACGCCAAACTTCGCGTCCAGATGCGAACCGAAGTACGACGCATCCAGCGTCGCATCGGAGTCGCCACGCTGTACGTTACCCACGATCAAACTGAAGCGATGACCATGGGCGATCGCGTGGCGGTGATGCGAGCCGGAGTCCTCCAACAGTGCGACCGCCCCCAAGTCCTCTACAGCAACCCCACCAACTTGTTCGTCGCCGCCTTCATTGGATCTCCGGCGATGAACCTCTTCGAAGCAGTCCTCAGCGATGATGGCACGAAACTTCTGCTGGGCTCGCAGTCGCTCGCCCTCGGCGACGACGTGTATCAGCTCCGATCCGGTCTGCAGAGCTTTCGAGGAAAGAAGATCGCGGTGGGATTACGCGCGGAGGATCTACCCATTGCGAGTAGCGACACTCGAGCCGGTGCCGAGTTGAAGGCGAGCGTTGAGGCAATCGAGGCGCTGGGCTCAGAGCTCCTCGTACACTTCTCCATCGACGCGACTCGACTGAGCGGCGAACGAACGGGCCGAGTTGCCGACGAGGAACTTCTCGCCGCGGCGATTGACATCGTGGGCGAAGGGGTGGCCCGGGTGGAACCGCGGTCGATCGTCCAAACGGGCGAAGTCGCGACGTTCGCCGTCTACCCCGAACGTCTGCACTTCTTCGACCTCGAGACGCAAAACGCCATCTATTAGTGATTCGTCAGCCGGCGCCACTGTCATCGTGATCATTCTCGAAAGTCCGGGCATCAACGTGACCATGCTTCCCGAGCGAGGGGGGAAAATCACGAGCCTTCTCGACACCGTGCGCGGTCGCGAATGGTTGGAGTCACCCGAGGGACCGTTGTCAGGTCCCGCCGACGGCTCGACGGAGTACGACGCGGGCGATATGTGCGGCTGGGACGAGATGATGCCGACAATCTCGCCCTGCGACTATCCCGGCACCTCGGTTCAGCTTCCCGACCATGGTGAACTCTGGTCGAAGTCGTGGGAGGTGACGTCACGCACACCGACGTCCGTAAGCACGAGCGTGCAGGGGAACGCCCTCAAGTATCGATTCGATCGGACGTTAAGTCTCGAGAGCCGTTCGCTGCACATTGAGTACTGTGTTGCCACCGACTCTGACGATGAGCTGCGACTGCTCTGGGCCGCGCACCCTCTCTTTGCTGTCTCCCCCGGCACTCGCGTGATCCTCGATCCCAGTGAGTTCGACTCGAGCTCCCACGACATCAGCGTCGCCGACGAGCTCAGTATCGGATCAAGTGTCAAATTCTTCGCCCGCTTGCTCAAGGCGACCTCGACGGCGCGGGTCCTCGATACCGATGGGGCCTTTCTCGCGCTCCGATGGAACCGCGCTGATGCCCCGTACGCGGGGCTGTGGCTCGACAACACGGAATATTCGCGCCATCCAGTCGTGGCGATCGAACCGACGAACAGCCCCTTCGATTCTCTCGGTGAGGCGGTTGAAGGAGATCTGGCATGGACGGTGTCAAAGGACGCGCCCCAGCGCTGGAGCATCGACGTCGAGTTGGGCTAAGCATTTCGAGATTTACGACATATATCAGGACAGGAGAAGATCCATGACTCGATTGACAGGACGACGGGCCCTCGTCACGGGGGCTTCAAGTGGCATCGGTGAGGCAATCGCCATCAAATTCGCATTCGAAGGAGCAGCGGTGGCTGTCGCTGGGCGAGATGAGGGGCGCGTCGAAGCGACGCGCCGTCGCATCGAGGACGAGGGAGGAATCGCCGTCGCGGTGCTCGGCGACGTGGCCCTGGAAGACGACGCCGAGAGGATCGTGGCCGAAAGTGCCTCATCGCTCGGCGGGCTCGACATCGTGGTGAATAACGCCGGAATCGACGCCAACACGTGGCACGACGTCGCTGACTGGCCCGTCGAAGAGTTCGACCGCATCATGGCGGTAAACACACGGGGACCCTTCCTGATTTCGAAATTCTCCATTCCGCATCTGCTCGAAGCCGGTGGTGGATCAATGCTCCATATAAGTTCCGTCTGTGCCACCACGGTGTGGGCAGGTGACTGTGCGTACGACATCTCGAAGGCGGCGCTCAATATGCTGTCAGACCACATCGCGGTTGAATACGGTAAGCGCGGCGTTATATCCAACACGCTCATGCCTGGAGTTGTACAGACCGCTCTGCACGAAGGCGTGATGGAGGGGATGAACGACGGTAGAGCTTTTGAACGTGTCCTACTTTCACGACACCCGATCGGTCGCTTTGGCACCGTCGATGAAGTCGCGGAGAGCGCCGTCTTTCTCTGTTCGGGCGTCGCCCCTTTCATGACCGGCGCCAACATCGCCATTGACGGTGGGTACAGTCGCGTTTGATTTTCCAACAACGCGCGACGCGAGCGAGCAACGATCGACGACGCAAGGGCGACATCGCCCTATCGCGCTACGGGCGAAGAAGCGCCTTGATCGGTGTCGTTTGACCGTTCATGAGCGCATTAAATATCGTTGCGCCTTCATCTAATTCGTACGTCGTCCACCACGAAAGATCGAGATCCTTTGCCATGTCAATCGCGTGCGCGAAGTCAGCGTCGGAGTACGCGAACGATCCTCTAATGATCTTTTCAAATCGAACGATGTGGGTGGCGTCAAATCCGGTCTCAGATGACGCAAGGCCGAGCCACACGGTGACTCCACCGGGAACGAGATGCTCGACAGAGGCGAGTCGTGTGGTGCTCGAACCAACGGCATCGAAGATAACGTCAAACTCACCTTCAAGAGACTCACCAACAACCTGAGCGCCAATGGATTCGGCCACGGCGCGACGGTCGATGGACAGATCTGCACAGGCGACGCTCGAAGCACTTTCATGCAGCGCTACTTCCAGGCACGCGAGCCCTATGGGGCCACATCCAATCACTCCTATCCGCTGTCCCCGGGGATTACCCGCTAGCGACCATGCGTGTACCGCATTCGCGACCGGTTCGATGAGCGCGGCGCGATCAAAGTCGATGCCATCAGGAAGGTCGTGGAGGGAAGAAGTCGGCACCACAACACGTTCCGCAAAGCCGCCCGCGCGATGAACTCCGAGCAACGATCGACTTCGACAAGCCTGTGTCTTGCCAGAAAGACACATGTCGCACGTTCCGCACGTCACTAGTGGATTCACCGCAACTCGGCGACCGTCCGACGTGTGACCAACGAACTCGTGTCCCATGATAAGTGGGGGAACGCGAAATCCAGGAGTGGCTATCCCATGCAGTTCGCTGCCGCATATTCCGGCACGATCCACGTGGACAACGACCTCATCAGTGCCCGCGATTACGTCTGGCATATCAAGAACTTCGACCACTCCTGGGCCTGTAAAGACCAGCGCTTTCATGTGTGCCTCTTGACGAAATCACTCGATGGAACTGAGTCAACTCTAGTTGTTTGGTCGTGCTCTCGGCCTAACAGAAATTGTTCCGTCTATCAGAACATCGTGTCTGCGCGGTGTTCCAACGCCACGAAACACAGCGTGCATCGTCGCACAGCGTCGTGCATCGTCGAAGCACGACGCGGCAACACCGTGTGTCTCCTCAAGCGATTTCGCACGCTCGCGATTGAAGCACACAAACTCTCGGTCGGCGAGTATTCACCGACCTCCAGCGTGTCAGCATGATCAAATCAATGGATAGATTGCGCGTTCTAAGCATTCGCACGCGGAATCGTCGAAAGATCGCTTTGGGTATACGGTTCGCAACTGACTGGCTCTTTGGCGAGGGTCCGTAGAGGCAATACGCGAGGCCACCCACTTGGGATCTACGTCGTGGATGAAACCGCTCCAGGAATACCCGGTCGTCTTGGGGCGTGCTTTGCGTGTTCCGCAAAGGTCTCTGCTCCTTTGTGTGGGCCAATCAGCGCCAGCAACGTGATATTAGGCGTTGGGAACAACGACTTACATACTGGCCCATCGCAGCAACTGCCGTGTCGAGTTCAACAACTCGGCGCCAAATCTAAGACGCTGCTGTTTGTTCGCCACGTATCGCGTGGTAGACGTGAAGTTGTCACTAAGGAGTGCGATAAGTAATGCACGAAACAACTGGCTCATTCTTGAGAACCCTCAGATTGATTGCTGCGTGCGGCCTCTTAGCGACGGTTTCCATGAGTCTCGGCACCGCCTCGGCCGCGCGTCTGAAGGTCAACGTTACGGCGTCGTCCGCGTACGTGGCGATGGGCGATTCCTACGCGTCGGGCGAAGGCCTGCAATCCAACGCAACGACGTACCTTGCCCCGTCGAACAGTGATGGATGTCATCGAAGCGCGACGGCCTATCCCGTTCTGGTGGCGACGAGCCTCAACGTCGATCTTGCCCAATTTGAGACGTACGGGTCTGGCGGGTTCGTCGCGTGCTCCGGCGCCACGACAAAGGACATCTTGAAAGGTCAAAACGGCGAACCAGCCCAACTAAGTGCACTGTCATCGGCAACGCGTTGGGTCACGTTGACCGCCGGAGGCGATGACCTTCATTTCTCCAATGTCCTGCTCGCGTGCTTGGATCTCCGCGCGAGCGTCACGATTCGTCGCACGACGAGGAGCTACACCCAGTCGGGCGTCGTACGCGAGAGCAAAACGTGTGCTCAGTACGTTGCCAGTTCGAACGCACTCTTCGACGCTACGAACGGGACGTCCGTTGAAATTGCCGCACTAGAACACGTCTACGAGCAGATCTTCGTTCACGCACCAAATGCTGAACTGGCAGTACTTAACTACCCTCAGCTGTTCACCGAGAGTCCTCCTACGTTCTGCCCAGTCGCCCGCAGCATCAGTCTGTCCGCAAAATTCAACGTAAACGCCGCCCAGTTGAAGATTGGCTATTCAGCCGCGCAGCTTTCAGAGTTCAATCGTGTGGAGAAAGAGTTGAACGCCGCCATCGCCAGCGCCGCCAGCGCCGTGAGCGCGCTGGGACACGACATTCGACTCGTCGACGTCAACAGCCTCACGAAGTCCGCCGCGCTTTCGTGCAATTCCGCGACTATCGGGCGATCCGGCATGAACGCTCTTCGATTTTCCGCGAGTTCCCCGCTGGCGACAGTCGTCCAGAACTGTCACTTCGATTTATCGCACCTGCTTGCGCTTCGGCCCTTCGTCTCGTGTCCCTCGTACGAAGGAGCTGCGTTCCTGCAGCACGTGGTGGCGAGCCAGTCGTTTCATCCGAAACAAAGTGCGCACCAGTCGATGGCGCGAGCTGTCGAAACTCTCTTCAGTCAACTTCCAACCACCACGACCATACAGAGTCCGAGTTAAAGCATCACAGGTGTCTAAATGAGAGACGTATCAATGTTGGACTGGGGCGTCATGGACTCGACGAAGGACACCTGCACGTTGAGACGACGGTACGGCGACACCCTCGCGTGACGTCACGTCGCAGGCCAGTGCGATACTGAGCTGCGACCGAAAGGAAGTCCAAGTGAGCGGAAACAACGATGGAGCGTCAGAATTTGTGGAGCGTTCAAAGTTTGAGTGGGCGCCCGAAGACATTGTGATCCGGCCGCACGGCGACGAAGACGAGGACGATGAATGCAAAGAAGAGCCAGAGGAGTAGGGCCACCTCGACGAATCCGTTGAGTCCATCAATGATTCAAGGACTCGGCTCACCAACTACCTGACGATCTTCCAATACGTGTCCTTGTTCAGGACCAATCCGTCACGGAACTCCCAAAGGTCACATCCTTGATAGTCAAGGACCGTGCCGTCAGTCGCCTTTCCCGTCACACGCCACACCGTCACGGC
>Ga0207933_1000502_pt1 | contig 37668 bp, 46 predicted proteins | sample NGESurdeep092012_4_FD_184488 | JGI IMG/M metagenome (GOLD analysis project Ga0207933, IMG submission 184488) | Arctic peat soil microbial communities from Barrow, Alaska - NGEE Surface sample F53-3 deep-092012 (SPAdes) | ecosystem: Environmental > Terrestrial > Soil > Wetlands > Peat ... | reverse complement strand
CCCCGCCGACTGCACCTGGCTCGACCAACTCATCGCCGCCAGCAGACCCAACCTGTTCGTCACCGGCCCCCTGTACCGCATGGCCAGCGGTGACCCCAACGAAGAAAAAACCGCCCGCCCCGTCAGCCAAGCACTCGACCGCGTCCGCGCCACCGGCGCCGCGATCATCATCGAAACCCACGCCCCCCACGCCCAAACCGGCCAACGCCGCAGACCCCGCCGCCCCTACGGAGCGTCACTATGGGTGAGGTGGCCCGAGTTCGGCCTGTGGCTCGACGAGGACGGCACCATCGAACACTGGCGCGGCGCACGCGACCAACGCGAATGGCCCCTGGCGATGAAACGAGGAGGCGAATGGCCGTGGATGCCCAACAACGACCCCCAAGCCAACCTCTGGGAAATGATCGTCCACGCCCGCGACGCCTTCGGCGAACAGATGACAATCCGCGAACTCGAAGAGGTCGTCAACGTCTCCCGATCCACCATCGGACGCTGCCTCAAAACCCACTCCGACGAATGGAAACGCATCAACGAAGGGCACCCAGATGCTGAACTCGACTAACCCCCTGTCCCATGTCCCAACGGCTGTCTCACGAAACCCGTGGGACAACGGGACACCGCAGGTCAGAGGCACAATGGCGCACACCAAACACCCCCCAAAACAGCCTTGGGACAAGAATCCTGTCCCAACACCAAATGATCATGCCCCTGACCTGCGGAAACGCATCTTGTCCCATGTCCCCTCCTTACAGGAGTGTGTAATAGAGACACACACACTCCTAGAGACAGGCACACCACCCGAGACAAGACACCCATGACCACCCCAACCTGCGACCGCTGCGGCGCTGTTCACGACCCGAGGAGGTGCTCGGCGCACGCTCTCCCAAGGAACCTGGCTGGTGAGCTCGAGGGCATCCGGCAGTGTCGTCGGTGGCCGATGGAGGGGCAGTCGGTGTGCCCGTTTCATGGTGGCAGGGCTCGGGCGGCGAAGGTGGCTGCTCGCCGGCGGATGGCGACTAAGCAGCTCGACAAGGTGATCACGACGTTCGGGTTGCGGCGGGATATCGGTCGGGCGGAGGCGCTGTTGGAGGAGCTGCAGTGGACGGCTGGTCACTGTGAGTATCTGCGGGGGGAGGTTCAGAAGTTGTCGGCGGCTGGGTTGTCGTGGGGCACGGAGTCGAAGGTGAGCCGGTCTGGTGGTACCGGTGCGCGGAACACGGCTGACGATGAGACGGTGTCGCGGGCGGGTATTCCGATCGTGGTTGAGCTGTACCAGCGGGAGCGTAAGCACCTGCTTGAGGTGATCCGCGTGTGCTCGGCGACGAACGTGGACGATGCGCTGGTGAGCTTGGCGCAGAACACGGGTGCGGCGTGGTCGGCGTGGACGCGTTGGCTGGTCGAGGGTGTGTTGCGGGCGGTTGGGTTGTCGGTGGGGCAGCTTGAGCCGGCGCGGTGGGATCAGATTCGGGAGGTGGTGGTGGTCATGTTGCGCGGGGTGGTGGCTGGGAGTTCGCCTCCGGCGACCGAGCTCGAGGCGCCGGCGGTGCCGTCGTGATCCTCGTTGCCGTGCTCGGGTTCTGGCTATTTGGCATCGGCTTCGGCTGGGTGCTGCACGCATGGAGGGTCGAGGCAGCTGAGGATCGGCAGTGGTGGATCGATCATCATCCTGCCGATGGCGATCCGTGGCAGCGGGTCACGAAGGGCGGCGTGAAATGCGCTGGGAGTGTGCCAACCGACCCGCCGCCGCCGAAATCACCGCCGTGCGCACCCGAGCCGCGTGTTGACCGCAACCTGATCAGCGGCTGGCGTGCGACGGGTGGCCGATGCACAGTCTGCGGCGAGCTCAATCCATGCGGTGGCCATCCTGCGACGCTCCCGTGATCTACGACGATCTGGTTCGTGAGCGTGGGATCGATCCGGTCTGGGATGCCGAGCTGGTGCGCTGCTCCCGCGCGGTGATCGCGGAGCAGGCTGGGCGGTGGAACGTCAACAGCGTGCTGCTGCTGCGGGATTGGGCGCTGGTCATGCCGATCATCCACCGACCGCTCGATTTCGTGGTCTTGTCGAACCTCACGTGATGCGCGTACTGTCGGCCTTGAGTTCCTCGACCGGCCAGGAGGACGAAATGAGCAACCCCGACCATGTGATCCTCGATGAGGCTGCCGCGTTCCCGCCGCAGCAGATGTATGACCAGTCGGACACCGACCTGCGGCAGGCGACCGTCACGTTCTCGGATGTGTCGCTGACCCAAACCGACGGCACGATGATGTTCGACTACGCGCGCACCCAATCTGGTAAGCGCGTCGACCGGGAGGTCGCCGAGCTGGGTGACGGCTGGGAAGTCGAATCGCGCGTGATCTTGTGGCACTGCGAAACCACCGTGCTGCTGCGACGCAAGCCATGAGCCGCGCCTGCCGCTGTTCCTACTTCGACCCGAACGGCGTGATCAAGCACCTGCTGTCGGTCTGTGACAACCTCGCTGCGGGACGTACCGTAGCCAACCTCGACAGTGAGGCGAGCCCAATCTACGACGCGCTCGCCGACGAACGTGACTGGCTGCGGATCCTCGGCCGCCCCGTCCAGTGGCCATCATGAGCGGGCTGGACGCCCTTGAGGTGACGTTGCCGATCCCACGCTGGCCACGGCGCGCACGATGGGATCTTGCGCTCGCCGTGCTGCGCCGCCGTACGTCGATCAAGGTCGTGTGGCGCATGGATGGCGACGCGGTGGTGTTGGCGTCGGTCACGATGGCGACCGGCGCTGAGGTGCAGCGGATGCTCGGCCCGACGATCCGGCGCAACCGATGAGCGAGCTGCACTGCCCGACGTGCATCTGCGGTCGGCGTGCCCCCGTGCAGGCTAGCCGGAAGCTTGGCAAAGGTCCTGGATCGATCAGCTGGGCCGAGCACTTGCAGACATATGCCGGATATTCGGCTCAGTACGGATCGGGTCAGTCGGCGGAACGTATGGCCGAACGCGGCGGGTTCGGCTACGGCGAACTGATCATGTTCCTCGGTCATGAGCCGACGACATGGGATCCGCGCCGGTGATCGGCCTGGTGGGTGGCGCGATCATGGCGCTCGCGATGCTCCTCGGTCTCACACCGGCGACCTCGACGCCGTGGAAGGCGTGCGCTCCGGTGACGTGGTCGGTGTCTGGTGGGGTCGACGCCCAGCACGGCATCGTCGCGGCCGCGGTCGACCAGGTCGCGAACGCATCCGGCCAGCACTACCTTGAGGTGCCCGACACCACGAACCCGGCGCTGAGCATCGTCATCTGGCCGGCACGCGCTGGCAGCCGCTGGCTGCAGGTCGACGGGACCGCCGACGACGGCTACACCCGGTGGACACCTGCGGCCGGCGCCGGCATCGATCTGCTGATCGGGTACGTGTCGACGCCGCTGGTCCTGCATGAGCTCATGCTGTCTCGGCATCTGGTCGAGGCCGACGACCCTGGTGGTCTACTCGGGCACGTCGTCCCGAACCTGCAGGCGTACCCGGCGCAGGACCTGGCGATGCTCGCCGCAGGGTCGTGCGTATGAGCCGAACGCAGGAACACGCTTGGGAGCGTGACGCGGCACGCATTAGCGCGAAAGACCTCTACCGCGCTGGGTCCATTTCCCGCGAAGAGTACGAGCGGCAGATTACGGCAGCGTGGTCTGAGTGGGTTCGCAGGCGCCCCCGCCATCCGATGCGTGAGCGCCGATGAACGCCGCCGGGTCGTGCGTGTGACCGCGCCGGCGACGTTTCCGCTCGGGCCGAGCAAGCCTGACGGCGCTGTCTGGGGATTCTGCTCGACGTGCGGCGCGCCTCGGCGAACGGTCACGACCGACCTCGGCAACGGGCAGGTCTACATCGAGGGCCAATGCTCGGCCTACCCGACACACGGCGCATACTCGTGACGCTGTTGCGTCGCTGGTGGCGTGCGATCCTCAAGGCGTTCCGCGACGACCGACCCGAGCCAGGCCCGCGATGACGGTTACACGTGAAACAATCCGAGCCGTGACGATGGGCCAGCGGGCGACGAACGCGTGGAACCGCAAACAGATCACCGATGAGCTCGGGAAGCTACGCACCCGCAAACTCGACGCCACGGTCCCCTCTGTGAAGATCGAGATTCAGGGCCAGATCGACGTTCTCCTCGACGTTCTGAACGCGACGGCCGACGCGCCGATCTGAGTTTCCTGCCTGTCTTGCTGCATGATCCTTGGCCGGATGAGGCATGATCAGGCAGGAAGGCGGCGCACCGGGGTTCCCTCGTAGGTTGCCCGGTGCGCCGTCACCAACCGATCGGGATCGGAGACCGCCGTGGGTATTCTGGGCTTGTTCGACTCAGACGACGACGATGACCGTCCCGCGAACCTCGAAGAACTGCTCACGTCCATCCTGCAACGCCTTGACGATCTTGAGGAGACTGCTATGTCGTCAGCCAAACTGACCCAGGCGCTCGCCGACCTCGCTGCCGGTATCGCCGCGTTCGAGGCATCGAAAGGTGCACCGGATCCGCAGGTCGCCGCGCTTGAGGCGCAGGTCGCGGACCTGACGGCGCAGCTCGCGACGGCGAACGATGCCATCGCCGCTGACACGGCAGCCGAGGATGCTGCTGCTGCGCAGATCGAGGCCGCGACCGCTGTCATCAACCCGCCCGCACCTGCGCCGACACCTGCTGCGGCGTTGCCGGAGTACACGTACAGCGGCGACCCGACGCAGCCGATCGACCCGGCATGGACGGCGACCGGCGTCAACGATCCGGCTGGTGCCGCGCTGTACACCTACAGCGGCGACACCTCAGGGCAGCCTGCGACCGGGGACGGCTTGGGTGGGGTTTGGCACCTGTACACGCCGCCCGCCGCGACCTAGTCTGGGCAGTGCGCTGGCGTGATGCCGTGCGCTCCGCGAGATGCGGAACCTCCGTGATGGAAGCAGGTAGCACCATGCCAAAAGAGACAGTCGCCACGACCCAGCCGACCGCCTACGTCGACAACGACGAGACCAAGGACCCGATCTTCGACGGTGCGATCGAGGTCCGCTGGCAACGCGGCACCGAGTATTTCCAGATCGCATCCGTGCAGCCGAGTAAGCAGTTCACCCGCGAGCAGGCCGGATGGTACGTCACCCTCGACCGTACGAACATCAACAAGTTGATCGCCGTTTTGCGCCGCGCGCGCGATCAAGCGTTTGGCCGCGACGAGTAACCTGCTACTCCCTAGCGCCCCATCCTGGTGTCTATCTGGGGTGGGGCGCTTGTGCGTGTCGCTGCGCTGCTGGTGGTAGCTTTGCCCCGTCAACCGTCGAGCACGGAGGTCGCTGATGCACATCTTCCTCGGGAACACCGCCGCGAAAGCGTGGCAGAACGCGCCGGTCCTCGACGCCGACGGCAAACCGCAGCTGCACCCTGACGGGTCCGGAGCGGTGCTGACCGAGGAACGCGCCGCGCGTCTCGACGGGTCGAGGGTGACGATCGTGACCGTCCCGACCGGTGACGGCGGGTACTCGCGGTTGCAGATCCTGTCGGCGGTCGCCGGGCCTGACGGGTTGTGGGTGCGGCATTCCCATGAACCGCCGGCGTGGGTCGCGGTGCCTGAGTCGATCCCGACGCAGGATCTGCTTGCCGAAGAGCTCGGCTGCCCGTCTGGTGTCCCCGAGGGTTGGGACGGGCCGAGCCCAACGGAGGCGCTGGCCTCCGAGTCCGCGGGTGTCGTACCCGGTGATCCGCCCGTCTCGGAGCTGCTCCCAACCGACTACCCGACGGATGCGGCGCTCGACGCAGGGTTCAAGCCGGAAGTTCAGGCCGCCTCATCGCCTGAGGTGACCGCATGAAGGTAAATGTGGGCAATGATGCGCAAGCCCGCCAGATGGGTGGCGACATTGTCGGCGTGACAGGCACAACCACCTCGAGCCCGACCGGCACCACCGCGTCCGACACGGGTAAGGCGTGGACATCCAACCAGTGGGCCGGTCACGTGATCGTCATGGCCGGCGTGTTCGGTGTGATCGTGTCCAACACGTCGACCGTTGCTACGGTCGACCGCTGGTACAACCCTGCGACACCTGGTGGCGCGGCCGGCTCGACCCCGGCGTCGGGTGTGTATCAGATCCTCGGCGGCGGCGCGCCAGCGATCTTCATGGGACTCACGGCTGACAGCGGTGCCGCGAACGCGACGGACACGACCCTGCCGTCGGAGATCACGACCGCCGGCGGTGGGCTGATCCGCAAGATCTGCGCCTACGCTCACACGACCGGCGTCGCCAGCTACACGCTGACCGCCGTGTTCACCGCGAACGGCACCGACAGCCTGCCCGTCACGGTCGCGAAGATGGGGATCTTCACGTCGCTGCTGTCCGGGCAGATGCTGTTCGAGACACTTTTGAGCGCTCCTGCGACATTCAACACCAGCGGCGACCAGCTGACCGTGACCGAGAGTGTCACAAACTGACTTGATCTTCTATTGAACTAGCGCCTACACTGGAGGCATGAAGAGGTGCCCGAGGTGCGGGGTCGAGAAGGAAATCGGCGAGTTCTACCGGAACAAGGCCCGTGCCGACGGGCTTTCGGCCTATTGCGTGGCGTGCTTCTCGGTCACGCAGGGCGAATCCAGTCAGACGCTGCGCGCCCGCGCGCTTGCTCACCTCGGGGGCAAGTGTCAGCGGTGCGGGTTCGCCGATGCGCGTGCGTTGCAGATCGACCATGTGGCCGGCGACGGGGCGGTCGAGAGAGCCAAGAGACAAGGTCAGAATGCGCTTTACCGTGCGGTGATGGCCGACGACGGTACCCGCTACGCGCTGCTGTGTGCGAACTGCAACGTGATCAAGCGTATCGAGCAGAAGGAGCACGGGACGAGGAAGCGGCAGCGCGTCCGGCCGACCGAACGCATCCCTGTTGCGCCGCGCCACCGCACACCCGAGCAAAAGGCCGCGTTCGCGGAGCAGTCTCGTGCGCGGTGGCGCGATCCCGAGTACAGGGCGAAGATGGTTGCCCGCAATTCGGAGGTCGCGAAGGCGCGCTGGGCGTCGGGCGAGAAACTCGGCAGGTCTCGTCGTGAGGCGCCGATCAGCTAGCGGGCTCGGCATCAGCGGGACCGTCACGGTCCGCAAGTTCGGCCCGAACGGTGAACTGCTGCTGTGCATCGTTACCCACAATCTGGTCACCGCTGTCGGGGATCAGATGTACGCGGAGCGTGGCGCGGGTATCGCGGGTGCGCTGGCGGTGCCGACCGGCATGAAGTTGGGCACCGGGTCGACGACACCTGGCAAGGCCGGCGCGGGGTCGGCGCTCGACACGTACGTGACCGGCTCCGATGCTGGGTTCGATGCGACGTTCCCGAGCTCGGCGCAGGTGACGGTCGCCGGTGTGACGTCGTGGTCGATCACCTACCAGTGCACGTGGTTGGCTGGGGTCGCGACAACAGTGGTGCCGTTGACTGAGGTTGTGTTGGTCAACGATGCGCTCGCTGATGCGACGTCGACTGCTGGGCATACGGTCGCGCGTGCGTTGATCGGTTCACCGATTCCGAAGGACGCGAACCAGGAACTGGTTGTCGAATGGGCTCATCACCTGCGCGGCACCTGACATGCCGTCGTTGACGCGGGTCCGTAAGGTTCACATCGGGCAGAGCGGGTTCCCGTCCGCGACGTCGCAGACGGTGTTCGATATCGCGACCGCGATTGAGTCGATGAGCACCGCCCGCAAGCATCTGCTGACGGCGAGCGATGCGGCGCAGGCGTTCGACGCGGTCATCGGACCGTCGACCCGCAAGATCGCGGCGGCGATGGATGTTGCTATCGCCAACGACGGGTTGCTGCAGTTCATCGCGAGCCACCGCGGCGCCGCGGATAGCGCACCCACGGTCGAGCAGTTGACGACCGCGATCCGGTTGGCGCGCACCGGCTCGGACACGGCGCACGCGAGCGATGTTGCGACCGGTGCGGTAGGTGGTTCCTCGATCGCGCCGGCGAAGGAACTGTGGCAGCCGGCGACGATCGCCTCGACCGCTGCGGGGACGCAGGTCGGCCCGAACGGCCAGTACAGCGTGCACAAGATCGCGGTCGGGTCGTTGACGTCGCAGACCGCCGCGGGGTTCGCATCCGGCAACCTGATCTTCTCCACCGCGAACCAGATCATCATCGGCGTGAAGTTCACTGGTGCGGTCACGGTCACCGCAGCCGGTGTCACGTTCTACAGTTGCGAGTTCTGCGGTTCCTCGAGCACCGCCTCGCAGCTGGTCACGTGCACGTCGGGGCTGATCAGCGGCGTCAAGTTCTTCGACTGTTTCTTCAACCCGACGTTGAAGAACAACGGTAACGGGCTGATCGGCGGGAACTACACGGCGTGGCGTTGCGAAATTTGGCGCACCATCGACGGGTTCGGGCCTCGTAACCCGGGTAGCGGCGCGCAGCCGAACAACGCGAACGCCTACCACTACAACTGTTATGTCCATGACCTGTGCGCGGACCTGACCGACGGTGGGCAGAAGCGTAACGGTGTCGCTCCTGGGCCTTGCCATTCCGACTGCTGCCAGTTTCAGGGCGGTCAGAACATGGAGATCATCGGGTGCACGTTCCGCGGGTTCGTTGACCCGACGTTCGGCGACGGTGCGACGTGGAACGCGAGCACCGCGACGTCGGGCAACGGCAGCGCGAACAACATTCGCGAGTTCGGCCCCAACTTCCAAAACAACTCCTGCCTGCAGGTCAACCAAAACACCGGCGTTCAGATCACCAGCGGTGTGAAGGTCAGCTACAACGACTTCGACGGCGGGATCTTCTGCATCAACATCGCGAGTAACTCCCTCGGCGCGCACATCACTATCGCCGAAATGATCCACAACCGGTTCGGGCACAACCAGGGCGGTTGGGCGAGCGACGGCCACGGCTGGACCGGGGTGTCGACTAACACGGGCGGCAACAGCACGTGGTGTTTCGCGCCGAACAGCAGCACTAGCTCGATCACGACGTACAGCGACAACCTGTACAAGGACAACCTCGTGGCCATCAACAGCAGGGGCTACTGATGACGACCGCGCGAACCTTCCCGCAGGGGTTGGCTGACGGCACCGCGATCACGTCGGGTAACTCCTCGACCGGTGGCCAGTCGGGGATGACGATCGGGTTGGGGACAGGCGCGACGCTTGTCGCCGACACTGGCGTCGCGGTGCCCAGTTGTCAGGGCAGCGGTGAGACGTGGCTGTTCACGAGCGGGTCGACGGGGTCGTTCGCGGAGTACGTGGTCAGCGAGGCAACGCACAGCGCGGAGAGGACGGCGCACCAGTGGAACGGTGCCGGGTTGCCGGCCGGGGTGGATCGGATCATCGACATTCGCAATGCGAGCGGCACCGCATGCCGCCTGTCGGTCAACTCCTCGGGCATCCCTTACGTGGAGGACACGACCGGGATCATCGCGACCGGGACGGGTATCGCGCTGACCCCCGGCAACTGGTATCGGTTCGAGCTCGCGATCACCGTTTCTGCGGGGTCGGCGTCGGTGGTGTGGGGTGTGTACGACGACAACGATGCGTCGCCGATCACTGGGCACTCTGGCAGCCTGACCGGCAAGAACACCGGGGCTGCGACGGTCACTTTGGTGCGGCATGTCAGCAGCGCCAACACGACCAGCGGTTGGACTAAGAACGTGGGTGCGTTCGCGCACGCTAGTCAGGCGACGCTGATCGGTCCCCTCGGGCCGGCCGTCATGACCGCGAGCTGCTCGGATACTGCGCACGCGACGGAGACGTTGACGCAGCAGCGCACCGCGAGCGTGACCGCATCGGATACAGCGCATGCCACGGACGTCGCGATGCCGGCGATGGGGCGGCACGTCACTGCATCCGACACCGCGGCGGCGACCGATTCGGCGGTCAAAACGCTGCTTGCGCACACCCGCGCTGTCGCAGATGCTGCGCATGCGACCGAAACGCTCACGTTCTCGGCGGCGCTCACCCGCGGACCGCCCGACACGGCTGCGGCGACGGATACGGCGACTAAGGCTGGCGCGTTCACCCGGGCCGCAGCCGACACGGCGGCAGCCACCGATGGCACAGGTGGCGGCACGTCTGACAGGTACCTCGGCGTTTACGGCGACACGTACGGCTCGCTCGGCGGGGCGACCTTGGTGACGGTCTCGGTCGTTGAGGATGTGCTGATCCGCGACACCGATCAGCAGCAGTTCGTGGAATACACCCTCACCACCGCGGACACGGCGGCGGCCGTCGACACCGCTGCTGGCACGTTCCGCTCGAGTACGGTCACCGCATCGGATACGGCGCACGCGACTGATGTTGCGGTGGGGTCATCGCGGCCGGGCTCGGTCACGACTGCCGATACGGCGCACGCTACCGATTCGGCTGTCGGCAGCCCAATCATCTTGGCCACCCCTGCGCTCGACAGCGCCCCAGCTGTTGACAGTGGTTCGATATCTGGCGCGGTCCTGCACGCCGCCGCCGTCGACACCGCGGCCGCGACTGATACCGCGACACCTGGCGTCGTGATGGGCCGCTCCTGCTCGGACACGGCGCACGCCACCGACGCTCCCGCGTCGTCGTTTCGGCTCGGGTCCGCTACCGCAGCGGACACGGCCGGTGCGAGCGACGCCGCGACCAGGGCAACTAGCGGCGCCCGTGTTGTCGCCGATAGTTCACCCGCCACCGACACCACGGCAGGTGTCGCTGGTGCCCGATCAGTCTCCGCGCATGACGTCGGGCTGGGTGGCTTCGACTCGACCAGCACCAACACCGCGCTCGGCGTGTTCATGGCTGACCCTGCACCGGCCCACGAAACAGCGCCGTTCACAGCCTCGATTGGGGTGTTCGCGTCCGACAGCGCACCCGCCACCGACATGACCTCGCTGCCTGCCACCGCGACGGCGTGGCGCGTCCGCGCTGGGCGCCCGACCACCACGTGGCAAGCTGGACCCGTCTCGACACCGAACCTTCGGCTAATCTTGGCCAACTCATGACTCGGAGGCTGTGATGCGATTCGACCGGCCGCAGCCCCAGCGGATCTTTGTCCAAGACACCACCTGGGTCGGGGTGCCGCTGCAGACCTTCGCGTTCGACGGCAGCAACCTCGACCCCTCACAGTTCCCCGGTGTCATCGCGCTGCTCGCTGATGGTGTCGAACCTGACACCAGCACGACCTTCGTGGCCGGCACGTGGCATCAGCGACCTGATGACAATGATGACCTCGCCTGGTTCCTTGACGTTCTCGCGGGTCCCGCTGGTGCTATCAACTGGCCGGTGACGTCGGGGCTGGTGGCGTTGTGGTATCAGATCAACGCCGCCCCTGAGCAGCGGTTCGGTAAGGCCCCGGTTGGGGTGCTGATCTACGACTCATGAACCTTCTCGCCGAAGTTGAGCGCGCGGCATTGGCCGCCTGGAATCTGCCCGAGGTACTCGCGGCGGCGCCCGCGTGGGTGAGTAGCCCCGAGGCGTTCGCCCGTGACTGCATCGACTGGTCAGGCACGGGCGGTCTGACCGCCTACCAGGCCGAGATCCTCGCCGCGATCGCCGAATATCACCGGGCCGCCGTCCGCGGGCCACACGGGCTCGGTAAGACGACGGTCAACGCGCTCGCGGTCCTGTGGTTTGCGTGTTCGCGGGACTGGCTGCGTGCTGACTGGAAGGTTGCGACGACCGCCGGCGCGTGGCGGCAGTTGGAGTTCTACCTGTGGCCCGAGATCCGCAAGTGGGCGAAGCGTATCCGCTGGGACGTCGTCGGCCGGGGCCCGTTCAATGAGCGCAGCGAGCTGCTGACGTTGACGATCAAGCTGGCGAGCGGGTCGGCGTTCGCTGTCGCATCCGACAACCCGGCGCTGATCGAGGGTGTCCACGCCGACTTTGTGCTTTACATCTTCGATGAGTCCAAGGCGATCATCCCGGCGACGTTCGACGCCGCCGAGGGCGCGTTCTCGGGTGCGAACGGGGAGAGCATCGACGCGTACGCGCTGGCGTTCTCAACCCCTGGCGAGCCGTCGGGGCGGTTCTATGAGATCCACACCAAGCGGGAGGGTCTTGAGGATTGGTGGACGCGGCACGTCACTGTCGAGGAGGCGATCACCGCGGGCCGTATTTCCCGCGAATGGGTCGATGCGCGACGTCGGCAGTGGGGTGAGAACTCGGCGCTGTTCGCTAACCGTGTGCTGGGTGAGTTCCACACCTCCGATGAGGCTGGGGTGATCCCGCTGTCGTGGATTGAGGCAGCGGTGGAGCGTTGGAAGGCGTGGAAGACCAGCGGCGCTCCGCTTCCCCCATTGACGACAGTCGGGGTCGACGTCGCACGGTACGGCAGCGACCAGACTGTGATGGCACCGCTGCACGGGCACATCATCGATACCCTGCGCTACACCAGGCTTGAAGGCACGATGGAAACGGCTGGGCGCGCTGAGGGCATTCTGCGCGGTGCGGGCGGCGGCAAGGCGATAGTCGATGTGCTCAATATGGGCGCTGGTGTCGTTGACAAGCTGCGCGAGAATGACGTCCCGGTCGACGCGTTCAATGCGGGCGAGGGTACGCGCCGTTTGGATCGCAGCGGTGAACTCGGTTTCGTCAACTGCCGGTCGGCCGCTTGGTGGAACCTGCGCGAGATGCTCGACCCCGCATTTGCGCCGACGCTCGCGCTCCCCGATGACGATCTGCTGCTCGGCGACCTGACAGCCCCGCATTGGCGTGTCGCCTCGGGTGGCCGTATCCAGATCGAGACCAAGGATGAGATCAAGAAGCGGATCGGGCGGTCGACCGACTCGGGTGACGCGGTGATGCAGGCCGTCTGGCCCAGTGAGTACGTGCCTAGTCCTCGCCGCATGGTGGTTCACGTCAAGCCGAAGGTGGCCGCATGATGCTGGTCTGGTTCCTCGGGGTCGTGTGCGTGGTTGCGCTCGGGAGCAGTGTGGCGACATTTCGTGCGACGCCGCGCCTGATCGCCCGCATGCCCAAGGATGAGCGGCTAGCGTTCGCCCGTAAGGTCAGCGCCCGCGTCGATGCACGGAAGGAGCGCACCCTGTGACAGCCCTCGGTCGTGTCCTTGGCCTGTCAGGTGAACGCGCCCCCACCCCAGCGGTCACCACCAAACCACCCGCCGGCAACAACACCCCCCCCAAAGGCGGCTCAGGAAACGTCTGGTACTCAACCCCCGGCATGCCGCAAGTCCCCGAATGGGATGGGCTGACCGCGATCCGCAACGGCTACCAGGCGTCGATCTACATCATGCAACCCGTTCGTACGATCGCGACCGCGCTCGGGTCGTTGCCGATCCGGTTCGGTGCCGACCCGAACAAGCCCGGCGACTACGACACCAGCAGCCAAGGCGCGAAACTTCTTGGCCCACCACCGTGCGGCCCCAACCCTGCCACCTCAAGCCGTAACCTGGCGATCTGGTCGATCATCCAAAGGTTGATCGCAGGCCGGATGGCGTGGGAAACCGTGTGCCCGCCCGGCTCCAAAGTCCCGGGCGCGATTTGGCCGCTCGTCGCACCGTTCCTCAACCCCATTCCGTCCGGTACCGGGTCCGTCCGCTGGTTCGACGGGTTCCAATACATGCTGCCCAGCGGACTGATCCCGTTCACCGCCGACCAGGTGTTCTACTCGTGGCGCCCCGGCCAAATCGACTGGCGGCAACCCGAATCGGCGCTGATGGCCGCAGGGATGCCCGCCTCACTGCAGATCGCCCTGGACCGGTACATGTGGGCGCTGGCGAAGAACGGGCTGTCGGCCCGCAAACTCGTCATCACCCCCGACATCGCCGATGATGATGAGCGCCGCGCCTGGGAGGACCAGTTCGCCGCCGAATACGCCGGCTACGACAACGGCGGCCGGATCTTGCACGGCTACTACGAGGATGATCCGCTCGGCACCCCAGCTGCGGGCGCAGGGAAGGGCCTGCCGCCGATCCAGGTCATCGACTTGGCGACCACACCGGTCGACGCGAACGTGCTGGCGATCCTGCAGGAAGTCAAAGCGGACCTGCTCCGTGCGTGGCGCGTCCCCATGTCGCTGCTCGGTGACTCAACACAAAGGGTCTATGAGAACGCGAACCAGGAGGCCAAGAACTTTTGGGACGGCCCCATCATGGAGATCGCCGCCGAGATTTGCGACGACATCAACCAGTTCCTCTCGCCGCGGTTCGGTGACGGGAACGTGTGCTGGTTCGATTTCTCCGGTGTCGAAGCGTTGCGCGCCGGGTCGAATGTGTTCGCCCCAATGGCCGCCGACGCAGCGGTCGCCGCAGGGCTGGCGACCGCCGATGATTGGCGCAACGACGTTGGTCTCGCCCCGTTAAGCCCTGCGGACAAGCCGGTGCAGAACTTGCCGGCGGTCGACGACGCGCCCGGAGGACAAAACAAGGTCAGCAACTTCTCCCGCGCGACCGCAACCACCTTCAAGACCGGGCCCGTCCCGGCTGCTGAGGTCCTCGACCTCCTCGAGCACGCCTACCCCGGCACCGTGCTCGACTGGGTCAAAACCGCGACGTGGAAATATGACCCAGGGGTGCCACTCGATGAGATCAAGATGGCGCGCCGGCCCGGTGGCCGCGACCAGTCCAAGGTCGATGGGATCGCGGCCGCGGTCAAGGACGGGCAGAGTATGGACCCGGTCGTGCTCGTCGACACCGGCGAGGGGAAGCTCGAGATCGCGGACGGCTACCACCGCACGCTCGCGTTCGACCGCGCAGGTAAGCGCACCATCCCGGCGCTGGTCGGCACCGTCGACACCACCAGCGGCCCGTGGCAAAAGGACATGCACGAGCAGAAGCTGAACCGCGCCGCCGACGCTGCCGGCCTGTCAGGTGATCGTGGCGTGCTGCCCGCGCAGGCCCGCGACGCGGTGACCGTGATCGAGCGTCTGGTCGCCGGGATCCGCGTCAATAAGACCGCGAAGGCGCCCGTCGCAACTGAGCGCCTCATGGAGTATTGGGCGCACGGGGAAGGCGCGGCGAAGATCGGCTGGGGCACCGATGGCGACTTCGACCGATGCGTGGTTGAGCTCGGCAAGTACGTCAACCCCGGTGAGGTCAAGGGTCTCTGCTCTAACCTGCATATGCGCGCGACCGGGGCGCGACCGGGGCACGCGCCTGGCGAGACGCACAAGCGTGACGCGCTGACCGAGGCTTCATCGGCGGGACTGCTGCTCCCAAAAGGTAACCCGCCGCGGCTGGTCGCCGCGGCTCACGCGTTCCAATCCTCGACGACCAACCGGCGCCGCTGCAAAGTGTGCGGCAAGGGCGTCACCGCGCCCGCGCATGGACTGATCCTCGTCAACCCGCGGCAGGTCGGCGCCCGCACCGCAGGTCTGGTCCCCGCGAACCGTCGGCAGCTGCGGGTGCAGACCCGGCGACTGGTCAAGCAGCACGCTGATGTGCTTGAGCCACAAATGGCTGAGGCGATGGCCGCGGTGTTCGCCAAGCAACGCAAAGCGGTCATGAGCAGGCTGACCGGCCGGCGGGGCGCGGCGATGATGACCCGCGCCGCGCAACCCGCCGACGCTACGCAACCTGGTGGTGTCCAGGGTGCGGCTGGGGCGATCGACGCGGGTGCGGTGTTCGACGTCGCGCATTGGGCTGATGAGACGCAGACGGCGCTCAATCCGGTGTTCGCCACGGTTCGCACGCTGACGACGCAGCGGTTGGCTGAGCAGATCACCCCCGGCCAGCCGGTGTTCCCCGACGCGGTCAGTGCCGCTCGCACGGCGCTCGCCGGCCGCGTATCGAAGCTGGCCGATCAGGTCACCCGCGACACCTACGACCAGATCCACGCCGCGATCAGCGACGGCATGACCGCTGGCGAAGGCATGCGACCGATCGCTGACCGGATCAGCGCCGTGTTCGATGAGGCCGACAACGTGCGCGCCGAGCGGATCGCGAGAACGGAAACGATGAGTGCTGTGAACACGGCGCAGGACGCGTACGCGACCGCCCTGCCAGCTGGCATAGTGGCGTCCAAGGAGTGGCTGGCGACCCCCGACGCGCGGACGCGGGAGGCTCACGCGGAAGCGAACGGCCAGGTGCGACCATTGGGCGAACCGTTCATGGTGGGAGGCTTTGCTATGGATCACCCGGGCGACATGCGCACAGCGCCTCCGTCCGACTTCGTCAACTGCCGCTGCACGACCATGTACGTCCCCGCCGCGAAGGGATCGCGCCCGTGAGTTCTCGAGCTATCTCGGTGCTGGTCAACGGGGTCGCGCACACCGTCAACATCGTCGGCCCGACCGTGTACTCCGACAGCGCGCTGACGCAGGTGGTCGCGATGCCGGCGACGGTGTCGAGTGACACGGTCTGGTATGTGGCATCAAGGTCGGCGCACCCGAACGGGTTCGGTGTGACGGTGGCGCTGGTGTCCACGGGTGCTCGGTGGTCAGCAACGAACCGTGACTGGGTGCCTGGGACGATTGATTGCATCGCGCACGCGATCGACCTGTCAGTCACCGCCGAGGATGACTCGGCCATCTTCTCACTGAGGGACACCTACTGATGGCCATCACTGGCACGCACAACATCGGCGACACCGGGCACACCGCCGACCACAACGCCATCGACGATGCGCTGCTGGCGCTTCCCAGCACTTATGCGCAGGTGTTCGGCGTCGCGGCACCGACCGGTGTAGGGGCAACGGACACCGCGAACGTCCAAGCGAAGATCGCTGCCTGTATCGCCGCAGGCGGCGGCACGGTCCAGCTACAGGCCGGGACTTACGTCGTTGCCAACATTTCGCTTGGCAGCAACGTGACCCTCGCAGGTGCGGGCATGGGCGCGACTATCCTCCTGCACGATCCGAACCCATCCATCTCGCCCGCCAACACGTCCGGATCGGGCTACACCTACGACCTGCCCACGCTGCGGATTAACGTCACCTCATCGACGCAGGTCAACAACGTCGTAATGCGGGACTTCACGGTCGATGGCAACAAAACCGTCCTGCACACCCTGGACTCGACGTACCGGCAGTACGGCATCTACGTCGGCGGCGCGACCGGCCAGCCGTACCCGTATGACATTCAGGCAACCCGCGTCGAGGTCCGCAACTGCAAGTCCTACGCCTGGGACATCATTCGGGTAAACCGGGCAGTCTTCTCCCAGTGCACCGCCCACGACAACGGCATCGACGGGACGACGAACAACAGTTCGTCCGGCTTTGAAATCCTCGCGGACGACATCAAACTCCTCGGCTGCACCGCCTACAACAACCAGGTCGGCTACCGCTGCGGTGAGACGGGCATCATTCACTACCGGGTCGAACTGATCAGTTGCACCGCCCAGGGCAACGCGAACGAGGGCGTCTCGATCCACGACGGCACGCAGGACAGTTCCGTCATCGGTGGCGCGTACCGCGGCAACCTACTCCACGGGATTGCGCTCTACAACTCGTCACTGATTACCGTCACCGGGGCCAGCGTCACCGGCAACACCGGGGCCGGTATCCGTGTCGGGAACTGCAACTACTGCACCGTCACCGGAAATGTGGTCGACCAAAACTCGTTGGCCACCAGCACATACGAGGAAATCCGCCTCGTCTCCACGTCCACCGGTAACACGGTCGCCAACAACATCGTCAACACCAACGCGGTCCCGAACCCGGCGATCGTTGAAAGTTCAGGCTGTGTCGGGAACATCGTCACCGGCAACGTAGTCAAGGGTTCGGGTGCGAGCACCGCATCGGGTACCGGGTCGAAGTGGTCACTGAACCTTCCCGCCACCCAGGACAACACTTATGCGCCGATCGGCCGCGCCACCGTTAGCCTCTACGACGACTTCAGCGGGTATGTGAACGGCTCCCCGTCCGGTATCGCGCCGCTGATCGGTCCCGCGTGGGCCACAACGGGTGCGCAGGCGCCGACCGTGACATCGGGGGCCGTCAACTCGGCGGGTACCGGCTACCTGTACGGGGCGCTCGCCGTTCAGCCGCGGTCGATCAGTTGCGAAGTGTCGTTCACCGGTGATCCGACCATCGCGTCGATGACGATGGCGTTCTCCAAAGATGTGCCGCTGTCGCTGGCGAATATGGTCCACTGCAACTTCGGCCCAAACGGGTTCGGGGTCGCGTTGCGGCAAGACACAGAGGCGAACTTCGCCACAAACAATGGCATCCTGTTCGGTAACTGGCGTCGGCCGATGGCAACCGATGGCACCGTGTACCGGGTCACGATCGCCATCAAGGGCACCACGGCGACCGTGTATGGCCCGTTCGGTGAAGAGTTCTCCGTCAACGACGCGGCGGTCGCTTACCTGTCTGGCCGCACGGTCATGTTCGAGCCGAACACCAACGCTTCCCCGGCAGCCGCCGCACTTCTGCACACCGTCGCGGCCATCGCAGAGGCCACCACGGGGCAAGTGGGTACTTTCCGTGTCCCTGGCGACGCTGGAGGTCAAGGGGTAGACAGCTACCAGCGGATCGCCGGTAGCCGCGGGTTCGCATCCGAAGTGTCGATCGGCACCGATGTAACCACCGGATTCCCGAGCATCACATTCGGGCCGTCCGGTGGATCGGTAATCCTCGCAACCCTCGGGGGTGCCACGTCGATCGGTGCCACGTCGTTTATTTCAGACAGGTTCATTCCCAGTGGTTCGTCGGTGCGGATCGACCTCGGCAACAACGAGGAAACGATTGTCACGTCCGGTGACGCGACGGGTACCGGGCCGTACACGGTGCCCTGTCCCGCATTGGGTACGGCACACGCGATCGGTGTTCGCATGGGTGCCACCCCGTCTTCTAACTGGGGATCGAAGATTGTCTGCGCTGACGATTGGGGCACCCTCAACTTCGCTAAAGCCGTCACCTTCGGCTCGGGGTCAACGGGCGTCCAGATTCAAGCCGCAGGACTCGGCACCGGCATTTATTTCGGCACCGCCTACGATCTGGCCCTCGTGCGAGATTCGGCTGGAGTGTTAGCGGTCGGCGGTACCACGGGGCTCGGGTCGCTCAAGACCGGGCAAGCAGTGACCGGTTCGCGCCCCTCGGCAGCGGCTGTCGGCGCTGGTGCGCAGTTCTACGACACGAGCCTCGCCATTCCGATTTGGTCGAACGGCTCGGTCTGGAAGAACGCGGCCGGGGCCACCGTCTAGCAACTGCTCATATTTCGAGGGTATGAGCGATCGGCGTGGCGCGCCTGCGGGCAGGTTCTAGGCTCACCAGCGTCCCCGGGGGTACTCTCAAGACCAGCCAGCCCGTCACCTGACAGGAGACCGACGATGGATCCTCAGTTCCGCACCGTGCTGATGGAGGACGCTGGCACCCGCACGTTCGAGGAGAACGGGCAGCATTTCGTCGAGGCGATGGTCTGCCCCTTCACAGACACCCCCGACAGCTACCGCACGACCTGGGGCGCGGGCTGGTGCGACGAGTCGCTGCAGCAGGTCGGCGCGGGCGAGCGGACGATCCCGATGGTGTTCGGCCACGATGAGCGGAACATCGCCAACATCGTCGGCTCAGTCCACACCAGCAACAGCACAGAGCGCGGCGCGCAGCTGACGATGCGGTTCGCTGACTTCGCCGACGTGCCCTCCGCGAGGGCCTGCTGGTCGCTGCTGAAAGACGGCCACCTGCAAGGCTGGTCGTACAAGTTCCGCGACGGGGAGACCGTGCCCGACCCGAACCAGCGCGGCGTCAACAAGTTCACGCGCGCCCGCCTAGTCCACGTTTCCCCCGTCGTCGACCCGTCAGTGGTCGGCACGCACACGATCAGCGTCCGCGACGCCGACGGCGAGATCATCCAGGCGCCCGACACTGAGGCGGCGGATGCGGTTGGTGCGGCGTTGCACCAGGCGCTCGCGGCTGGTCATCGGTCGATCACGATCACGGTCGGCAACGATGGCACCGTCACCTCACACAACGACGACGAAACCGGCAACGGCGACGGGCAGGATGACGACGCGACACCGGCTGAGCTCGCGCAGGCGATCGACGGCGCGGTCGACGCCGCGATCGCCATCATCGACGGCCTTGACCTGTCGACGCTGCCGCCCGGGGTGGGGCAGGTCGCACAGTTGTTGCATGCGGCTGACGTCGCCGCCGATGAGCTGCTCGAGGCGCTGGGGTTGCCTGACCCTGACGACGGCGCGGACGCTGACACCATCGACGCTGCGCGGGCGGCCGCGGCCGAGCTCGAGGCTGAGCGTGCCGCGAAAGGCGAACCGTTCGGCGACGTGACCTACGCCGACCCCGGGTATCAGAAGGACAAGCAGAAGCGGTACCCGATCGACACCGCCGCGCATGTCAAGAGCGCGTGGGCGTTCATCAACCAGGAGAAGAACGCGGCGCTTTACAGTGCCGAGGATCTGGCGAAGGTGAAGGCTGCGATCAAGACGGCCGCGAAGCGCACCGGGGTGGAGGTTGCCGGCGATTCTGGTGGGCGCAGTGTCGATGACGGCGCCGATGAGCTGCTCGACATTGAGGTGGCCCGGCGCCGACTGCGCAGCATCCGCGTCGGCTAGCTTGCATGTTTCGGCACCTCGTTTGAGGGGCTAGATTTAACCGAAGATTTCCGGCCGATCTTGGGGGTTACCGTGACCACCAGCACCTATACCGCAGTAGAACCGTCATGACCGCGCTGCCGATACGCGTCTCCACCGAGCCGGTGTTCGACTCGCTCATCGACATTCGCCCCGACACCGACGGCGTGCCGGTCATGCGCGCCGCGGCTGGCCTGTCTGTGGACCTACTCGACAACGGTTCGATTCGCTCGACGTCGGTACTCTTCAACACTTGGATCGAGACGGCACCAGAGGGTTGCATCCTCCTGACGATGTATGACGGCTCGGAATGGGTGTCGCATAACTGGTGGGATCTGCAGTTCATCGTCCGCGCGCGCGACCTTGAGCGGTGGCCGTGAGGGTGCTGGTGTGGCCAGCGAACGACGACGCCTCGTGCTGGTACCGGATGAAGTTCCCCGCGTTCGCCCTCGCCGCGCAAGGGGTCGACGTCGTCATCGACCAGGTCGGGCCGCTCGCGCAATGGGACCGCAAGTGGACAGGGAAGATGCCGCCGTACGAGGCGCGCTGTATCGGCCTCGAGCAGGCACCCGACGCCGACGTGGTGGTCATCAACCGGCCGGTGCGTGCGCATTGGGCCGAGATCATCCCGCACCTGCAGAAGGCTGGCGTGAAGGTCGTCGTCGACTTAGACGACGACTTTGAGGCGATCCCACTCGACAACGGCGCGCACGCCACCTACTCCCCGCACCACACACGGCGTTGCCGATCCAACTGCCAGCTGGCCCATGAGTGGGCGAACAAGGATTGGATCATGCGCGCCGCGACCCTCGCGGACCTTGTGACGGTCTCGACGCCGGCGTTGCGTGACCGCTACGGCCACGGGCGTGCGGTGGTGCTCCCGAACATGGTCCCGGCCTCCTATTTGGCGATCACGGCAGCTGAGCCTCTTGAGCGCACGTTCGGCTGGTCGGGCAGCGTTGATACGCACCCCGGTGATCTGCAGGTCGCAGCGCCCGGGCTGCGCGGCGCGTTGGAGGATCACGACCGGTGGGGGGTGCATATCGTCGGCCCGGGTCGCGGCGCCGCTGCGGCGTTGGGGGTGCCTGCGGTGTCGTCGCTTGGTGTGTGGGTGCCGTTCGCTGCGTATCCGCGTGAGCTGGCCAGGGTCGCGGTGGGGATGGTGCCGCTCGCTGCGACGAGGTTCGGTCGGGCGAAGAGCGCGCTGAAGTCGTTGGAGTTCGCGTCGGTGGGGGTGCCGGCGGTGGTGTCACCGACACCGGATAACCGGCGTCTGGTGTCGCATGGGATTGGTGTGCTGGCTGACACGGCGGCGGATTGGCGTCGCGAGCTCGGCGCGCTCGCTGCCGGTGACGATTATCGGGCTGAGGTTGCTGGGCGGGCGCGGGCGGCCGCGGCGTTGCAGACGTATGAGCAGTGGGGCGAGCTGTGGGCTGATGCGTGGGAGTCAACGATCAAGGGTAGGGTGCACGCATGACAACCAAGGCGCTATTCGACGGCAAGGTCAAGTGCGAGGACTGCGGGCAGGACCGTGACCTGCGGGTCGTTGCGGTCGCGCCGCCTGGCAGCAACCCGACGCCAGTCAAGCAGGCTGTGCTGGGCGAGTGGGGTCCGCACGAGTGCGCCGCGCCGACTGTTGCCGCGCCGTTCGTGACGGACCCGAGGGTTTCCCAGCCTCAGTAGCTACGATTAACGGCATGACCGAGTCCGCTGAGAATCGCCAGATCGCGCCATACCCGCAGGCTCTCGCCGACCTGGTGGCGCAGACGGCCTACCGGCCGAACTGGACTGTGACGCTCCGAGACCTCGATCGCGGACAGGGCAGCGAAGGCTTGACGCTGGTCATCTGCACAATGGGCTACGACTCCTATCACCCCGAGCGCGGTCAGACCTACGGCGTGTACCACTACATGCCGGTGCCCCCGGCTGCCTATGATGCCCGGACGTGGTTGCGGTGGCTGTTCGACCAGTTCTGTCTTGTCGAACTTCACGAGGCGATGGAGTTCTTCGCGGTCGGCGGCGATCGGCCTTATGCCCCGAATCATGGCCCGGGCCGCAATCCCTACGTCGTGCACGAGCTCGGCTCCGACGTTGACGTGCGGACGTCGTTTCGTGGCGTGGTGCGCGACCAGTGACCTATCCTGCGACACCGACGTTCATGGTCGAGCGGTGCAACGAAACATCGATCCGCAACGGCGCATCGGATGACACCCTGCACGACTGGCGTCGCATCGACACCGGCGAAATCATCGCGACACAGATCGAATGGCATCACCAGCTGCCACCGGGTGCGATGTGGTTTCAGGAGATGCGCCAAAGCAGCGCGCCGCCGACCGGCCCCGATGATTGGTCGGGCTACACCGAGGAGAGCCTCTCATCGGTGCGCGCGTCGTTCGCCGCGAACCCGAGCCACTACCGCGGCCCGTCGTCAGCGGATCCGACTTTGCCGTGCCGGTCGCCGTCCTACCTATTCGCCGAAGGGCCACAGCTGACCGTCGTCTGCCCCAACGGGTCGCAGTGGACGATCGATTCGAGGGCCAGCAACTGCACGATGCCCTACGACTATGCGCACCGTTGCTGGGTCCGTCACGGTGACCCGCTGACCGAACCAGTCACGGTCGACAAGAACGGGCTGACGTGCGCCGCTGGTGGGGGTTCGATCCAAGCTGGGGATTATCACGGGTTTCTGACCAATGGCGTGCTGACAGCGGGCTAGTCCGGCGCGTAGCATTCGGGCACCCCGAACAAAGGACCGACCATGATCGTCGTAGCCTCAGAACTACCCGCGTGGAAGATCGGCCCCGAACCCGGCTACTACGCCTCCTGGCTCGACCACGCCGAAGAAATCCGCGACTCACACATGCGCGCCGACGGCGCCGGGTCCGACGTCCACTGGCTGCTCGTCCTCGAACTCGACGCGCGCGGCCTTGAAGTGTTCAAGCCGGTCCTTGACCTGATGGACGCCAAAGGGCTGCACCCGAACAACCTGCTGACGTTCTCCTACGACGACGGCCGCGCGAGCGTCACCACCGGCAACAGACTCGTAAGGATCTGCACCAGCCGCAACCTGATCACTCAGTGGGCCGTCGACAACGGCGCGTCCCACGTGCTGTTCGCCGACGCCGACACCTCAATCCCCGGCGACGCACTGACCAAGCTGCTGCAGGTCTACTACCCGATCGTCGGCGGCCGCGTCCCGACCTACATCCTCGAAGGGCCACGCGTTGACGTGTCGGCGCTTCCGCACATAGACGGATGCGGCTTCTACGGGCTCGACCCTGACGCGACCTGCGATTGCGAGGTGTGGGACTGGCGTATCACCCAGCACATGAACACGGCCGGGTTCCTGCTCGTCGCCCGCGACCTGTTCAACCGGCTCCGCTGGCGCACCGACCCCGATCTGGGCCTGACCGATGACCCGTGTTACGACAACGACGCGACCGCGCTCGGCTTCCCGACGTGGGTCCGCGAGGATTGCGTCGCCCAGCACTACCCGATGAGCATCGGACCCGTCGAGGGCCGCGGCCACGACCTCAAGGTGTACCGGTGAGCGGCGAGCAGTTGACCTACGACGGCAGAGTGCTCTACGGAGCCGGCGACGGTGCCTCAAGCTACGAACTGCACCCGATACCGCCGCGACCGACGACGGTCCTCACAATGGGCACCTTCTCGCTGTTTCACAGCGGGCACGTGTTCCTGTTCCAACAGTGCCGCAAACTCGCCGGCCCGGGCGGCAAGGTCGTCGTATCGGTCAACAGCGACGACTTCGCCGGCCGGTTCAAGGACCGTCCGCCTCAGACGCTGCACGAGCGGATGGTCATCATCGCCTCGTGCCGTTACGTCGATGATGTGATCGAGAATACCGGCAACGAGGACGCCAAGGTCGTCATCGAGCAGGTGTGGCCCGACTATCTGGTGATCGGCCAGGATTGGGCGCAGTACCAGAAGGACTACTACGCGCAGCTGGCCGTAACGCAGGACTACCTCAACGAACGCGGGATTTCGCTGCTGTACGTGCCGCGGCCCCCGGGGTCGATCAGCAGCACCGAGGTGAAGGACCGCGTCCGAAAGTCCGGCACGCGATGACGACCTATTCGGTCATGGTCGGCCACACCGAGGACGCTGCGCCTGGTGAGGGTGTCGCCACGGTGCGATTCTGGGAGGTCAGCCAGGACGTCGCTGAGCAGGTGGCTGCGCTGATGATTGGCCCCGGCGAGGAGCTAATAGCCGGGGAGGCGGAACTGTTAAAAGTGCCGTACACGCAGCTATGACGACGTGGCTGCTGATCCCCTGCACCGGGTCGCGGGCCGCCGAGTTGCGCGACACGATCAAACTCTCAGGGGTGGCCGCTAACCGGGTCGTGATCGTCACGACACGACCAGACACCCTCCGCGTCGCCGATCTTGAAGGGCTCGCGGCCACGCTGCTGATCTTCGACCGCCCAGGCATGCTGTTCGGTGAGTGGATGAACCTCGGCCTGGGTTGGATCGCGGCTCTGGCTGGCGATGACCCGTATGAGGTGGCGTGCTTGTCCTCGGATGTGCAGGGCTGCGATGGTTTCGCGCTGGCGTCGATGCGCACCGAGCTACGCGAACGCGGCCTGGGGATGGTCGGGCCTGACCTGCACGGGCGCGTCGCGGCCGGTGATGTGCTGGTCAACTACGGCGGTGGCCGTCGTGACGTGTTCAACCGGGTCCCGGGGCCGTGTTTCATGGTCGCCGGTGAGCTCGGGATCAGGTTCGACCCGCAGTTCCGCTGGTGGTACAGCGACTGTGATTTCGAGGCGCAGCACCTCGCGCACGGCGTTGGGCTGATCGGTGGGCTCGGGATCAGCCACGCCGATAACCCGCCGAGCGAGCAGTCGCAGGCGCATGCGGTGGTCGACCGGCAGCGCTACGTCGACAAGTGGGGCTGGCAACCGTGGTAGGTGTCACACGTTTGCGTATATAGGTATGGCAGACACCGAGTTTCCCGAAGAGCCGCTATCGCCCGAGTTCCGCGCACGACTCATAGTGACGGTCAGCAGAGTGCTGGCCTTCCGTAGGTACGTGCTGAACCTCGCGGGGGTCGCAACGGGCCATCGAACCGACACGCCCGCTGCTACGCCGAGACGGGCGTGGGTACCCGCAGCCCGTCCGTAATGCTACCGTTCCCCTTGAACGAACGTCCACCGCTTCGGCGGTGATGACCCGCTTGTCGCTGACGCCGATTGCTCGCGAGCGCGGGACCACTAATCCCATGCGCCTGAAAGGCGAAGCGATGACAACCACTTTTGCGTACAAGGAAGCAAGCCTGGAAGAGCTCGCCGTCCGCGGCGCCGAGTTGCGCGCCGGCCTGTCGGAGATTTCCGAAGGCGAACGGTCCGATGAGAACAGCAAGCAGATGCGGGACCTGCTCAGCGAAGTTGACGTCCTCGACGCCGTGTTCACCCTCGCACGGCACCAGGACGGTTTGGAGCGGGCGCGTGCCGCTGCGACCCAAGCCGACGAGGACCGCAAGAACCTCCCACCCTCCGGAGCGCTCGGCATCCACGGCGAGCGGGCCAAGCGGACGTTGGGCGAGCGGATCATGGACGCCGCCGGGATGAAGGAGTGGGTCGATCACGGCATGCGCGACGGCAACATCAACGTGCCCGTCGCCGGGTTCGACCTCGAAGGCTACATCGACCCGAACTACGGCACCCGCGCGATCTCAGAGTGGGACACCACATCGGGACCGGGCACGCCGGGTTCGACCGCGGTCAACAGTCTGTTGCCGGTGGGGCAGCCGATCGCACCGATCCCGCGTCATGCGCGGCTGTCGATGCGCGACCTGATCCCGTCCCAGCCGACGACGTTGGCACAGATCCCGTACGTGCGGGAACTGAACCCGACCGGCAACGAGCTCGGCGCCTCGGCCGTGGCGGAAGCCGCAACCAAGCCCGACGCGTCGCTGTCGATGGTCGGCGAAGTCGCCGCACCGACAGTGCTCGCCGTGTCACTGTCGCCGTCCAAGCAGCTGTGGTCGGATGCCCCGCTGGTCGTCGCCTACATCAACCAGCGGCTGCCGTACCTGGTGAAGTTCAAGGAAGACCAGGAGTTCATCGCCGGATCGGGCACGTGGCCCAACATTCAGGGCATCAAGAACGTGCCCGGGATCCAGACCACCACACCGGTCTCCGGTGAGTACGCGCAGAGCATCGGCATGGCGATCGCCGACATCGAAAACGTCGACGGCACCGCGAGCGGCTGCGTCCTGAACCCGGTCGACGCGTGGAACATGTTCACCAAGCGCGCCGCAGGCGGTTCCGGCACATTCGACGCCGGCATCCCGTACTCGATGGAAATGTTGAACAGCCTCACCGTGTGGGGTCTGCCGACAGTCCGCTCACGTGCGTACGTCAAGGGCTCGGCGCTGATCGGTGACTTCGCCCACGGGGCGATGATCCTCGACCGTGAGGGTGTCAACATCCAAATCTTCACCCAGCACTCCACCTACGCGCTGAGCAACCAGATCCTGGTGCTCTGCGAGGAGCGGGTCGGTTTGGCGGTTTGGCGGCCTGACTTGTTCACGACCGTTCAGCTCTCCTAATCCGGGTTGTCCGGTTGGTGAGCAGGGGTGCCCCACGGTTCGGGGTGTGGGGCACCCCCTCCAATCTTGTGAGAGGCGGTGACCTATGGCAGCCAAGATGCGGTACCGGTCGACACCTAGAACGCCGAAGGTCACCGACGCACCGAAACCAGTCGAGGTCGACCCGGGTCACCATTCGGGGCTGGTGCCGATCGAGCCACCGAAACCGGCCGGCGGGAACTGGTCGGTTGAGTCCTACCCGTATGCGGACCCGAAACTAGCCGATCCGCAGGTGTCGCCGTGAGCGATGAGACGATCATGCCGATCGCCGGGTACCGGCAGATCACCAAGGACACGCTGACCGTTGACGCTGACCTGCAGGCGGCGTTGAACAGCGCCGCGAGCCTGGTCGATGAGCATTGCAAGCGGTCGTTCCTTTACGGGCAGTTCACCGAGACGTTGTATGTGTATCGGACCGGGGTGTGTTACCCGACGAACACTCCCGTCGACACCGTGAGCACCCCGTCCGGTTTGGCGCCGCAGTCGATCCAAGGCGCCGGCATCTACCTGGGCGTGTTCCTGCCGGTGCCCGCTTTGGTCAATGCGGGGGATTGGATGGGTGCGATCCCGCCGCAGACGGTGGTGACCTACATGGGCGGTTTCCAGCCGTACGGCACCACCGACGGGCCGACTGCGCAGGTGCCGCAGAAGGTGGCCCGGGCGATCGCCCGCGTGGCGTGGCTGATCCTGCACCCCGTCGCGCTGGTCGGGATGCCGGTGGGGGCGACGTCGGCGAGCATCGGTGGCCTATCTGTTGCTGGTGATCTGTCGCCGTTTATCGCGATGGATTCCAGCATCGAACGGGATCTGAAGGGGTACCGCAAGCGGATGGTGCGCGGGTGGCAGCGCGCATGACGCCCCTTGCCGGGACCACGGTGACGGTGTGGCGTTTGCCACAAGATGAGACCCGCGACGGCTATGACCCGCTGCCTGACCGTGAGCCGGTGATGCGTGAGCTGCGGGCGACGGTCGGCGCACCGTCGGGTTCGGCGAATCTGAGTGTCGGTAACCGGCGCGTGTTCACCTTCGGATTCACTAGTGACCCGTTCGACTTCAAAGGCGACGACCTCGTGCAGGATGAGATGACCGGCGAGAAGTACATCCTGGTGTGGGCTCGCGCGACCGGCGGCCTCGGGTTTGACTTTGTGACGGGTGCGCTGCGCCAGGTAGTCGGTGCCGGGTGAGTGTCGACATCGATGAGACGGCACTGGATTTCCTCCTCAACGACCCCGAGGGTCCGGTCGGCCGTGACCTCGAGCGGCGCGCGCTCAACGTCGAGAACGCGCAGAAGCGGCTGCTGAGCATGCATGGCGGCGGCCGGGTTTACACCACAACGTTCTGGCGCGACAAGGCTGGTCGGCTGCGGGTCGGTCGCGCTCGCGTACCGCATCAGGCGAGCGCACCGGGGATGCCGCCGGCAACCGACACGGGCCGACTGCGGGCGACCATCGGCCACGTTGTTGCCCTCGACCCCCAGGGTGCCCTGTTCGGGTCGTCGCTATACGCCGAGATCGGATCCGGTGGTAACCCAGCGATCCCTGGCGTCAACTACGCGATCTGGCTCGAGGAAGGCACCCGCTACCTCGAGCCGCGCCCCTTCCTGCGCCCGAGCCTTGAGGCGGCACGCGAATGAGCATTCAGACGGTGACCACATTCCCTGACCTGCTCGGTGACCTGCGCATCGAGGCCCGCGGCGCGATCCTCCCGGCCCTGCTGGGTCGCCGCGTGTTCTTCGCGATGCCTGATAAGCCGGTGTGGCCGCTGGTGCGGATCTATGACACCGGCGGCGGCCCCGACGGCGGGGAAGTTCCGGTGGAGAACCGGCGCGTCGCCTGGGATATCTGGGGCCGGCCGCGGATCGGTGACAAGTCGAACATGGGCGCCGGCACGTTCGCTGACGTGACGGCGATCGTGCTCGCGATCAAGTCGTTCCTGCACGACCTGTACGGCCCGATCGGCAGCGGAAGCACGTGTGTGCTCAACGCTGAGGTCACCAACGTGGTGCCATCTGCTGACCCCGACGCTGGGGCGGCAAGGTACCTGGTCGATTCACTGTTCACGATCCGCCCCAACTAGCTCGACCCGCACGCGTCAACCACGCGAGCAGAACCCGCAGCCCCCAGGGGCAGAACGAAGGAGTAGGGAATGGCAGCGTTTGATCCCACCGAGATCGACGTCGGGCCTGGCACGCTGTACGCGGCACCGCTGGGCACGACCGAACCAACAGCTGTGACAGGCGCGTGGCCAGCAGGCTGGGTTGCGCTGGGCTACACCACCGGCGGCACATCTGATTCGTTCGCCCCGACGTTCGCCCCGATCACCGTCGAGGAAGAACTCGACCCGGTCACCAACATCGCGACCGGCCGCGTCGTCACGGTGTCGTTCGCGTTGGCGCAGATCACCGCACGCAACCTGCTGCTCGCCTACAACGCGGGGATCGGCTCGAGCCTGTACGCCGGCGCGTCGGGTTTCAACGCCGACGGGTCGATGTGGGTTGAGCCGGTGCCGTTCGGGTCTGAGACGCGGGTGATGATCGGCTGGGACGCGATCCCGAAGGCTGGCACGACCACTGCGTTGCCGAACAACATGCAGCGCAAGATTTACCGCAAGTGTCTGCAGACGGGCGCGATCACCGGGTCGCACAAGAAGGGCAACGCGATGAACACGATCAACAACGTGTTCACTCTTGAGGTTCCCTCGGGTGGGCTCGCGCTCGTACGGACCATCTTCGACCCGTTCGAGCAGTCCTAATGGCGGGCAGGGTGGCGCCGGCGTTTAAGGATTTCGACGCCGAGGCTCGTAAGGGTGTCGCGGGGCGTGGCCCGTCGTGCACGTTCAAGCTGGCAGGTAAGACGTGGTCGGTGCGCTCCCGCGACGATGTGCCGTTCTCGATGATTCAGCGGCTGATCGCAGCTGCGGGTAATCCGCAGGAGACGGCGATCGAGGTCGGCCCGTTCTTTGAGGCGGTCATCGTGCCGGCGCAGGTGGAGGCGTTCATGGTGATGCTGCGCGCACCTGACTCCAAGGTGACGCTGGCGATCCTCACGCCGATCATCACCTTTGTGTTCGGGTCGCTTACGGGGCGCCCTACGGTGCCGCCCGTGCGCTCTTCGACTGGACGCTCAACCACCAGGGCGAAGTCCGCGGGCGGCTCATCCTCGCGGGCCACCACCCGAAGGGCGTCGACCGGCTGAGCGCGGAGGCGATGCTCGACGTCGCCTACGGGCTGCTGGTGGAGGACGCGACATGGTCGGACCGTGTTGATGCGATCCGGTTCGCGTTCGCCGGCCCGAACCCTGATTGGGTGCCGGCGCGGGCGTCGTTGGAGCAGGAACTGGTCGACGCCGACGCGGCTACCGCTGCCGCGCAGGTTGGTGCTGATGAGGGAGAGGAGTTGGCTGACGTGATCGACATTGTGACGCAGCTGAATCGGTTCTCGGTGGTGCGTGGTGGCTGACGAGCTCGCGAAGGCGACTGTCAGGATCACCCCTGATACGACTGGGTTTACTGAGGACCTCGACGCGAAGGTGGAGGAGGCGACTCGGCCACGTGACGCGCGCGGCCGCTTCGTCAAGATCGGCGCTGACACTACAGGGTTCAGCGAGGATGTGCGGGCGAAAGTTGACGAATCAACGAAACCGGCCACAGTCAAGATCAGCGCTGACACGGCCGCGGCGCTCCTTCGCCTCGCAGATGTACGTGTGCGTCTCACAGATCTGCAGGCTAAGACTTATGCGGCCCGCGTTAACGTCAACTCCGACAAGGCGCAAGCTGACCTGTTGGGCATTGAGGCGTCGTTGCTGCGCATCGGGCGAACGACAGCGAACCCGAAGATCAATCTTGAGGGTGTCGTAACCGCTGAGGCGCAACTTGCGGCGTTGAAGGTATCGCTAGATGGAGTCGGCGGTTCGCTCGCGGGCGGGGGGAGTGCTGCCGGTGGTGGCGCGGGAGGTGCCGAGAGCGGCGGAGGTGGCCTCGCGGGCGCGTTCGGCAGTGCCGCGTCGGCGATAGGCCCATTCGGTTTAGCGATCGCTGGTCTGGTGCCGCTGCTTGCGCCAGTCGGCGGGTCGCTCATCACGGGTGCGGTCGCGTTGGCTTCATCGTTCACCGCTGGTGGTCTGGCTCTGGGCGGTTTCGGTGCGGTTGCGATGACGAACCTGTCCAACGCGACCACGGCGAGCCAGGAACTTCTTGCGGCGCAGAAGGCCGTCAACGACGCGACGACGGCGCCCGCTCGCAACGATGCGCTCGCGAAGCAGGCCGCGCTGGTGCAGCAGATCGGCGCACCCACGATCGCGCTCGCGACTGCGATGAAATCGCTATCCGATCAGTGGAAATCCTTCGCTGAGGCATTCCAGCCGCAAACCCTCGAACTGTTCCAAACCGCCGCGTCGGGGCTCGCGAAGGTGCTGCCCGAAATCACGCCCGTTATCGCTGCTGGCGCTATCGCCGTCAACTTGGTGGCGAAGGAGTTCGTCGCCGCCCTCGCATCCCCAGCTGGTAAGGCGTTCTTCTCCTGGGTCGCGACCGAGGCCGGGCCGATCATTCTTTCGTTCGCTGACATTTTCGCGAAGTTCGGCGCGGGTGTCATCTCCATCATGGAGGCATTCACCCCACTCACGAATCTGTTCGTCGGTGGCCTCGACAACGCAGCTAACTCGTTCGCGAAATGGGCTGCCGCATTGGATGGGACGGCCGGGTTCCGGAACTTCATCGCCTACATGCAGACCAACGGGCCGCTGCTGGTCAAGACCCTCGGTGACATCGGCATGCTGGCCCTGAATCTCATCATCGACCTCGCACCCGTTGGTGCGTTCATGCTGCGAGCCATCGACGACATTGTGCAGGCGCTAAACGTTGCGCTGCCTTACGTGCGGTCGTTCTTCCAGGCGTGGCCCGAGTTCTTCGGCGACGCGATCGGCGTGATAGCGAACCTGATGGCCGATTTCGTGCAAGCCGTTGAGGCCGGTTTCGGCGGCATCCTGCATGGTGCCGCCGCTGCGTTCTCGTGGGTGCCGGGTCTTGGTTCTGGGTTGAAAGACGCTGCAGCTAGCTTCGACAGCTTCGCAAACACGGCGATCACTGACCTGCACAACGTCGCCGCCGCCGCGGCCCTGATCGGTGTCGCTACCACGTCATCGGCGCCGTTCAACTCCATCAACCCGCAGGTCGTCAACGGCTACGGCGCTCCCGCTGCATCGGCTGCCCCGGCGAGCCCGCTTAGTAGCATCTTGGCGCAGTTCAACGCAGAGATGAATTCCTTCAAACTGGGCACCGGCGCAGCGCCCGCTGACGCGTCGGGCGTCCCCGGTGGTCTGAGCGGGTCCGGTGCGCCGTCGGCCGCTGTGACTGCGGCAGCGAATAACGCGCAAGGCCTCGCCGCGATCCTCGGGCTGAACCTGATGCAGTCACTCGCGCAAGGGATCACCACCGGCACCAACCCGCTCACCCAAGCGTTCACCAACATCAACCAGAAACTGACCGGGCAAGCCCAAACCCTCGGCACCGCACTCGAATCAATCTTCTCCTCCGCGCTGGCCTTCGGGCAGCAAGCCGCGGCGTCGCTCGCCTACAACGTGACCGGCGCCCCGACCGTCGGCACCTACACGTCGATCTACATGGATGCCCAAGGCCGCTCCACAACAACGCAACAGTCCCAGACCGTCGGCTCCGCCATGAACACGCTGTTCACCGATCAGAAGTTCGTCGCCGACATCAAAAAGGCTGGGCAGATGGGATTATCGCCTGCGTTCGTGCAGCAGTTCATCGCCGCTGGCCCCTCCTCGCTGTCGGTCCTCGACGCACTGGTCAACAGCGCACCGGGCACCATCGGGCAGCTCAACGCGGTTAACAGCCAGATCACCGCGCTGGGCGGCACCTACGGCTACCAGGCCGCGATGGACAAGTACGGCACGCAGGAGACGAGCCTGCTCGCCCAGATCCGTGACCTCCTCGCGGCAGCACCCGCGGCCACCGGCGCGCATGTGGGCACCGCGATCTCGACCGCAGCAAAGACCCCGCAGCTACGCGCCGCCACCACGCCGAGCAAGGGAGTCCTAGCCCGTGTCAATTAATGGTGACAGCCTGATCCTCGCCGGTCAGCTCGAGCTACTTGGTGGCGCGGGTGCGCCCTACAACGTGACCGACGGGCAGCGTGGGCTGGGGGATCCGCAGGCCATCACCCAGGTCGTGCAAGCGCAACTGACGATGGGTTCCTACGTCACCGGCGACTTCACCGACAACCGCACCATCAAGCTGCAAATCGCGATCTACGCCCCGAACCGGCTCGCCCTCGCCCAAGCCGATTCGGCGCTGCGCGCCATCGTCAACTCAAGCCTGCCGACGACACTGCAATACACCCCCGCGGGGGGCCTGCCGCTGATCTTCGACGTGTTCCGCGGGCAGGTTGATACCACGTGGTCACGTAAGTCTGAGGCGCAGGGCTGGCGGATCGTCAACATCAGCATGCTCGCGCTGCCATTCGGTCGCTCCCCGTTGCAGCGGGTCGTTGCTGGCTCTTCGACATCGGTGCAGCTCGGCGATTTCACCCAAGGCACCGAATACGTGTACTACACCCCCAGCGACCAGACGAACTACTACGGGGACGTTTCGGACGTGCCATTCGCGACAGTCGGCAACGCCTATGGCCCGCAGTCGAGCCCACCAGGGATCGACGGCACGACGTGCATGCGCGCCGACGCCGATTTCTGGCGCCCCGGGTTCGCGGCGGCCGCTCTGGCTGTGATGGTCGGCCCCGTGACCGGCACCTGGGATTTGGCGGGCTGCCCAGTGATCGACTTCGGGTTCTCCTCAAGCACCGGGTTCCAAAAGTATGCGCAGCTTCTCCTCACCGACTCCTCAGCCGCGAGCCAACTATTCACCGTCTACAGCACCAACCCGGCGTCGGGCTGGCAGTACGTCACATTCTCCCTGACGGGCGCGACGATCGATCTGTCCGCGATCGTGTCCTGGCAGCTTTGGCTCAACCAGTACCAGGGCAACAACTTCAACGCGACCACGTTCTACCTGGGGATGCTGCGCGCCTACCCTGGCCTCGGTTCGGTCGCTTCGACCACTAACGGCGCCGTGTTCAAACTCGGCGGGATCCTCGGCGACGCCCGCGCGCCCGCATCGATCCAGATATCTCGCGGCATCAACCTGCTCACCGCCGCCGACGCATCGTTCGAGTCTGGTGTCGGATCGTGGGTGCAGGTCGCGAGCACCTGCACCGTCACACAGTCGACCACCCAGGCGCTAGACGGCACCCACTCGATGCGGCTGCAAAGCAACGGATCGGGAACAATGGTCGCCGAGTCGACCACCCGCTGGCCCGTAACAGGTGGGCTGACTTACACGATGGCCGCGTCGTTCCGCTCGGGTGCGAACGTGCGCGGCTGTTATGTGACCGTGATCTGGCTCGACGCGGGCGGAACCAACGTCGGCAACATGCAGGCCACGCCGGTCAACGACACCACCAGCGGCTGGACTCGGGTGCACATCACAGGGACCGCACCTGCTGCGGCCGTCGCATGCCAGATCAATGTCGACGTCGGCGGCGGATCGTTCGGTGAACTGCACTACGTCGATGAGGTGATGCTCACAGTTGGCACGTCGAGCGCGTTCGCTGCTGGCACGCCGTGGCCGACGATCAGCGGTTTCCTCCTCGCCCGCGCACCGGCCGGCACCTCGATCAACACCCCGATGCTGCTCGGTGTCACCTCCGGTCACGCGACCACCACGGCACCGTCACCGTTCGCCGGCACCTACCGGGTGATCGGCGTCAACTCCTCCAACATCGCCACCGCCGCAGCCATGACCGTCACCCAGTCAGTGAACGGCACCAGCGTCGCGACCGCGACACTAGCTGCGACCGCCGTCGCCGGCGGCACACATTGGGGGGACTTCGGTGACCTGACACTGCCGCTGATCGACGTCCCCAACCAGGCCGGCAATGTGACCTACGACTTCGCGTTCACCGGCACCGACCTCATCCTGGTCGACACCCGCGGGTTCCTCGTGTGGGTGCCGACGATGACCGCAGCGCCGATCATCTGGGTCGATGAGGCAACCGCGTACGGCATGGGTGACGTGTTCGCCGGCACCGCACCAGACCGCTCCGATGCGACGTCGCTGCTCGGCTTGTCGGGGGTGCAGGTGTCGGGGGCGATGAGTGTCGACGGCGGTGTCGATAACTACCTGCTCGCGTTCGCGATCGACGGCGCCCCCGGCGGGGTATCCGTCTCCTACTACGACCGGTACCTGGGCGAGCGGACCGCAGCTTAATGGCGCTCACCAGGTCCGCGCCGGCGCTGCTTTACACCGAGGACCCCGGTGGTGGGCGGCGCATCTTCCTCGACCGGCTCGTCCCGGGGCAGCCGAGCGCGGTCAGCGGCCTGGTGTGGCGCACCTCCTACCCCGGTGGGGACACGAACTGGCAGTCGAATCTGTCCGTTGATCCGCTGCTGTCACACCTGGGGCTGAACCTGGGACGCAAAGCCGTCATCCAGTCCGGTGGCGCGATCCGCTTCCAAGGGTCGCTAGGTCAGGCGACCCGCGGCGAGCCGTGGCAACTACAAGGCCCGGGGCTCGCAGCCGCGGTCGTGTCGGCGACAGGCTCGGGCGGGTTCATGGCGGTGGAGTCCGGTGGCAACGCCTACAACCTCGACGCGGTCGTCACGCAGGCGATCGCCCGCGGGCTGCCGTGGACGAAGGCCGGGACGCTACCGACTGCAGGCACTGCCGCGTCGGGCAGCACCGATATCAACGGCGCGTTCGACGCGGTCGGCAGCGCGCTCGCACAGGCGTGGTCGCTGAGCCCGCTCGGGGTGTGTTCTATGGCCGCGTTGCCCACCGCCCCGTCATATGTCCTGCGCGCACCCCAACCCCTGACGCCGCAGATGGTCGGCTACACCCAGGCGGTCGGCCTCTACAACAACGGATCGGCCACCGTCGTCATCACCGACACCACCCACACCGACGCGATCGCCAAGTGGGGGCACATCGAAGGGTTCTACGACATGACCGGCCTCGGGACGTTGAGCTCGGGGACCGCGGCGACGTACCTGAGCAACTGGCTGACCGCGAACCTCGCCGCACCGTCCTACACCAACACCCTCTCGGTCCAATACGGGCAGCTCCGCGCGGTCAGCGGCACCTCACACAACCAATACGGCGGGCCGGTCGACCTTGGGACGGTTCGCGCCGGCTGCATCGTCACCGTCTATGACGTCGACCCCGACCATTCGCACCTGCTCGCCCAGGGGCCGCTGCAGATGCTGGTCACCGAAACCGAATACGCCGCTGACCCCGACGTTTTGACGCTGACCCCGGCTGGGTGCATCGGGCAGGACCTGCTCTCGATCTTGTACCAGTCGCTGGCCGGCGCGTTGTGATCATCAGTGTGCTCGGTGCCGGGTTTACGATCAGATCCGTGACTGTCGACGCCGGCGTAGTGGACAGGAAGCGATGACCGATGACGCCCGCCGAGGTGGCGCGTTGAGCGACGGAGAGATCCTGACCCGACTTGACACCATCACCGGTGACATCGCTGGCATCCGCACCGACATGGCTACGTGGCGTGACGACGTGGTTGCAAAAGACGTCTACAAGGCGAACCGTGAAACATGGGACCGCGAATACGCCTACCTGAAGGAAACCGATGAACGGATCGCCGATGAGGTTGTTGACCTGAAAGCGGAAGCGACCCGCCGTGCCCGTGAACGCCGCCAACTGTGGACCGGCATCGTCGTCGCCCTTATTGGCGCTATTGCCGCATCGGTCATCTCCTGGGACCACGGCAGCCGCCCAGTATGCACGCATCCACAACTGGTGAACTCCCACGTCGTCTGCGACCTACCCTGATGGCCAGAAACACCCCACCGGGTCCGGCTGTCGACGCATCAGGGCAGACGGTTGTCGACCCGACCACGAATGTGCGCGAGCTCGTCGAACTCAACGTCAAACGGCTCGACGACCTGCGCGAGCTCGACAGCCAGCGCCTGACCGAGCAGGCGGTGCTGCGCGCCGAATATGAGGAGAAGCTACGCGACGCCGAGACGGCACGTATCAACGCGATACGCGCGGTCGACGTCGGCGCGGCGGCGATCCTCGCAGGCCAGGTCGCAGCCTCAGCGGAGGCGTTGCGCGGGCAGGTTGAGGCCGCCAGGCAGCAAACAGCCGTTGGGCTCGCCGCGGCGCTCGAACCGATCCAGAAAGACATCCAGGACCTGCGCCGGGCCCAGTACGAGGCGCAAGGCGTGAAGGCGAACGTGTCCGAATCGGGCACAACCAGCCGGGCCACCGCTACAGTCATCATCAGCGCACTGCTGCTGCTAGTCGCCATCCTCGGCGTCTACGCAGCCCTGAAACCGTAGGAGAGCGATGGTCACCTTCCTATACCCGGGTGCCGCGCAACACCCCGTCCCCTACGCCACGCGCCCGCTCAACGGTTCCCTCGGGCTCGTCCTGCACGTCCAGCAGGGCAACAACTCACTCGCCCGCTACATGGCGAACCCCGCCAACTCGGTCCTGTCACACTTCTGGGTGGCCAAGACCGGTGTGGTGGAGCAGTACAAAGACGGCGGCTTCCAGTCATGGGCGCAGATGGCCGGCAACGCCTCCTATCACTC
>Ga0207933_1000501_pt1 | contig 37728 bp, 45 predicted proteins | sample NGESurdeep092012_4_FD_184488 | JGI IMG/M metagenome (GOLD analysis project Ga0207933, IMG submission 184488) | Arctic peat soil microbial communities from Barrow, Alaska - NGEE Surface sample F53-3 deep-092012 (SPAdes) | ecosystem: Environmental > Terrestrial > Soil > Wetlands > Peat ... | reverse complement strand
CCTGGGGGTGTAGAAGCTCCCAAGGGTTAGGCTGTTCGCCTATTAAAGCGGTACGTGAGCTGGGTTCAGAACGTCGCGAGACAGTTCGGTCTCTATCTGTGGTGGGCGTAGGAGATTTGAGGGGGCCTGCTCTTAGTACGAGAGGACCGGAGTGGACGAACCTCTTGTGTTCCAGTTGTCACGCCAGTGGCATAGCTGGGTAGCGAAGTTCGGTCAGGATAAGCGCTGAATGCATATAAGCGCGAAACCTTCCCCAAGATGAGATCTCCCAACGTAAGTAAGAAGAGCACTGGAAGACTACCAGTTTGATAGGGCGGATGTGTAAGCGTAGTAATACGTTGAGCTTACCGCTACTAATTGCTCGTTCGGCTTGACCATAAAATTTATTTCTCTCACAAAGTATTAATGCGATTTCAGTGGTAAAGTGGCCCGTCAAATATTCAAGATCAGAGCTCAAACGAGTTTGGTACGTGGTGTAAAACCGCGTACCGGCAAGTTCTGGGTGACCTTAGCGAGGGGGTCCCACCCGTTCCCATCCCGAACACGGAAGTTAAGCCCTTCAGCCCCGATTGTACTGCACGCGCGAGTGTGTGGGAGACTAGGAAGTCGCCCGGTTAAAATCAAAAGCCCGACCCTAACCAGGCCGGGCTTTTTGCATGTATCCCGGATCCGTTCAAGGCCATAACACATTGTCGATCAGGCGCGTAGGCCCTAACCACATCGCCGCCGCAATCAATACCGGGCCATCGATACGCTCCATCGGCTGCAACGTTTCGGGATCGACTAGTTCGAAGTACTCGACACGGGCCTCCGGATATGGCGCGAATGATGCGAGCGACTGGCTCCGCACCGATTCCACGCACCGCTCACCCCGTTCGATCCGATCCGCCGCCAGCCGCAGTGCCCGCGACAGGACAGGCGCGACCGTGCGCTGTTCCCGCGTCAAATGCTTGTTGCGGGAACTGAGGGCCAGGCCGTCCTCCTCGCGAACCGTCGCGACAGGGACCACGGTAACGGGCAGGTTAAAATCTTCCACCATGCGCCGGATCACGGCCAGTTGCTGGGCGTCCTTCTCGCCGAAGTAGGCCCGGTCGGGCTGCACAATGTTGAAAAGCTTCAGGACCACGGTGGCGACACCGCGAAAATGCCCGGGCCGGTGGGCACCGCAGAGTCGCGCGCTCAACAGAGGCGATTCGACAAACGTCAACTGCTCCCGCGGATAAAGATCGGAAGCCGCCGGCGCGAAGACGAGGTCGACCCCGCTGGTCTCGCAGAGACGCAGATCGGCTTCCATGGTGCGCGGATAATTTTCGAGGTCCTCCGGGCGATCGAACTGAATCGGATTCACGAAGACGCTCGCGATGAGCATATCGTTTTCCTGGCGCGCGGTATTTAATAATTTCGCGTGACCCGCGTGGAGTGCACCCATGGTAGGGACGAGCCCGATGGAAGCGCCGCGCCCGCGCACGAGAGCCAGGCGCTTGCGGAGTGGCGCAATCCCGGCGATGACCTCAGGCATGGGGGAAGGCACCGGAACGTACGTCCGCGGAGAAAGATATAACTGCGTCCGAAATGGCCTCTCCCAGAGAGGCGTACTGCTTCGCGAAGCGTGGCGTCCTCGATCCGCTGAGGCCGAGAAGATCGTGCGTCACCAACACCTGACCGTCGCAGTCGGGACCCGATCCGATGCCGATCACGGGCACGCCAAGCTTCCCTGTGACGGCCCGGGCCAATTCGCGCGGAACGCATTCCAGCACAATGGCAAAAGCTCCGGCATCTTCGAGAGCCAGGGCATCGCTCAACAGGTCGCGCTGGTCGTCCGGATCGATGGCCTGGCGGCGGAAGCCGCCCTGCGCGTGAACGGACTGAGGCTGCAATCCAAGGTGGCCCATGACCGGAATTCCCGCGGAGACGATGCGCGCCACGGTAGCCACGGTGGGACCGGCGCCCTCCAGTTTCACGGCCGTCGCGCCTCCGTGCTGTATCAGGCGCCCCGCATTCCGCATCGCCTGGCCAATGCCGATCTGGTGACTCAGGAAGGGCATATCGGCCACGATCAGGGCCTGGGGGGCGCCGGTACGAACGGCGCGTGTATGCCGGACCATGTCATTCATGGTTACCGGGATGGTGGTGTCGTAACCGAGTTCGACCATGCCGAGCGAATCGCCCACCAGCAGCATGTCGACCATGCCGGAGGCGGCCAGAATTCGGGCCATCCATGCCTCATAGGCGGTGAGCATGGCGATCTTTTCGCCTGCGGCTTTGCGAGCGCGAATATCCGGGATTCTCATGCGTCCGCACCCCGACTGGTCAAAACTCGAACAACGTCGCCGGCGGCGCCAGGCGGCAATCCGGCGCGTCGCGCGACGGCAACCGTACGCAAGCCAGCGGCAGTATAGAGGTCTCTGGTTTCCGGCAAACTATCCTCGAGCGCTGCCAGATGGCGGCGTATGGTGCCAACATCCCCGCGGCGTATGGGTCCGGTAAGCGCCAGTTCCGGGCCTGACGCCAGAATATTCCCGGTCGTCGCGCGCACGATCGGCCCGAGAGCCTCCAGTGCCGCGCCACGGGAGATTCCGGCGATTTGCATCAGTTCAAGCGCCGCGTCCACCAGTGTGACATGGTAGTTGCACGCCATCACGGCGGCTGCGTGGTAATGCGGCCAGCGCGCGGGATCGACTGCCAGCCCCTGGCCACCAAGGCGCTCGATCAGACTGCGCGCCCATCGGACGGCAGCCTCGTCGCCGGCATAGGCGTAGGTTGCGCCGGGCAGCGTCTGAACTCCCCGCTCAGCGGAGGGGACCGTCTGCAAAGGATGGAGGACCCCCGTCGAGTTGCCCGCGGCGCGCAGCACATCGAGCGCATCGGGGCCGGCGGCGGCGCTGGTGTGCAGAACGGTTGCGCCCGTGAGCCCGGCCGCGGCCAGTGCGGAAGCAACGGCGGGAATCGCGTCGTCAGCCACGGCAAGCAGAATATGCCTCGAATACCCGGGGAGTTCGCGAAAAGAGACGGCCAGTGGCGAGCCGATAAAACGCGCGGCCTCCTCAGTGGACCGGGCGCAGCGGCCCGCCACGGCACTGACAGGGGGCAAAAGGGCGCCCAGCGCTTTTGCCATCCGCCCGGTCCCCGCAATACCGATTGCCGAATTGCTCACAACGCAATTGTCGCGCGTTTCCGTCGGCCAGAACCGGCGTTTCAAGCGTGCCATTTGTCCTATAGTGGAGGGAGAGGAATGCGACGATGTTTGCGACCATCGGACATCATGCGCGGTATTGGGGTTTTCTGCTGTTGAAGTTCGCCGGCGCGGCTTTCGGGTCGTGCTTCGCGCTGTGGTTTCTGAATTTGTTCTGGGCACCGGAAACACGGCTCTTCCACCTCGCCATGGGCGAATTCAGCTACGACCTTCTTTACACTACCCTTGCGGGCGTGTGGCTGCAGTTCTCGTTCGGCCTTTTCTATCTCGCAATCCGGGACCAGCGATACCGTTGCCGCACTTGTCTGCGCCGCCTGTGCATGCCAATTGAGACCGGCTCGTGGGGTTATATGCTGCAACTCGGGCGTCCGCAGATCGAATATATCTGTCCCTATGGCCACGGGAAGCTGAATGTGGAGGAACTCCAGATTACCGGGACGGTTTCGCCCGCGTGGACTGAGCATGGCGACCTCTGGGAAGAACTTTTCGCCGCAGGCAAAGATCCGGATCGCGACCGGTGAAACTTCCCGTCTGGCGGCTGGTTGCGGCGGTGCTCGTGCTGGCCGGCATGGTGGGAATTCTTATCGCGCTGGCTCCGGTCTATTTAGAGGACTACCACTTGAGGCAATACGTTCGCGAACTGGCGCGCGGCGCGGCAATGCCGGATGAGTCGTTGCGCGCGGCAGCGCTCGGGCGCGCGCGCCGCCTGGATCTTCCTGTTCAGCCCGGAGATATTCAGATCACGCACCCGGAGGGGAAACTTCAGGTGCAGATGAAATACGCGGTCCAGATGGATTTCCCGCTCTACCAGGTGGATTTGCATTTTCACACGAGCGCAAGCGGCCGGTAGCAGCGCTTCGCGTGACGTGCATCCAGCTCCGAATTGCCAGCGCCGCCGCCAGTTGTATCGCCCCGGCCGCGCAAACTCCGTGCCATCCCCAGCGCGACCAGCCGTACGCTCCGAGCGCCGAACCCAAAGCTCCACCCAGAAAATAGGTCACCATATAGACCGTGTTCAAGCGGCTGCGCGCCTCTGGAATCAGCGCATAGATGCGGGTCTGATTGGCCACGTGGCCCGCCTGCACCCCAAGATCGAGCAGAATAACGCCCGCCACCAGACCCGGGAGCCCGTAGCCCGCGACATCGAAGACGGCATAAGAGGCCAGCGCCGTCAGGATGGCGAGGGTCAGGGTGAACGCCGGGCCCCTGCGATCCGACAGCCTGCCCGCCCACGGAGCAAACAAGACGCCGACCGCGCCCACAACTCCAAAGGCTCCGGCTGCGCGCGCGCCGTAATGGTACGGAGGGGTGGCCAGGAAGAACACGAGCGTCGCCCAGAACGAACTGAACGCGCCGAACAGCATTCCGCCGATGAGGGCGGCTTCGCGCAGCACCGGTTGGGTCCGGACCAGTTGCACGATTGAACGGACCAGCGCGCGGTACCGCAGACCGGGTTCCGGGCGATCGTAAGGCAACGCATAGCGCAGGACGATGGATAAAGCGAACATTGCTCCCGCGGCAATCCAGTACATTGCCCGCCAGCCGAAGAGATCGCCCACGAATCCACTCACCAGGCGAGCCAGCAGGATGCCGAGCAGGAGGCCGCTCAGAACCATGCCTACAACGTGCCCGCGCCGTTCGGGTGGCGCGAGTTTCGCGGCAAAGGGGAGAATGAGGTGCGACACGATCCCAGTCAGCCCGACCGCGAACCCCGCCGCGTTCACGAGCGTCAGGCTGGGCGCAAGAGCCATCGCCGCCGCTGTCAGGGCGGAGGCGGCACACGTGAGGACAATCAGTTTCCTCCGCGGAAACATGTCCCCCAGGGGCACGAACGCCAGCATGCCGAGCGCCGTGCCTGCCTGCGTCCACATCGGCAGATAGCCGATGGCGCGATCGGGCACCCCGAGCGAGCGCCCGATTTCAGAGAGCAGCGGCTGGCAATAGTAGATATTCGCGACGCTGACGGCGCTCGCGGCAAACATGGTCGCAAGAGTGCGCCGTTCAATTGCCATGACTCCGAGATTCGCACGGACGCGCGCCCGGTTCGCGCGGCGTTGTCGCGGCGGCGGCTCAGCGGCTGGGGTAGTAGCCTTCCTGGGTTTGTACGATCAGGCCCTTCGGTTTCGCCGTGAGCGTGATTTTGTGGAATCCGAAATCATCCGTTTTCTCCGGGGTGAAGCCGAGGCTGTATTGATTGCGCAACTCTTCCTCGATCCGGCCGTAGATCCCGTCGAGGGTTAGTTTCTTCGACACTTCGAAAAAGCCGCCGCCGGTCTCGCGGGAGATTTGCTGTAAAATTCTTTTGCCATCCGGCCTTTGCTCCTGCTGGCGCGGAAAGCCGCCGCCGCGCCGCCTGCCACCGCCGAAGCCGCGCCCGCCGAAAGGCTGCTGCTGCTGCTCCTCTCCGGTGAACCAGATCGAATAGACGAGGGTATTGCTGCGCCGCGCCGATTCGATCGCCTCCGTAAGAGGGACCTTGCTCCCGTTATCGACGCCATCGGTCAGAAGGATGAGCGCCTTCCGGCCCTGCCGCTTCCGCATCAGTTCGTCGGACGCGAGCAACACCGCGTCATAGAGAGTAGTGCCGGTCTGCCTGGCTCCACCACCGCCTCCTCCTGGATACCCGCCGCCCCCTCCACCCCCGCCGCGCCGGCCCAGTTGCGGGCGTCCATCCGCGGGGATTTCAAGTTCATCCAGCGCGCGCACCAGTTTCGCGCGGGACGATGTCAGGTCCTGGAGTAGTTCGGTATCGTGATCGAAGTGGATCAGGAAGGTCTGGTCCCGGTCTTCCCTTAATACCTTGTCGATGAACTGGTGGCTTGCGTCCCTCTCTTCGTCCAGAACGCGGCGCTGGCTCAGGCGGGTATCGACCAGCAGGCCCAGCGTGAGAGGCAGGTCCGTTTCGCGGGAGAAGTAGCCGATTGTTTGCGACCGCCCTTCTTCCGACAGATCGAAGTCGTCTTTCGTAAGATCGGAGACGATCCTGCCCTGTTTATCGTGAACCGTCGCGAGCACGTTCACGACTTTGACATCGGTGGAAAAGGTGGCGTCCGGAGGCGGCGTTCGGGGTTCCTGGCCTGAAACGGCGCCAGCCGCGGCTACCGCGAGGAATATCCGCCGGGAGATGGGTTCTTTCATTTCAGACACTCCTGCTATTAAATAACGGATGCGTGAAATCGCCGGGGCGTTCCGATGTTCACTGGAGATAGGATAGAGCAAGTGCGCCGCCTGATATCGTCCGGATCGTCTTTCGAGCGCGAGATTGGATACTCCCGCGCGGTCGTCGACGGCGACTGGGTTTTCATTTCAGGAACAACCGGGTTCGATTATGAAACGATGACAATCGGGCGCGATGTTGTCGAACAGGCGGAGCAGTGCCTGCGCAATATCGGGAAGGCGCTGGAGGAGGCGGGAAGCCGGTGGGAGGATGTTGTGCGAGTGCGCTACATCCTGCCCGAAGCAGAGGAGTTCGAGCGCTGCTGGCCGGTCCTCCGGCGGTATTTTGGCGAGGTACGGCCCGCCGCCACGATGATCGCGGCAGGCCTTTCAGATCCCCGCATGAAGATCGAAATTGAAGTAACCGCCAGGAAGAGGCCGTAAAACCGACCCATGTTCTCACTGAAATCGAAAATTGCCCTGGTCACGGGCGCGGGGCGGGGAATCGGACGCGCCATTGCGGAACAACTGGCCGCGGCAGGCGCAACGGTCATGCTCAACGATCTGGACGCCGGTCCGCTGGAAGAGGCATGGCAAGCCATTGCCGGCGCGGCGCGGTGCGCGGGGGACCTGACCGATCCGGCGTTTCCGCAACAACTGGTCGATCGTACTGTCGGGGAGCTGGGAGGGCTGGACATTATCGTCAACAACGCCGGTTATACCTGGGACAACGTCATCCAGAAGACGACCGACGAGCAGTTTCAGGCCATGCTGGATATCCATGCGGTGGCGCCTTTCCGGGTGCTGCGCGCGGCGGCGCCTCATCTCCGCGATGCGGCGAAACGGGAGGCGGCGCAGGGGATGCGGGTGCAGCGTAAAGTGGTCAACATCACCTCTATTTCGGGTACCGGCGGCGGCGTGGGACAGGCGGGGTATTCGTCGGGAAAGGCGGCGGTGATCGGGCTGACGCGGACACTGGCGAAGGAGTGGGGCCGCTATCACGTGAACGTCAACGCGGTGGGCTTCGGATTGATCGGGACGCGGCTGATTCAACCGCTGACGGAGGAGTCGAAGATTGAAGTGAAGGGGCGCGAGATCCGGGTCGGGGTGCAATCGGCGGTGCTCGACAAAGTGATCGCGGCGAGTCCGCTCGGCCGGGCGGGCACGGTGGAAGAGGCGGCGGGCGCCGTGCTGTTCTTCTGCTCGCCGTTGAGCGATTTCGTGACGGGGGAAGTGCTCATGTGCACGGGCGGCATGAGCTTTTAGTTTTCAGAATAATTATATAGTTGACTAAAGTTGCTGGAAACCTAATAATTTAAGGCATGGAATGTGAACCGGCCAGCGTTCGGGAAGCCATCGTATATTTCGCCGATCCCGATAACTGCCGGGAATATCTGGTAGCGCGGCGCTGGCCCGATGGCGTTGAATGCCCGGCGTGCGGTTGTACGCAAGTCCGCTTTCTGGCGAAGCAGAACCGCTGGTGGTGCCCGAAAGAGCACTCCAGACAGCAGTTCTCATTGAAGACCGGCACGATCTACGAGGAATCGCCTCTCGGTCTCGACAAATGGCTGACGGCTACATGGCTGATCGCTAATTGCAGGAGCGGCATATCAAGTTGCGAAATCGCGCGGGCGCTGAACATTACACAGAAAACGGCCTGGTTTCTGGATCGTCGAATCCGGCTGTCATTCGGCATGGCGACTCCGTATAAGTCCAAAGTCCAGCCGAAGATCCGCAGGCACTTACAGGCTGGATCGGGGAAGACGGGTGCAGCGGCATGAGTCACGCCATACTGAAAGCCAAGGCGCGAAAAACGAAAAAAGTCGATACCCTAAACCAAATCGGCGGATCTGCCGATTTCCGCGTAGAGACGATGAACACCTTGCTATGAACACCTTGCTCTATGGCGATAATCCTGTTCAGGCAACCGCGCGGAAGCCGAGACTGCTCGATCTGTTCTGCTGTGCGGGCGGCGCCGGTATCGGTTACAGCAGGGCTGGTTTCGATGTCATCGGGGTTGACATTAAGCCGCAGCCGAGTTATCCCCTGCCATTTATTCAGGACGATGCCCTTCAGCTCGACCCGGGATTTATCGCTTTTTTTGACGCCATTCATGCTTCTCCGCCGTGCCAGTCATATTCTGACCTTGCGAAGAGAAACGCGAATGCCGATGCATGGCCGCGTTTGGTGGAGCCCGTCCGCGAGATGCTTGTTCGGTCCGGACTGCCATACGTCATCGAAAACGTGGACGGCGCTCCGCTCGTCAACGCAGTAGTACTATGCGGGACTATGTTCCCGGAATTGAGAGTACTGCGTCATCGTCTGTTTGAGGCGAATTTCGCGATACTGCCGCCGCCGCACAAGAAACACCCGAAGGTTCACACGTTCGACAAACGTAAGTCCCATTTCGGGAAGACCAATGAATGGGAGGATTTCGTGCAGGTAACCGGCGGCGGCAACTGCACACTAGCTGCCGCCCGTGAAGCCATGGGAATCGACTGGATGAACAAAGGAGAAATAAACGAGTCGATCCCACCAGCCTATACGGAATTCGTCGGGCGTGAACTGATGCGATATCTGGCGTTCTCCCGGCAAGGCCCCCCAAAGGCGCGAAAGAGTGCGTGAGCCAGGTTCAAAGGAACGAATCCGGCGATTTCTAATTGCTCAAGTTGGCAGGATCGTGACATCCGTGCAGATTCGCGATGCCATTGGAACGGACGTTAGCGAATGGGCGCGACGAGTGCGAGAATTGCGCGACGAAGAGGGTTGGAAGATCCTCACCAATAACGATAGTGCGGAATTGAAACCGGGCCAATATCTTCTCACCGAAATGCCGCCCGAAAGGGTAAGGTTCGCGCGCGGTATATCGGCAAAACTCCGCGCGGAGGTTCTTGACCGGAATGGATTCACATGCCAGATGTGCGGGCTCACTCCCGGCGATATCGACCCGGCTACCGGGCGCAAAGTTCGCCTTCACCTGGGGCATATCAAAGACAAAAGCCTGGGCGGCAAAGAGGAACTATCGAACCTCCGGGCGCTTTGTTCTACCTGTAATCAGGGAGCAAAGAACATTACGTCGGAGAAGCCGACCGGCATATGGCTGCTTTCCCAGATCCGGCGCGCCGGGCAAGATGAACAGCGAGCGGCGCTCTTGTGGCTTAAAAAGAAGTTCGGTGAACGGCCCTGAGAGACCTCATACCGATCCTATGAAGACCGAGCCGACACAGGCCGAAACGATAGCGGATCTCGCATTACGCTGTGAGCGCCCGGATCAATTCGCCAGATTCGACCGTGGCGTGCGGGCATCTCTGACCGTATCGAAGGAATCCATATTGAAGGAAGAGACACGGCAAAAGAGGCTCCGGGCAAAACGGCGAGCACGTAAACTCGCCTGAATTGACAGCCCTTCACGTCGCTGCCAGTTGACGGGCTCTTCTCAAACGCATGCGAAGGCCGCTACAATTGCGTTGAATGCCCAGGCGGAAGTCAGAACAAGCCCCCGAAGTCAATCCCGAATACGCCAGTTTCAAACTTGAAATCAAGCCGTCGAAGATCCATCGATGGGGAGTTTATGCCGGGGAGGATATCCCGGTGCGGCGAAAGGTGATGGAGTATACCGGAGAACGGATCAGCCGGAAGGAGACGCGGCGCCGCAGCGAAGAGCAGGGGCGCATGATCTACCTCTTCACTCTTGACAAATACTGGACGCTTGACGGCGCGGTCGGAGGCAGCGGGGCGCAATATATCAACCATTGCTGCGATCCCAACATCACGGCCGCGATCCGGAACGGGCACATCCTCTATATAAGCCGGCGGGCGATCCGCAAGGGCCAGGAACTGACCGTCGACTATCACTTCGCGAAGGACATTGAGCGCATTCCGTGCAAATGCGGATCGGCCCTGTGCCGGGGCACGATCAATCTGGCCTGACCTCGATACGGCGGAGCCGCTATAGCGCCCGGGGAAATTATTGAGATATTCCGTTTGGCCAGGCACTAAACCTTTGTTGTCGATCAGCCGATGTTCCTGAATGTGAGGTCAAACGAAAGATGAATGATTCCGCTGCGAAACAGATCGTGGTCTGCGATACACAGCCGGTGGCGATCGAGGGCGTCCGGGGCTTGCTGTCCCGGTGCGACGATATGCGGTTTGTGGGAGCGGTCTCTAATCTCGAAGCCGCTTTTGAGTTGACGCGGGGGCTGAATCCGGCAGCCGTGGTGATTGACAAGTCACTGGGGACTCAGGCGATTACGGACTGGCTGCAGCGTTTGGGTACAACTGCCTCACAAGCGGCGCCGGTCATCTGGGGCATCGGGATCAACGAATCGGAAGCCCTGCGTTTGCTGCAGGCAGGAGCACGCGGGGTGCTGCGCAGGACCTCTGAGCCGGAGATCCTCCTCACATGCCTTCGGTCCGTTACCAGCGGCAACACGTGGCTGGAGGATGGAATTTTCGGCGAAACCGAGAAGATGAGCGGTCCGCGGCGCTCGCCGCTGACGCCGCGCGAACACGAAGTCGCCGGACTGGTCGAGAAAGGCCTGCGCAACCGCGATATCGCGCGAAACCTCGGAATTCAGACCGGGACGGTTAAAATTCACCTGAAGCATATCTTCGAGAAGACGGGAGTGCGGGGCCGCTACGGTCTGGCTTTGAGCGGGTTGCGCGAAAAAGGGGCTCTCGCGCTGCCGCCCATGTACTGAATCGCACCCGGAGCCATCCGCATTGTCTGGCACGGCCTCATTCCGAAACCGGCATACGGCTGATACGTCCAGGTAAATGGAGGACGAGCAGATGCTGAAAAAAATTGGAATTCCCTTCGTTGCGATGTTGGCTGTCCTGGTTTTTGCCCCGGTGCCTCAGGCGCAAGCCGGCGTAAGAGTTGGAGTCGGCATCGGCCTGGGCGTTCCCGTTCCTGCATATCCTGCCTATAGTTACGGATATCCGTATGCATATTACGGCTACCCGTCTCCCGGTTATTATCCCTACACCTACGCGGCGCCTTACCCCTACGCGTATGGATACGGATACGGCGGATATGGCTACTATGGACGCGGATATTATGGCGGCTATCGCGGTGGCTACGGCGGCGCCTATGGCGGCTACGGCGGTGGTTATCGCGGCGGCTATAGCGGGCGCGGACAGGTAGCACGCGGCGGTGGCGGTTATCGCGGCGGTGGTGGATCGCGCGGCGGTGGCGGTTATCGCGGCGGTGGTGGATCGCGCGGCGGCGGACGCCGGTAATTTACCAGGCGCGAGCGTACTGTAAAGGCGGAGCCGCATCCGCACTCAACGATTTTGCGGCGCGCAGAGGCCAGTAAGGGTCTCTCAGCAACTCACGGGCGAGCATGACAATGTCTGCCTGGCCGCCGCGAACGATGTCATTGGCCTGCGCAGCCTCGGTGATCAGTCCCACGGCGCCGGTAAGAATGCCTGTTTCCCGCCGAATCCGTTCGGCAAACGGCACTTGAAAACCAGGGCCGGGGCTGATTTTTGCCCCTGGAACCATTCCCCCGGAAGAGCAGTCCACCAAATCCATCCCCAAAGGCTTGACTCGGCGTGCCAGTTCCACGGAATCGCCGATCTCCCATCCTCCTTCCGCCCAGTCGGTTGCCGAAATACGCATGAAAAGCGGCAAAGAGTCAGGCCACACATTCCGAATCGCGGAGATTGTCTCCAGAACCACGCGGATACGATTGTTGAAACTACCCCCATACTCATCGGTGCGGCGGTTCGCCAGCGGCGACAGGAATTCATCCAGAAGATAACCGTGAGCCGCGTGAATTTCAACCACCTGAAATCCGGCTTTCAGAGCGCGGCTGGCCGCTCTCGCGAACGAATCCACGATCCTGCCAATCTCCCCGGGGCTTAACTCCACTGGCGCGCGCTCATGCTCACGGAATGCAACCGGACTGGGAGCGACCGCTGGCCAGCCCCCATTTTCGAGCGGAATCAGGGCTCCGCCGTTCTGCCAGGGAATAAACGTACTCGCCTTGCGCCCGGCGTGCGCCAACTGGATGCCTGGCACCGCCCCCTGAGCGCGAATGAACGCCGCGGCGCGGGCAAGCGGAGCAATGTGGTCGTCCTTCCAGATACCCAGGTCGCCGGGCGAGATCCGGCCATGCTCTTCGACCGCGGTGGCTTCGGCCATGACGAGCGCGGCCCCACCTACAGCGCGGCTGCCCAGGTGGACCAGGTGCCAATCCGTGGCAAAACCATCCTCGCAGGAGTACTGGCACATAGGCGAAACCGCGATCCGGTTCCGAAACGTAACTCCACGGACCCCGAGAGGAGAGAACAGATGCATAGGCGGTTGGATGCCGCATTCTCCGCCCTCGATTCGCAACTCGTGCCAACCTCTGCGCGTGTGCCTGCGCATTTTGCGCCAACCCGATTACAGAGGGAGTTTCGAGGGATCTCGCGCGGGAACGCGCCCGCCTCGTGTCGAACGTCCGCTACCGGATGAACGTGGAATTGAAACAACACGCGCGGGTAATGCCGGGGCATGTCGCCATCGAGTTCGATCTGGAGGCGGTGGCAGACCCTCTGGTTCTCGACTTTCGCGGCAACGCCGCCCCAGCCGTTCCCGTTCCCGAAATACGATCAGGTGCTGATTCCCGGCTTCCCCTACGGTGGCATGGAGCACGCCGGAGCCACATTTTTCAACGAAGACGCGATCCTGTTCCGGACCGTGCCGACCGTGAACGATTACAACCGGCGCTCCGAGACGGTGCTGCATGAACTGGCCCATCAGTGGTTCGGCGATCTGGTGACGATGCGCTGGTTTGACGATCTCTGGCTCAAGGAAGGCTCGCGTTCAAAATCGGCGACGAACATTTTCGCGGCGGCGTGCGGATTTTTCTACGGGAACATGCTTACGGGAATGCCGAATGGAGCGATTTGATCGGGGCATTTTCGCGCGCTTCAGGGACGGATCTCAGGCACTGGGCAAAAGCGTGGATCGAGCAACCGGGGATACCGCGGATGGAGATCGATTGGGCATGCAATGCGGAGCGGCGCATGCTGCTCGGCTACCAGGACCACGTTGAACGGGTGCCCGCGTCGCTCGACGGCGAGTTGGGGCGTATCTCCGATCCCTTTCGGCGCGCGCTGCTGGGGGGCGCGTTGTGGGATAGCGTGCGGGAACGGCGAATGAATCCGCGCGCGTACTCGGAGCCGGGGATGAAGCTCCTCGTCACGGAAAATGACGCGGAACTGGCTGTGTCGATTCTGGGCCGCATGACGATTCCCGGTGTTCCGTTGAAACAGCGCGACCGGTGGAACATCATCGCGGCGCTGATTGCGAGTGGCGATGCCTCGGGCGCTGAATTACTCGCGGCGGAGAGCCGGCGCGCTACGTCGGACGATGGACGGAAGTATGCCTGATCGGTCTGGCTCAAACCGGCGCTCGGAACGGTGGACGGTTTTCTCAAAGAGAATTCCGTTGATCCCGATCTGCGGCTTAAGATTCTCGAGGTCAGAGACGAACTCGAACGCACCGTCAGGATCAGGGCGCAATAACCGGGCGCATTCGGGCTATGCTGTGAAAGCAATGTCCGGTTGCCTTTATATCGTTTCGACGCCCATCGGGAATCTGGAAGATATCACTTACAGGGCCGTTCGCATTTTGAAGGAGGCGGCCTGGATTGCCTGCGAAGATACGCGCACTACGCAGCGGCTGCTCGATCGTTATGACATTCAGACGCGCACTGTCAGCTATCACGAACACAACGAAGCCAATCGGACGGAGGATCTGATCGCCCGGCTGCAACAAGGCGAAAAGGGAGCGTTGGTTTCCGATGCGGGCACGCCCCTGCTTTCCGATCCGGGGTACAGGGTGGTGCGGGCGGCGGTGGAGGCGGGCATTCGCATCGAAGCGTTGCCGGGCCCTTCGGCGCTGCTAGCGGGGCTGGTTGTTTCCGGCCTGCCGACCGACCGGTTTCAATTCCTTGGCTTTCTTCCCGCGAAACAGGGGCAGCGCGTCCGCCTGCTGGAATCGCTGGTGGACGAAGAGGCGACGCTCGTCTTCTATGAAGCGCCTCACCGGATTCTGGAAGCGCTGGACGACATTGCGTCGGTGCTTGGAACTCGTCAGGTGGCGATTGCGCGCGAGTTGACCAAGTTGTACGAAGAGGTGCTGCGGGGCACGGCCACGGAGATCCACGCAACACTTGCGGCGCGCGACGCCATTCGCGGCGAATTCGTTGTAATGGTGGCGAAGGCGGACGAGCCGGTCCACGACGACATGCGGCCGGAGGAAGCCGTCGCGCTGCTGGTGGGCGCCGGGGTCGATCGCATGGATGCGATGAAGACGGTGGCGCGCGAGCGAGGGCTTTCGAAGCGTGAGATTTATAAACTCGTGAGCGGCGCGGGCGGTCCGAAAGTAAAACCCGGCTCTATACACTGAAATTTGCGTTCTCACATCACAGTCGCCGGGGGAGGCCTTGCCGGCACGGAAGCGGCGTGGCAACTGGCCGAGCGCGGCATCGATGTCACGCTGTACGAAATGCGGCCCGTGCGCACGACGGATGCGCACCAAACCGACCGCCTGGCCGAACTGGTCTGCAGCAATTCCCTGAAGAGCGACCGGCATCCTTCGGCCTCATGGCTGCTCAAAGAAGAACTGCGGCGGCTGGATTCGCTGCTGCTGCGCGCGGCGGAAAAGTCCCGCGTGCCGGGTGGGCAGGCGCTGACGGTGGATCGCGTTGCATTCGCGGCTGAGGTGACGGGCGCGATTGAGGCGCACCCGCGGATCGCGATACGGCGCGAGGAGTTCCGTGACATCGACCCGGGCGAGGAGATCGTCATTGCGACAGGCCCTCTGACCAGCGACGCGCTGGCCTTGAATATCGCACGGCTCACGGGTTCGGACCGGCTGTTTTTTTACGACAGCATCAGCCCGATAGTGGACGCACACACCGTGGATCGGGCGATTGCGTTTCCCGCATCGCGATATGACAAGTCGCTCGATGGCACCGGCGATTATCTGAATTGCCCGTTTTCGAAGGCCGAGTACGAGCGGTTTGTGGATGAGTTGATTGCCGCGCAACTGGTGGAAGCACATATCCCGAACGACACCCCTTATTTCGAGGCATGTCTGCCCATCGAAGAGATTGCCCGGCGCGGCCGTGACACGCTGCGCTTCGGTCCCATGAAGCCGATGGGCTTGACCGATCCGCGCACGGGGAGGCGCCCTTATGCCGCCGTGCAACTACGGCAGGAAAATCTGCGCGCGGACAGCTACAACCTGGTCGGATTCCAGAACCATCTGCGGTTCGCCGAACAGAAACGCATCATGCGTCTGATTCCCGGGCTGGAGAATGCTGAGTTCCTGCGCTACGGGCAGATTCATCGCAACACCTATATCAACGCCCCGGCGCTGCTCGACGCCACGTTGCAGCTGCGGACACGCCCCAATGTGTTTTTCGCCGGACAGATTTCCGGCGTGGAAGGTTATGTGGAATCGATCGCGACGGGTCTGGTGGCGGGTACGATCGCGGCGGCGCGATTGCGCGGCGAGTCCGTACGGCCGTTCCCGCGCGAGACAGCGATCGGGTCGCTCTGCCATTACGTTTCGCACGCCGATTCGCGGCGGTACCAGCCGGCGAACATTGCGTTCGATCTGTTTCCGCCGCTCGATCCCAATCCGCGCGACCGCGCGGAACGCCAGACCGCGATTTGCCGGCTGGCTCTGGAAAGGCTGGACGAGCACGTGGCGATTCATGTCTGAACTGGCGCGCGCCATCGAAGACTTTCTGGCCGGGGAGGCCCGCCGCAACGATTCTCCACACACCCTGCGTAACTATGGCGCGGATCTGGATGAGTTTCTCGCGTACTTTTCGCCACCGGGGACCGAGCCACCCATGCTCGCGGCCATCGATCTGCTTAGTCTGCGCGAATGGCTGGCGCACCTGTACGACCGGGGGCAGAAGCCGGCGACGATCCGGAGAAAGCTGGCTTCTTTGCGGTCGCTCTTCCGGTTCCTCTCGCGCGAGCACCGGCTGGAGGGGAACCCGGCACGCCTGCTGCGATTGCCGAAGATGCCGCAGACGTTGCCGGAAGTTCCGAACACGGAGGTGACGAACGCGCTGATCGACGGATCGTTGGGGAAGGATCTGGAGCGCCCGTTTCCTCGGAGGGACCGGCTGTTGCTGGAATTGTTGTATGGCGCGGGGCTGCGCGTCAGCGAGGCGGTGGGGTTGAATCTGGAAGACTTCGATCGCACCGAGCGCTGGATCCGTGTGCGCGGCAAGGGCAGGAAAGAACGGCAGACGCCCTACGGGATGAAGGCGGCGGAGGCGCTCGATGCCTGGTTGAACGTGCGGCTGAAGGAGGGGGAGCCGGACGGGGAACCGCACGCGCTGTTTCTGAATCGCCTCGGCGGCCGGTTGACGGACCGGGGAGCGCGTGGACTCGTGAAGTTCTATGCCAGGAATGTAGTGGGCGATTCGTCGATCCATCCGCATACCCTGCGGCACGCATTTGCAACGGATCTGCTCAGCAGCGGCGCGGATCTGAGGGCGATTCAGGAGTTGCTGGGACACGCGCGGCTTTCGACGACGCAGAAGTATACGCAGGTTTCGCTGACGGATTTAATGCGGGTCTACGATCAGGCCCATCCAAAAGCAAACGGGTAGAGGTACAGGCGTATTCTCCGTCTCATTTCGAAACGGCGTCGTACGGCCCCAAAAAGCGATCGCCATCGAAATGGATGAGGTGGTCAGGATTGTCGGCAATCCAGACCTCCGTCTGCCAACTGATATCCCCGACGAATTTTTTGAACGCCCTGGCGTTCTCGAACGCGCTGACATATACGCGCCCCGCGGGGCAGTCTTTGGTAAGCTCCTGAAGTTTTTTGTGCCGGAGCAGGCCAATCGGATTGGACGAATGCACCGCCTCTATCACGAAAAGCCAGTTGCGCTCCGGTTCATAAGCGAGGATATCCGGCAACATCGCCCGCGAGGGCTTTGGGAGCCCGAGTTCCTTCAGGGCCGGTTCGTCGATGAAAAGAATCTTCTTTTCCGTATCGCCTAAATACAGCAGCCGGCAACCCCGCGAAAACCTTGGAATGAACTCCTCAATGACAGCTTTCTGTATGAGATTGTGCGGACCGGGCGATAGCTTCAACTCCGTACCATTGGGAAGCGTGACTGGAACCCTCTTGAAGTCTCTCGCCTTACTGAGGCGGTCATCGGGTGACCCGGCACTTCCTCTGAACTTGATAAGTTCGGGCTCCCAGTTCTTTGTTCCATAGGATCGCAGGAGAGAAATCGCGGATTCGTTGATGGAATAGCCCCGCGTACCGTCGTTATTGTCGGCCGCGGGGTCCGCCGCGCTTTTCGACACAAGACCTGCTTCCACGAGCACGATCAGATCTCTTCTCCTTACGTCGTCATAGGAAGAATCCGCGACCGCTTGTTCGTAGTGCTCGTTCCAGAATCTGATGATCTGTCTGGTCGTGGATGTATGCCCACTGTTGTCGAAATAGCATTGCGCTTTGGACCAGCCGTCTTTCGGTTTCAGGAGCGCAACTGCGAGAAGCGCAAGCGCCAGCCTTTCGGACCGGCGGGGCGTCATTCCACGGACGGGAATGCCCACGGCTTTTATCACGTTTTGAGCCTGTTCTATCTTTTCCTTCTTCGGGTTACTATCCAAAATCCCGGGCTTCTGTTTTCCGGTAAGTCCGCGCGCCATGGGCTTAACTATACTCTGCGTGACGGGGTTCCGGACGAAGGCTCTTGCCTGACGCGCCAACGCCACGGCCAGGAGCGGTGGGACCGCATTTCCAATCTGCTCGAACTGTTCGTACTGTTCGCCGCGGAACTCAAACCAGTCGGGAAAGCCCTGTAAGCGCGCGCCCTCGCGCACGGAAAGCATTCTTCGCCGTCCATCCTCCAATCGGATCCGAAGCATGTCTGACGTCGCCCCGCCGAGATTCCGGCACGTGACGGTTCGAGACGGTTGGTCGAGATGGAGATCGCGGGGTCGAATACAGGCGCTCTTTTGCTCATACGATGCAACGTAGCGATCCATGCCAGGCGTCAGAAACCGGCTGGCAGGTCCGAATTCAGTTGCAAGCGGACCAAGCGCGGTCGCGACCGTAACCGGCTCCGATAGCAACGGTTCGGGCCAACTCCATCCCACTTTCGATGCGACAACAAGAACACGCTCGCGGTTTTGAGGAACTCCGTAGTCCCGGGCTTTCAGCAGGTTGACGTAAACTGTATATCCGAATCGTTCGAATTCCCGGGCCGCATTCCGAAGGTAGTCCTTGTTTCGAAACAGCAGACCCCGAACATTCTCGATGATTGCGATTTTTGGCTGGATGCGTCTCACCGCATCGAGAAATACGGGAAATCCGTCTCGCGGGTCTCTGTCGCCGCGTTGGTACCCAATCTGGCTAAACGGCTGACACGGCGGACCTCCGATGACGATATCCGCCTTTCCCTCCGGGATCCCGACTGTCAGAAATGTCTCTTCGCAGTGCCCGTCAAGGTTCGTATTGTAAGTCTCCACGGCCAGCGGCTTCATCTCAAAGCCAATCGTCCGAAAACCCTGCGCCTCAAATCCGAGGGCAAGGCCGCCGCATCCCGCGAAGAGGTCGATGACCACGGGAGCATCGGGGGGCAGGCTTGGCTTTGGCAACGTATTGTGAAGCCAGGATAGCCAGGTCTCGTGATCCTCGAAGCTGTCTCCGAGCCGCAAACTGATCTGATTCTGTTTTATGGCTGCCCGGCTACTGGTTCCCATAATCCTCTATCGGCATTTTTTCTGGCAGTCATCTCGGAATTTCGCCGCATCGGCCTCGCGGTTACAGCGTCTTCAGAAACTCGAAGTCCACGTTTCCGCCCGAGATGACAACCCCGGCGCTCCGGATCTCCCGCGGCAGCATTCCAAAAAGTACGGCGGCCACGGCCACCGCGCCGCTTGGCTCGACGACGATTTTAACCCGCTCCATCAGGAAGCGCATAGTGGCGCGAATCTCGGCTTCGCTCACCAGCAGAATGCGCTCCACGTGACGCAGAATCACCGGGAAGGGCAGGGAACCGGGGGTGGGCGACCGCAGGCCATCGGCAATCGTGTCCGGTGGAGGAATGGTGACACGCACGCCCGCCGCGAACGACAAAGCGGTGTCGTTAGCCAGTTCCGGTTCCACGCCAAAGATGCGGATATCGGGCCGGATGGATTTCGCGATTGTGGCGCAGCCGGCCAGCAGACCGCCGCCGCCGACGCACACGACCAGCGCATCGAGGTCGGGGAAATCCTCCAGAATTTCAAGCGCGGTGGTGCCTTGCCCGGCTATAATCATCGGATGGTCATAGGGCGGAACGAGCGTCCCCCCTGTTTCTTCCAGGATGCGCGCGGCGATTGCCTCGCGGTCTTCCAGCAGACGGTCATAATGCACGATGCGCGCGCCCAGTGCGCGCGTGGCTTCCACCTTCGAGCGCGGCGCGTCCTCCGGCATCGCGATGGTGGCCAGCGTCCCGACATGCTTCGCGGCGATGGCGGTGGCCTGCGCGTGATTTCCGGAAGAGAACGCCACCACGCCTCGTTCGAGTTCCGCCGGAGACAGCGAAAGAATCAGATTGGAAGCGCCGCGAATTTTGAACGCACCGCCGCGCTGCAGGTTTTCGCACTTCAGTAAAGCGCGCAGCCCCGCGCGCTCGTTCACGCTGCGGGACGTCATGACGGGGGTGCGGCGCGCCAGCGGCTTGATGCGGCCGGCGGCTTCGTGAATCAACGCGGGAGACAAATCGGGAGACAAAAAGGTGGCCCCTTACCGCGCCGTTTCAAATTCCAGGCGGACCTGGCGGTTGTAACGCATCCGGTCCTGATGCTCCTGATAGAGCGTCCCGAATCCAGCCCAGAAATAGCCGCCGACGAATAACAATAAAAACGGCAAAGTGGGGTAGTTGAAAGTCGAGATGGCGAACCAGCACATATACAGAAAATATGTGCCGCACGCGATCTCAAAGTACGGCAGCCACCCGCTCCGGCGCTTGTATTTCTTCACGGCCATGCGCTTTTGCTGCGTGCCTTCAATCGCATATTTGGGCGTTCGCACAAAGCCGCTTTTCACTCCAAACAGAGCTTCCAGCACGGCTCGCGTGTTGATCAGCGTTAATCCCACGCCGACGGCCATCAGCATGGGCAGCAGCAGAAACGACCGCTTCCACGTTTTGGGATGCAATTCCCTCTGGGCGATGACGTAGAAGGCCGAGAGCGACCAGAAAGACGCCACTATGAGCGGGAAATCGAGCAGCATCATCTGCCACACGCCCATATAAAAACGCACGATCATCACGGGCAGCATGAGCGCTGAAATCACCATCATCAGCGGATACGAAGCGTTCGGCGTGAGATGCATGATCGCCTCGGCTTTGACGCGGACCGGAATCTTCGCGCGCAGCAGGCCGGGCAGCAATTTCTTCGCGCACTGAGTCAGCCCCTTGGCCCAGCGGAACTGCTGAATCTGGAATCCATGAATTTCGACGGGCAGTTCGGAAGGGCAATCGAGGCCGGGCAGATACACGAATTTCCAGCCCTTCAACTGCGCCCTGTAGCTCAGGTCGGAATCTTCCGTGAGCGTGTCGTGTTGCCAGCCGCCGGCGTCATCGATCATCTCGCGCCGAAGCATACCGGCAGTGCCGTTGAAGTTGAAGAAATAGCCTGCCCGGGATCTGGCGCCATGCTCCAGGATGAAATGACCGTCCAGCAGCAGGCCTTCCACCTGGGTCAGGAAATTGAAGTCGCGGTTGAGGTAGCTCCAGCGGGTTTGCACCACCCCGACCCTGGGATCGTGAAAATGATGGATGGTCCGGATCAGAAAATCGACCGGCGGGATGAAGTCGGCATCGAACACGGCCACAAACTCGCCGGTCGCGGATTTCAGGCCCTCCTGCAATGCACCGGCTTTGAAGCCCTCGCGGTTGGTTCTGTGCAGATAGTCAATCGGGTACCCCATATTGCGATATTTCTCGCAAAGGGCATCCGCGAACTGGTGAGTATCGTCCGTCGAATCGTCAAGCACCTGAATCTGAAGCAATTCGCGAGGGTATTCGATTTTGACCGTTTCGTCAATCAGCCGTTCCAGCACATACCGCTCGTTGTAAAGCGGCAACTGAATGGTGACGCGAGGCAATTGCTCGAAGCGGGCCGGCGGTTCACCTGTCGCATTCTTCCGGTGTTTGAAGTAGGTACGAATCGTCTCAAACCGATGGAGCCCGTAGATGGAGAGCAGACCCAGAATGCCGAAATAGGGGATCAGGATCGCCCAATCGAACCACGAAAGCTGATGAATGCCCGCGAAGGTATTGTCGAACATCCCGCGGGAGATCCGGTCGAATGTGGATGCCACGAACAGCGACGGCAATGTAGGTGAATATTGCATTACGGTCCGGCGCAAGTGCGGAATACTTTTGCGTCCGGCTCTTAGTTTACATGGTCATTCACCCAAAACCGCTGAACCGCCACTTTCCGGATGGCATGAAAGGCACGAAATGACGGTTTTTGAGCAATCTCGGGCGTTCACCCCGGGCACTTGCGTCATGTATACTGTGTTGGATAGCTGATCGTTCCTGGTGCGTGTCCTTATCGCAATCTTTCTCAGGGCTGCGCAGATGCCAACTGCAGCAGCCCTGTTTCGTTTTCGAAGGCACGTTGTTTCGGGATTCCGTTCGGGCTTTGAATTTTTCAAGAGGTTGTGGAATGAGAGAAAAGGGTACAGTGAAGTGGTTTAATGCGGCTAAAGGCTTCGGATTCATCCAGCGCGAGTCTGGCGAGGATGTCTTCGTGCATTTTTCGGCCATTCAGTCCAACGGATATAAATCGCTGGACGAGGGTGCGCGCGTGGAGTTCGAGGTGACACGCGGGCCGAAAGGTCTTCAGGCCTCCAATGTAGAGATGGTGGCGGGCTGATTGCCACGAATCGGACCGGTCTGCGCACAAGCGGTGTGCGCAGCCGGTCCGATAGATGGCGCGGCGTCCGGATTTCGATCCGGACGGTTTCGATCCGAGAGGTGGAATGAGCAAGGAAGACAGCATTGAAGTCACTGGAACCGTCCTGGAAAAATTCCCCAGCGGTCTGTTCAGCGTTCAACTCGAGCACGAGCGTGTCGTGCTGGCGCACCTTGCGGGCAGGCTTCGCCGCAACCGGATTCGCGTCCTGGCCGGCGATAAAGTTACCCTGGAACTATCCCCTTACGATCTCACCAAAGGCCGGATTACCTTTCGTCACCGGTAACCGCCGCCCGCATTGCATCCGGGCAGGAATGTCCCACGCAACGCAACGGGCGTAATACAACCATGTTGAAGACGCTCTTCGTTTTTGGAACCCGTCCGGAAGCCATCAAGCTTTGCCCCGTCATCCTGCACATGAAGTCGCGGCCGGAAGAGTTCGACGTTCGCGTGGCCGTGACGGCACAGCATCGGGAAATGCTCGACCAGGTGCTGGCGGCGTTTCAGATCGCGCCGGATTACGATCTCAACTCGATGACGCCGGGCCAGACACTGGCATCTTCAGCCGCGCGCATCCTCGCGGCGCTCGAGTCGGTTTACCTGGATTCAAAGCCCGGCATTGTCTACGTGCAGGGCGATACCACGACTACGCTTTGCGGCGCTCTCGCGGCCTTTTACGCCCGCATTCCAGTGGGCCATATTGAGGCCGGACTTCGTACCGGAGACCTCGCCCAGCCTTTTCCCGAAGAGATGAATCGCGTGGTCACGGGGCGCCTGGCTGCTGTACATTTCGCCGCGACCGAGAGCGCCCGCCGTAATCTGCTCCGGGAAAATGTGGCGCCGGAGACGATTCACGTCACCGGCAACTCCGGCATCGACGCACTCCTCTATGTGCGCGATCGGCTGATCTCGGGAGAACTCTCCGGTCATGCCGCCGGTTTTCCCGGACAAAATACCGGTAAACGCCTGATCGTGGTCACTGCTCACCGCCGCGAGAGTTTTGGCGATGGATTTGAGAGCATCTGCCGTGCATTGCAAACGATCGCTCGCCGCACGGACGTGGAGATCGTGTATCCGGTACACAGGAACCCGAATGTGATGGGGCCGGTCCAGCGCTATCTGGGCGGCTTGCCCAACGTTCACCTCATCGACCCGCTCGACTATGTTCCGTTTGTCGATCTGATGCGCCATGCTTATATGCTGCTCACCGATTCGGGAGGGATTCAGGAGGAAGGTCCGTCGCTTGGGAAGCCGGTTATCGTGATGCGTGAAAAGACCGAGCGTCCGGAAGCGGTCGAGGCGGGAACGGTCCGGATGGCGGGAACGGATGAACGCCGCATCGTCGCGGAGGTCGCGCAACTGCTGGACGATCCGCAAATGCGGGAAGCGATGTCGCGGGTGCATAACCCATATGGCGATGGCCATGCCAGCGAACGGATCGCGGCTGCCACCTTGTCGTTTCTGGGCCTTCGCCTCAATCAGGATTTTCGGGCCAGCAGGTAAGAGCTCAGCGCGGCTAGGTCGTCTTTGGTAAAGCGGCGGAATTGGTCGTCAAGCTTCAATGTCTTCAATGCCTCGAGCGACCCGGAGTCAATTTCCTTGTCTTCCCGCAATACCTCAAAACCTGCGTTCCGCAGCATTTCAACATACTGGGAGTGGCGCAGACGGTTCTGATAATTCAGTCCGTTCAGATAGGTCCAGCGGAAAACAGCGTCCGGGAATTTAAGAAAATTGACGCGCGAGATGCTGTTATCCGCGTGCTGCCAGTGGTCTGAGTTGTCGACAAAATGACACGTCAGTCCGTGCGGCTTCATGAGACGATAAGAGTCGTAAAAAATATCCTGAATCAACTGCGGGGGGATATGTTCGAGCACCGCTCTCGATATCACAATATCGACGGATTGATCGGGAAGCACCAGTTTTCTACAGTCGCAGGGCGCCAGATATTCAAAGCGGAGTCGGCGGAAACCGTCGTCAAGGCTGTCGCCCGGTTTCGATGCCACGGCTTCATCGAGCGTGCTTTCTTCGATCCCCAGGCTGTCGACAATCAGCTTCCGGTGCGCCTTCAAACCCTTCATGGCCGTCAGGAAACTGGCAGGCTGGAGCAATCGCCGCAAGTCCGTCAGGTACACGCGGCCGGCGCCGGCCAGCGAGAAAAGCGCGGGGATGAAAGGTTGCCACCCGGAGCCAACTTCCAGCACGACCGCGCCTTCCAGTGAGCGCAGGGCTCTTATCCTGGCAATCTGATCCAGACCCTGCCGGATCGTCACTTCGTTATTCGAGGCATCGCCGACGTAGGGGACGATCCGGTACTTGATATCCCTGATCTGATTTTGAAAGGGTATCAGCGCCTTGCAGCTATCGACCACGCATTTTATCTGCCAGCTTGCCATGTTCAGTAATTGTAGCCGATAATCCGCCAGGGGGTGTCCGTCTCCGGGTGGGCGACATAGGAGTGCGGGAGCGGTCAGTCTTCTTTTTTGTAGTGCATTTCTTAGCGTTTATATACGCTAAGATAAGGAAGATCCACTATGACCGACTTCCTGCCTCAGTTGGAGGCCAGAAGAACCGACCTGTTCCGCGAGATCACCGCCGTTGGTGATCTGCGGCGGGGCTCGATCACTGCCACTTTGGGCAAGTGCGGTAAACCCAGCTGTCATTGCGCCCAACGCGATGACCCCGGCCACGGCCCCAACTTCCGCCTCACGCGCAGGGTTGCGGGCAAGACTGTCACCGAGACTTTCCCGTCTCCGGCGGGGTTGCGTAAAGCACAGCGGGAAGTAGCCGAGTTTCACCGTTTTCAGCAGCTTTGCGGAGAGGTTGTTGAGGTCAGCGAAAAGATCTGCACCTTGCGCCCGGTGGAGGACATGCTCACGCCCCAGGAAAAAAAACGGCCGAAGCGATCCATACGGAGATCGCGCGCGAAGTAGCCACGCTGCTGAGGCGCATCTTCGCCGAGCGGAAACAGACCGGCGGGATGGATCTGGAGGCAGTGGAGATGGCCTTCCGTACCGCCCGCACCGGGCGGGAGCGGCGGTGCTCACGCAATTGCTGCAGTTCGCCGAGCCGGACGCCGAACAGCGGGCCGTCGCGTGCCGGTGCGGCGGCTTGGCGCGCTATCGCGGACTGCGCTTGCGGCGCATTCTCACGGCCCTGGGCGAGGTGGAACTGAGGCGCCCTTGGTACCTTTGCCCGCATTGTCACCACGGCCAGTTCCCCGTGGACCGCCAACTCAATATCGAAGACCGTGACTTCTCGCCCGGCATACGCCGCATGCAGGCTCTGGTGGGCCACCAGTCGCCGTTCGATCACGGCCGTGAGCAGATGAAAATCCTGGCCGGGCTGGAAGTAACCGCCAAATCGGTCGAGCGTACGGCGGAGGCGATTGGCGCTCACATCGCCGAAGGCGAGCAGAGCCAAATCCATAAAGTCGTCCAGTTGGACCTACCCGTCGTCGTCGGCAAGCCGATTCCCATCCTGTACGTGCAAATGGACGGCACGGGAGTGCCTGTCGTGAAGAAAGAGACGGAGGGACGCAAAAGGCAAGACGGACGGCCAACCGGCACACACGCGCGAAGTCAAGCTGGGATGCGTGTTCACCCAGACCACTTGGGATAAGGAAGGCTATGCCATTCGCGCTCCGGATTCGACTACCTACACCGGAGCCATCGAGATTGCCGAAGAGTTCGGAAAGCCTATCTATCTGGAAGCCTGGAGCCGCGGCTAGAGCCGCGCGGAAAAGAAAGTCGTCATCGGTGATGGTTGACCATAGGCGCAGGCGCATGGCTCTACTTGTCAGGGGATAAGGTGACCAGTAGTCTTCACTTCAGGGCCAATAGATCTGGAATCTGGCAGATCTGCATTTTCCCGGCGCGGTTCAAATCGTCGATCTCTATCACGCTCGCCAGCATCTGTGGGGAGTTAGCCCGCAGGCTGCACCCCAACGATCCGGCAAACCAGAAGGCCTGGATGAAAATCCACCAAAAGTACCTGCTCGATAAGGGAAAAATTGAAAAGCTGATTCTCTCATTGCGCTCCACCGAATCCACCAACACCGAAGTTCTGGAAAAGATTCGTACCGAGGCCGATTACTTTGAGCGAAACGCCAAGCGCATGCGTTATCCAAAGTTCCGCCGTCAGCATCTGTTCGTCGGCTCTGGTGTGATCGAAGCCGGCTGCAAAACCGTGATCGGTTCCCGCCTCAAACAATCCGGTATGTTCTGGACCGTTCGCGGCGCCAACTCCATCATCGCCCTGCGATGTTGTCATCTCAACCTCCGCTTCGAGGACTACTGGGAGTCCCGCCTTGACGCCTGAGTTCCACTTTTATGTCGCGCACCCTCCGTCTCCGGTCCAATGCTAAAATCGAAAAACGATGGCAGAGAGTAGGCGTGTGTGCTGAAAATCTGCTCTTTCGGCTGAATCGACTGCCCCCGGGGCATCGTCATCAAAGGAACGCCACCCTAGCTCAGTTGGTAGAGCGGCTGATTCGTAATCAGCAGGTCGCCAGTTCGATCCTGGCGGGTGGCTCCAGATTATGAAGGATTAACGACACTTCCGAGCGGTCTCCGGCCCTCCACCTGAAATCGCCACCTTCCGCTCCCAAAGCCTTTGCCTTCAGCAGACTACGGCGCAACCCCGCCTGTCCTGGACAGCAGTGACATATTTTGTCAACACGAAGGAACAAAAGCTACTAACCGGTACAGGGTTCGTGGTGCAGCTCGGTCACGATATCCACCGGTGGCGTTGAATCTCTCCAACCAGCGCGGCCGATCCGATCAGAACGGCCGCCATCCCTCCATGCCAGACCAGGAGATGAGGAGCCTGCTGAAACATGCACTGAGTTTGAAGAGGCACCAATACCATGAAGACGGCTAATCCGGCCAGGGTTGCTCCGAGTCGTGCCGAGGCGAACAGCGCGCCGCGCCGCGCGAGCAACCAGAAGACGACGGCGGCCGGGATCGCGAGCATCAACTCCATGCTTGCGCACGGCCAGCCTTCGGATACAAAAGCGCTGGATGTCCGCCACGGAAAGTTCAGCGTAATTGCGGCGATCGTGCCCACGCCGGACAGCCCCAGCACAAGCGAAAGTGGAAGGCGCTGTCGCCGGCCGGGAACCATTTGCCGGGCAAGCGTAAGCGAGAACAGGATTGCCCCCCCACCTAAAGCCGCGATCATCCAGCCAATCTGCGCTCCCGTCATCAGATGAAGGCCGATCCTGCTCATGATCGCGATCAGCCCGGCGGCGCCTGCCGCGAAAACGCAGAGAAATCGAAGGACCAGCCCGCTCTGAGCTGGAACAGGCTTTACCGGCTTGAAAGACGACGCCAGCATATCCCGTAACTTGCGCTGGAGTTCCGGGGAGAGTTCCGCGTCAGATTGTGAGGCGGCCCACGCCTCCAGCTTGTCTTCAATTTCCGCGTCACGAATGCCGGCGTCACGAGGATTATTTTGCATTTTCGCGAACCTTTTCCAATGCGCGGCGAAGTGTTATATAGGCACGGTGCGCTTTCTGTTTCACCGCACCCACGGTCGAGGAGGTCGCAGCCGCCACCTCTTCCAGACTCATTCCGGAGCCTTTCAACATCACGAGAACCTCACGCTGAGACAGCGGCAGGCCGGCGACCAGCCGGTCGAAGTCATCCTGCTCGCGCCGCTCCGCGGGCATCGTCCGATGGAGACGTTCAGGGATGCTCGCCACCAGCACTTCCCGCGATTCCAATCGCCGCCGCTTCCTGTACGCGTCAAGGCCGGTATGCCGCGCGATCGCATAAACCCACGGCATCACCGGTTCGGAAGAACGATAGGTATGGCGCGAGCGGTGAATCCTGATCCAGCAGTCCTGCAACAGATCCGCGGCGTCGTTCCGGCCAAAACGCGAGCCACCGAAGTAACGGAGAAGCGGCGGTGAAATGCGCCGGACCAGCTCATCGAGAGCGTCGGAATCGGCACGCTGGTATTGTGTCATTAGCGTCCTCAACTCGTGGTCGTCAACCGTTCCATCACCCATAAATTCGCATGCCGGAAGATTTTAGTTACGCTGCTCTCCCATCATCTGTAGGGATTGGAAGGCTTCTTGTAAATTACCCGGCGGCAGCAAATGAAAGCACCCGTGAATGCCAGGACGGCAAGCACCAGACCTAACGCGGCCCAGATGGCTTCGGTAAACCAGTCGAACCTTCCAAAATGCAACTCCGAGAGCCAGAACAAGCCCTGGTCGGTAACCCGGTCAGCGGGATCGAGGACGTACAGGACATCGAACCCTCGCGGGAAAGAAAAATAGATCCCGGAGATTCCCCATAGCAGAACAAAGAAGAAACACCAGAATCCAAGCGCGCTGTGCAGGTCCCAACTGATACGCGGAAATTTCGCCCCCCAGCTCACGGTAAGACTGCGACGCCAGTTCTTCACGCCCGGCCACCATATGATGGCTCCCGTCAGACAAAGCAACGTCAAACAAATCCCGCCGATGCCGTTCACGAAGCGGCCTGCCGATCCGGCGAGAAGGTTGGCATGGAGGTTCACGATCCACCCGACCGAAGTCCATCGCGACAACTGATCGCGGTAAACAATAATGCTCCCGGTAATGCTCATCAATGCAAGGTACATGCCCGCGGCCGCCCCGATCCAGAAGTGAATCCGGAACAATGCATTGTGCAGCCGCAATCTCTGTGGCTGTTGCACCCATTGTTGCCACGCGCTCAGTTTGTCTTCCAAAATCCTCCCTGCTCAGGCCGGGACTCAGGCCGTGCCAACGGCCGAGTCCTCCGAGACAGCGGATGCCGCCCGCGCCGCTTCCAGTTCCCGCAGATCGCGGCCGCGCGTGTCGCGACCCAGAAATCCTATCATCAGCATGGACAGCACCGACGGGATCGCGATTATTCCCGCCGCCATGCCCAATGCGGGGACAAGGGCCAGGGAGCCGAGGCCTTGCGCGATCAGGCCGCCGGTCTTGCTGCAGCCGGCGACCCAGCCAGTTGCGCGGCCGCGCATTCTGAGGGGGTAAGTCTCCGCCGCATAAGGAAGGATAATCGAAATGACCCCGCTCGTGCCGACGATCAGAAGGGACAGCGATACGATCGGGTTGGAAAGAATCGGAAACGTGCCGTTGCCGCGCAGCAGGATCGCGATCAATCCCAGCGTTGTAATTCCGATAGCGAGGACCAGCACTCGCTTTGTGCTCCAGATGCTGTAAAGCCAGGCCGCCACGACGATGGTCGGAGCGGCGATCAGTGTCGATCGCGCAATGAGCGCACTCGCAAGACCCATGCTGCGGCCCTCCGCGACCAGGCTGCCTGGCAGCCACAGCAGCACGCCGAAGTTTACAAAGCCCCAGGCCAGCGCGGCGAGCGTTAGGGCTGCCGTCGTTCCCAGCAGATCGCGAAGCCTGACCGGCGTGGCCGCCTGGGCCGTTCGGGCGCCGCCTTCATTCCCGGCCACCGGAATCGGGTTCGTTGACAGGGAGATCCCAAAGCGGGCGAGCGTCTCGCGCGCCTCCTGGAAACGCCCCATCTCCTGCAGGAAGCGAGCCGATTCCTGCAGTACCGGGCTGATCAGGATGAGTATCAGGGCGATCGGGAGGTTAATGAGCCACATGATTCGCCAGCCGAAGTACGGTTGCAGCACCGCCGACAAAGCGCTTGTGGCGAAGTACCCTCCGATGGTGCCGGTGCCGCCGACGAGAACCAGGCACCAGCCCCGATGTCTCGTCGGCATGATTTCAGCCAGCAGCGCATAGGCTACTGGCAGCATGCCGCCGGCGGCAACTCCCATCAGAAAACACATGAAGATGTTCCAGGAGAACGACGGCATGGCTCCGCATATGGAAGTTCCCATGAACATGACCGCCGCAAGCAGAATCGAGGCGCGCCGGCCGTAGATATCCGCCAGAGCGCCCCATGCGAACGATCCCACCGCGGTGCCTATGAGCGCCATAAAAGGGAGCAGAGACACGGTTGCGGAGTTCAATCCGTATTCGGTACGCATTCCCGGAATCACGAAGCCGAGAGTGGCGGCTTTCATGACGTCGATGACGAGCGCGACCGCGAGTACGGCCATCTGTACCCAATGGGCCGCCTTCAGTGGCGCGTTCTCGGGTGCCGCAAGTTCCTCAAACACTACTGCCCGAGTCCGGCGGCGCGGCAGGAGCCCATAAGCCGCGGCGGCAAACCCCGCTACGATCAGCCCCATGCCCACCAGCATGCCTGTATCCATCGGCATGCCCGCGAGCTTGAAACCCGTATTGCGACCCATCCAGAACATGGGCACGTGCAGCAGAACGCCAGCGGTCACCGCCGCCGAACCACTCCAGAATGCAAAGGCGTGGGTCCAGCTGGAGAACAAAGATCCTTCCCGCGTCATGATTTTGTTTCCTCCTGAGATGCGGACAGGGCCAGCCCGGATGAGTTGAGTTCGACGATGCCGTTCATACCCGTTAGTTCGAAGTCTCAAGGCTTCGGGTTACGGTGCATCGCATCGATTTCCTTTGAAAGCGGCGTGTGACAGGCGTAACTTTCTACTTCCAGCTGACGAATTTAATGTTACGGTGCCGCGCTCAATTCAGAAGAAGAACGAAGAGGCCGCGGACGCACCGATCCGCTGATGCCACACGCCGAAGCGCCGATCGTCGATGGAAACGGCTTAAGTGGCATTGCCGGGTTCCTGCGCGAGGAGTTACGGCCGTACCCGGGCCGGAGCGCCACCGTCGCTCGAATGCTCGTCGCATGCACCTGCACGATGATCCTCGTGATGACATTGAGGCTTCCCTTCGCTTTTCTGGGCGTGTTCAATGCGCTCGTGATCTCACGCGAAAAACCTGAATGGCTCGTGAAGAATGGATTCGTGGTCGTGATCGCCAACGTTGCCGGTGTCGCTCTGGCGTTATCAGGAATTAACCTGTTTTATGACTATCCCCTGGCGCATTTCCTGTTTCTGCTGGCAATCTTCTTCCTCGTTTTTTTCCTGAAAGGGGTGCTCGCGAACGACAACGTGGCATTCGGATTTGGCGTTATTGCGGTCGTCACGGTCACCTTCCTCTGGGATCGGCCATATCCGGCGGAGGCGCATCTGGACATGACGCTTTCGCTGAGCTTTGCGGTGATTATGGGTACGGTGATTGCGGTGGCGACTGCCTGGCTGGCGCTCTCCATGGATGCCGGGGAAAGAACGCGGGAAAGCACGGATCGAACAGAACCTCAAACCTCTCGGCGACTCTTCGCCGGCGATGCCTTTTCAAATCCTGAATACACGCGGTTTGCCCTCAAAGGGTGCGTGGCAGCAACGCTCTGCTACCTCTTCGACTCGGCTGTAGCGTGGCCGATGGTGATGGGCGCTTGCGCGGAGACGTGCATCGTCACCTCCACGCCCGCATCGATTCCGGGATCGTCACGCCAGAGACTGGTCACCAGACTGACGGCCCTGCTGGCGGGAGGCGTGATCCTGGGCATGGGTTCAAGCGCGCTCGTGCTGCCGCTCGTGGATTCGATTACGGGGTTTACGGTGCAATTCGTCGTCATTTCCGCTCTCGCGGCCTGGGTTGCGACTTCGAGCCCGCGCCTTTCCTATGCCGGAACACTGGGAGCGATGGCGTACTTCTTCACGATGTTCCAGCGGTTCGGGGTAAACGTATCGCTCTCGCGAAGCCGCGATGTCATGGTCGATATTCTGGTCGCGCTGCTCGTCTTCTGGCTGATGTTCGACAGCGGATTAGCCGGCGGCCGCAGAGTAGCACCGGAATCAGGCACGTAACGCACTTATCGCCCGTCCACGATCACCGTCGCGGAAGCGCCGATGCGGAAGTAGTCTGGAGGCGGGTTATCGATCCGAACGCGAACCGGGAAGCGGGTCGCTAAATGCACCCAATTCAAAGAGCGCTGCACATCGGGCAAGCCCTGTGACATGCTTCCGACGAGGCTGGCGTCCGGCGTGACGCCAAAACCAGTGCCGTCGATGGTTCCCGCAAATTTTTGATCGGGTCGCGACATCATATATACATTCACTTTCATGCCCGGGTGGAGCCGGCTCAACTCGGTTTCACGAAAGTTGGCGACAACCCACCAGGTGCGGGTATCGATCAGAGTGAAGGCCTGCTGACCGGCATGGGCATAAGCGCCTTCGGAAATCGTGAGGTTTGTGACGCGAGCATTGAATGGCGCATATACCTTACACCGCTGCAAATCATAGGCGGCGCTCTCCACCTGGGCTGTCCGCGCTTGCCGCTGCGCGGTCAGCGGTTCAAGCATGGTAACGCTTTTTATGGCCTGATCCAGCTGCGCCGTGCTCTGTTCATACCCTGCCCGGGACTCATTTCGCAGCGCGGCGGCGGACGCCCATTGTGCCTGCGCAAGAGCCAGACCGGAGCGGGCCTGGCGGACCGCCTCTCCCCTGGCCGATCGCAAGGTTCTGGCCTGATCCACCATATCCACCGTGACAAACTGTTTGACCAGCAGAGGTTCCAGCCGCAGGACATTGTTTTCGGCATAGGCGTAATTGGCTTCTTCCTGAGACAACGCAGCCCTGGCCGCGTCAATGTTCGCCTGCGCCGCCTGGAGCGCGGCATCGGTAGCCGCGATCTTCGCTCGCGTGCTGCCGGTGTTCGCTCTCGCGGCACCGACCGCGCTCTTTTGCGCTGCAATCGTCAGGGCCATGTTCCCGATCTGGCCTTCGAGCGTTGCCTGTTGCGACTGCGCGGCTTCGAGCGCGTATCTATACGGCAGCGGATCGATCTCAAAGAGCAGATCGCCTTTGTGGACGAATTGGTTGTCCCGCACGTCGATCGCGACGATGCGCCCACTGACCTCGGGCGCAATCCCGATCAGGTTGGCAAACACTTCCGCGTCATCTGTCCGCGGGTGAATGCCAACCTGCCGGGCCACCATCAGCCCGGTGACGAGAGCGCCCAACACAATCAGCACGCCGATAAACCGGCCGAATTGCTTACGCGTCATAATCCCTCAGGTGCGAAACCATATGAGCCAGATGCCGCATGCGAGCAGCGCGAGCATGCTGGGATAGACGAGGATTCGCGGCCCCAGTTCGCTATCCAGTTTTGCGCGGACCAGCAGCCAGCGGACCATCATCGTCAACGCCAGTGCGGCCACGATACAAATCATCCAAATCGGAAAGAACGAACCCAGAACATCCACGGATGGGGCGCGATCGAACATGTTCAATGACCCGTTCCCTGAATCGGGTCGCCGACCCGAAACGCCAGATCCGCCAGGCTGGTCAGGACCTGGACGCGCGCGGTCGCCTGGGCAGTTCGCGCGCGCGCCAATTCCCGCTGCGCCGTCGTGACATCGAGAAATGTTCTCACGCCTGCCTGAAACGCCTCCGTGGCCGCGTTATAGGACTGCTCCGCGGCCTGGAAGAGCACAATTGCGGATGCCTGTTGCGCTTGCGCGGTCTTAAAACCTGAGTAGGCTGTCCAGATTTCGTTTTCAATTCGATCGCGGGAAGAGGCGGTTTTCGCCTGCGCTTCTCCGCGATCGGCTTCGGCGTGAAGGAGTTCATTCCTGCGAGCCCCGCCATCGAAAAGAGTCCAGCTCAGGTTTAACTGCGCCGTATATGGATAAATGCGGCCCGAAATCACCGGGTTGGAATTCTGGCTCCCGTAGGAATTGCGATGACCCCAGTCGCCGGAAAAGCTGAGGACGGGAGCATAGGCTGAACGGGCCTGCACGATCTCGGCGTCCGTCGACCGGATGTGGGCGATTTGCGCAAGCAAATCGGGTCTCTGCTCCAGTGCACGCTGCATAATCGCCTGCACCGGCTCCCCGATTGTGTCTGGTACCGGAGCACTGGAAATGTTTTCCACGTGAAACGTGACGGCCGGAGAGACCCCCAATACGGTCGCCAGCGCGCCGCGGGCGATCTCTTCCAGGCCCTGCACGGACGCCAACTCATATTGCGCCTGGGCCGTTGCCGCGCGGGCTTCCAAAACATCCGGCAGCGTCGCCAGCCCGTTTGCCAGTCTCGCCTTCACGGCCTGCTGAACCGTTCGGGCATCCGTCAGGGTTGCCTGGGCGGCGACTTCCTGACTTACCGCGTCCAGGAGGCGGTAATAAGTTTCCGTAACCTGAAACACGATTCTCCGATGAGTGTCATTAAACGTGAAATCGGCGGCCAGTAAATCGGCTTTGGCTTTATCGATCTTTGCGCCGCGGATGCCGAAGTCGAACACCGTGTAGGACAGGTTCAGCGCCGCGGGGAACGTGGCGAGGTCCTCGTGGTAAAACCTGGTGACGAAGAGAGAATATTGATTGATTGAGGCCGAGGCCAGGGCAGCTATTGTCGGGAACAACGCGCTGCGGGCAATGCCGGCCGCCGCGGCTTTTTGCTTTGCCTGTTCCCATGCGACACGCGTTTCGGGATTGGTCCGCTCGGCCAGGTCGACCAGTTCTGCCAGCGTATAGGAGTGGTCCGGATCGAGCGCCGGTCTCGCTGCCGCCGGAAGCCGCGCCAGTTCGGCCTGAAATCGCGGATCGCGCTGAACCGTCCACGCCTTGTCCGGCGAAGGCGGCGCTTGCTGTCCGTATAAAGTAACCGCACATAACTGTAGTATGAGCGCGACGCGGAACGGCGCGATGAGATTCGAGCGATGCATTTCTCTAATACTACGTTCGCGTCCCGACGGTCAAAAGTTATGGCAGAATCGCGAATTTCTCCCGCCTCTTTGCCAATCTTTGCCCTAGGCGTAACCCGGCGCCGCTATCGAACGAAGTATCGGAATGTAGGACCTGCCCTCTACAGGGCATGGAAGGAGAAGGACTATGAAGAGCATTCTGAAGGGTTTGTGTTGCGCGGGGTTGCTTGTCGGCCTTGCCTCGTTCGCTTCCGCTGCCACCATGACCATGAAGGGCATGATCAGTGACGGCATGTGTGGCGCGAGCCACGCGAAAATGACATCAGGGCACCCGGGCATGACCGACCGCGACTGCACACTGGCTTGCGTGAAGAGCGGGGCCAAGTACGTTTTCGTCGCGGATGGGAAGGTCTACCAGATCGCCAACCCGGGTTTGGCGGCCCTGATGAAAAACGCTGGAGAGTCGGTCAGCTTGACCGGAAATATCGATGGCGACACTATTACGGTCTCCAAAGTGAAAATGATGAAGCACTAGCCGGGGTGGGATTTTATTCGGATTTTCTCGTTCCGGGCAGATGAAAAAAGGCGGCGCTCTCGCGCCGCCTTTCCACAACACGACCGGCCCCGGCCCTATGCCGTGCGGCTTGCCTCGGCCTTATCGCCGGCGATGGCCGCCTGCGCCGCCGCCAATCTCGTGATCGGCACGCGGTACGGCGAGCACGACACATAATCCATGCCGATCCGGTAGCAGAACTGCACCGAACTCGGCTCGCCGCAGATGCCTACTTCCAGATTCTTGCGCGCGCCGCGTCCGGCCTTTACCGCCATCTTGACCAGCTTGCCCACGCCTTCCCGATCGAGCACGGCGAAGGGCTCGGCCTTGAAGATCTTCGCCGCCTCGAAGTCCTTCTGGAACCTCGTATAGTCGTCGCGGGAGAGGCCCATCGTGGTCTGCGTCAGGTCGTTGGTGCCGAAGGAGAAGAACTCCGCCTCTTTCGCGATCCGGTCCGCCGTCAGCGCTGCGCGCGGGATTTCGATCATGGTTCCGACCATGTACTCCACCTTCTGGCCGGCCTTTGCGAACACTTCTTCCGCCACGCGAACCACGATCTGGTTCGATCTGCCGTGGATTTTCACCTTATATAATGAAGCTCAGGGGGAAGTGAGCGAATGACGACGTATGTGCTCGGAGCAGGTGCATCGTGTAGCGCTGGATACCCGCTTGCGAGAACAATGGCATCAGCGCTTTTGCAATGGATGAAGCGCCCGACGCATGACCCGCACTCGTATGCAGCCCGCTACCCGGCAACAGCCCGCTTTTTCGAGGAACATTTCGCTCCTATTGAGAACATCGAAGATTTGGTGACATCGATCCTCAAGCTGATTGGCGAGTATGAAAATGGAAACCGGGAGCAGCGCGGAACGCGTACTCTCGTAGCAAACGAATACGGCGTACTCAAGACTGCCGTGCGTGCCTGGTTTGCCGAGATCCGGCAGGGCGCAGCGCTGGCTTCTTCCGCTTACCAGGACTTTGCCAGAGATGTCGTCGCTCCAGGCGATTGCATTGTCACGTTCAATTACGACGTTTCACTTGACCGGGAGCTCAGGCGGGCGGGGAGGTTCGAAGCAGGCGATGGCTACGGGTTTCCGATTGAAGGTCTCCCTGGGGAATCTCCTGTCAAGATGCTGAAACTGCACGGGAGTACCAGCTGGCTTGCGCTGCTCTTTGGCGGGATGACGTCAGGGGTTTCCAGTTTTCAAGCTGGTAGCACTTTGGGCGTGCGGCCAGTGATTCCCCGGAATGAGCTTTCGTTCCTGGGATACGCCGACGCAGTTGATCCGGCATTCGGAAAGGGCGGAGCGGCGTTGCCGGTAATGATTTTTCCGGCACGCGCAAAGGACTTTTACTTCGCGGGCAACACCGGAATTGAATATGCCGAGTTTTGGAACTATCTGTGGCGGCAAGCGTATGTGGAACTGCAATCGGCGACTCGTGTTGTGTTATGCGGTTACAGTCTGCTTCCGATCGATGAACGCGCGCGCAGGCTATTGCTGAAGGCTCCCGGGACAGATGCCGAGATCGTCGTTGCGAGCGGAGGAGACACGGAGCGGATTGTCAGGGAGTATCGTGACGCAGGTTATGCGCGAGCCGCGGCCGCAGAGGACGTTTTGTTTGACAAATGGGTGGCAAGGTCTTCTGATCGCGTTCCCGCGATGCGCTAACCAGAGGAGGTATGAATTGGCCGCCTACGATCCTAACTATAATTGCCGCTTTCGGGGGATCTGCGGTGGTGTCGGGTATCTTACTCAAATTTCTCGCGGACGGGTTGCTTGAGAGCCTGAAAGCCCAGCACAGCAAAGATCAGGCAGTGATTGCGCACGAGCGATCGATTTTAATGGCCGAGAGACAGAATGCCTTTTCGATGGGCGCCAACTCCCACATGGCTGCGATTGTATTCGATAAGTACATTGAGTTTTGCGAGGAATATGTTGCGGCAGTGTCCAAAACACTATCCAGGCTGGTCCAGGCTGAGGATAAGGACTCGTTGCTGGACACAAGGGATTTCTTCGAAATCCGGCAGAAGTCGGCATTATGGATAAGTCATGAGATCGACGCCAAGCTGGACGAATTTGAGCGCAGATTCGAACAAAATGCACCATTTTACGACAATACCAGCGGGGTTCCTGCTCCGATATCGAATGAGACCAACGTCAAACAAATAATCACTGCTGTCCGGCTATAAGTCGAACAGAATCAACTGGTTGGAATCTGCGAACAGGTCGGATTGGGAGACGCCATCCTGAAACACCTGTAAAATGGGCATTTTTTCGAAAAGGGTGA
>Ga0207933_1000500_pt1 | contig 37784 bp, 38 predicted proteins | sample NGESurdeep092012_4_FD_184488 | JGI IMG/M metagenome (GOLD analysis project Ga0207933, IMG submission 184488) | Arctic peat soil microbial communities from Barrow, Alaska - NGEE Surface sample F53-3 deep-092012 (SPAdes) | ecosystem: Environmental > Terrestrial > Soil > Wetlands > Peat ... | reverse complement strand
CACGTCAGGCAGTGTGCGGGAAGAGAAGTCTGCAGACCTTCCGTACGGCTGGCATCCTGTGCTCAATCGTTACGGTGAGAACATCGTATTGCCGCCAAGTCCGTTCACGTTGAGCGTTCACATTGCAATGCCGAGGTATCGCCGGCATGATCACATTAACGGTGACAGGTTTGGTGGCGCAGTGTTCGTCCGGTTCGAGAACGTCGTGGTTGCATCCGACTCGTTGGCGGCGACATCACGGCATCTTGCTCTTGGAGAATCTCGCGAGGCGTTGGAGCTAGCCACGAGCGAGGGTAATGCGATCGATCGTCCACTTGCGGGTCTGATGCGAAATCCGGATGCGAGCGGATCTCAGGTGCGTTCTGGCGCGTACAGGATAGCCGTCGTGGTGCAGCGTGCACGCGGCGATTGGGAAGTGAGGGACGGCAAGCTGATATTCATCGAACCTGACAGCGCCATCGGACCGATTGCGCACATGGATGTGATAGTGCGCGATGCAGCGAGCGGCCGATTGGTGCCAGGGCTGAGCGTTCGCGCGACTATACTGGATTCTCGCAGACGCGTTATCGACACATACACGATGCCATTCATGTGGCATCCCTGGATGAGTCATTACGGATTGAACGTGCCCGTTCCGGGAAAAGGGCGCTACACGGTACGTGTGCGTGCCGAGGCGCCGGCGTTCAGGCGTTATGGCAGTCTGGCGCTCAGGAAATTCAATAAGGCGATCGACGCGGACGTTCGCGGCGTGAGGTTTGTGACCGCGGAGAAGTGACGAGGTTCTACGGGATTCCACGGTGCGGATAAATCCGCGCCCTACAGTCTTTGTTCGACGATGGACCAGAGTTCGACGTCGGCAATGCCGTTATCGATTTTGTCGATGACGACTTCGGTTCCCGGGGCGACTGAGTCGCGGCCGATGTTTCGGGCAGGGAGGCGGGTGGGAGAGCCGCGGAATGAGTAGGAGATCTCGCCGAGCTCGGTGGGTGAGATTGCGCGGGTGACAGTGGCGACGGTGCCCTGGAGCTCCTCGATCTCTTCGTGGGGATCGTTGAGCGAGCCCCGGAGCGCCCACTTCGCCATAAGGACAGTCATGCCGATCCAGCCAACTGCCGCGGCCACGACAGCGGCGGCGACTATCCCAATAGTATCAAACTGCGAATATTTGGTGAACAGGTAGCCAACGGCGCCGAAGGCCATGAGAGCGGCGCCGATGACTGGAGTGTTGAATCCGGCGATTGGAAAGCGGATTTCACCTGGCTTGTGGCCCGCGCGGACGGTCCCGTTGAGCATGGCGTAAACGCCGATAAGCAGGCCGGCTCCGAAGATGACGGCATACAAAACGATCGCAGTTTCGTGCAGTGACATCATGTTCCAAGATACTTGCGGAACCATTGTATGGTGGCCGGCCAGGCCTTCTGGGCCGCGGCAAGGTTTGCTCCGTTATTGCCGCCCTGAGCGCGCAGGAATCCATGTCCGGCGCCGTCGAAGATGTGCGGTTCGTAAATCTTGTGCATGGCCTTCATCTCCGAGTCAGCTGCGGGGACTGTGGCATCTACTCGTGCATCGGCACCGCCGTACAGGCCGAGTACTGGCGCGCGCACTGACTCGAGCTCGGTCGCGCTTGGTGACGTTCCGTAGTAGACGACAGATGCACTGAGCGATGGAGAGTGCACTGCGTGCGCGAACGATACGGTGCCGCCCCAGCAGAAGCCGACGATGCCGTACTTGTGGAGCGCGGATGGAAGAGCCATTCCGTATTTGGCCGCCGCATCGATTCCCGTCTGCACGTCGGCTGGCTTGAGCCTGGATACGAGGGCGACTGCTTCCTGGTTGCTGAGGCTATCCGGTCCCACGGGAATCTTTGGACCGGATATGAAATCAGGCGCGATCGCGATGTAGCCTTCCTTCGCGAGCTGGTCGGTGATTGCGCGGATCCACGTGCTCATTCCGAATATCTCGTGAATGACAATCACGACAGGTGCTTTGGTGCTGCGCTCGGGATACACGATCCATGCTCTGAGCGAATCACCGCGTTCCGTCGGGATCATTATCCACTGGCCATGGCGCGGAGATGCATCGAGTCGTGCTCTGGCGTTCTCGGCGTCGGGTGCGAGAGTGGTGTCATCAATCATACTCGCCGGCGAGTGCATGGTCATGTCGTGTGACGACATGTCGTGGGCCATTCCGCCCTGACCCAGCGCGATTGCCGGCGCCGTCGCGAGCAGAGTTCCCATCAACAGAGAGGTGATGCGCATTGGTGGATTGCGGTTAGGGTTTGGTGTGGCCCTGATCAAGAGCAGCAAATTTTTGCGAGAGAAAATCACCGACGCGGCGTTCAAGATAGTAAAGCGGACGAAACGGGTTGCGTCCACCGACAAAGCCAGCGTGTCCGCCTCTTCGCGGGAAGTCGACCGTCAGGTGCGGGTTACGCTTCGCGATATGAGATACTTCGGTAAGTACTTCCGGCGGAAGAAAGGGATCATCCAGCGCACTGAGAAGAAGCGTGTCCACGGTGATTTGATGCAGGTACTGCATGGAGCTGGACTGTGCGTAGTAATCTATCGCGTCACGAAAGCCGTGAAGTGGAGCGGTAATGGTATCATCGAAGCTGCGCAGGCTCTCGATCGAGTTGATGCGCGCGGGATCGGGAAGGTCGGAATAGCGGGACTGTTTCTCGATAGCTTTGCGCTTGAGCGAATCGAGAAAGTACTTCTGGTACAACTTTGAGAAACCGCGATTGATGTTGTCCGAGCCCTGTGCGAGGTCGAAGGGAACCGATACGGCAGCTGCCGCAGCAATCGTTGCGCGCGAGTCGTCACCTCGTTCGCCGAGGTATTTGAGCAGGATATTTCCACCGAGCGACACGCCGGCTACGGCGAGCGGCGTGTATGGGCGTTCGAGCGTGATTCGAGCGAGTGTGAGTGCGAGATCGCCTGTCTCGCCGGAGTGATAGAATCGGCGCGCTCGATTGGGCTCGGTGCCGCACGACCGCCAGATGAGCAGATCCGCGCTCCAGCCGCGCCGGCGCATTTCGGTGAGGAGTCCCTGGGCGTAGTGGGAATGGATGGAGCCTTCGAGTCCGTGGAGTAGGAGTACGTGCGGAGTACCGACGGGCGCATTCATTGGTGCATCGAGGCGATGGACTTCAAGGAAGTCGTTGTCGGGCGTATCCCATCGTTCCAACCGTGTTGGAACGGTGCGCCGGCTGGGAGCGATGCGGCCCCAGAGCGTCTGGGCGTGGCCGTTGGGCACCCACCAGGCCGGTATATAATGAACAGGGCGATCGCTCACGGGTTGGGTTGTATTACGCTTGGCTTTGGGCAACGCATTTTATAGTACGACTGGATCTCGGGAGAGTCCATAATGCTGGAAATTGAGTCCAAGCGAGGCTACCGTCAGGCGTCGCATGCGCTTTGGCGGAGACGGGAGACCAAAGTGCGATTAGCAGCGACAGTTCTCGTATTCGCAGCAGTGTCCTCAAGTGCCGTGCTCTGCACCCAATTCAGCGAGACAGTTTCGGATGAGATATTATCAGTCATTCGGAGGGGAGCCAAACCATGGAGAAGTACCAGAAGGTTCCGATGGGCGGTGGCTATTTAGCGCTGACTCGATCCCCAGCGCGCAGGAGGTATGCCAATGAACGAACCAAGCAAACGGAAATACGGGCTAATTATATTGGCGATGTTTTTACTCTTATTGGCAGGGGCCGGCCTTTTCATGGAACCGGATAATGGTGCAATTCGGCCCCTGGCAATGTTGGCAGTCCTAATTAGTGTGTATTGTGCTCGGGCATCGAATAGGCGCAGCGGCCAAGGTTCTCTGACCACATCAACCCAACAAATAAGGTCCGGGCCTGGACCAGCAACTTGGACTGTTAGTATCATACTGATACCGCTGGCCGGGCTGTCGTTTTTTTGGCTATATCGTGACGCAGTTCAGGGCTATCACCAATTGTGGCCAGTATATTGTTTTGCTGGAGCAGCAATTGCGTGTACAATTTGCTGGTCCTATCTCGCTGCAAGATTGTTCTACGCCAGCTGAAGTTGGATGCAGTGTCAGGTCTTGCGCCGTGCGCATTCTGGCGCATTGATGATCCGGCTCACGCGTGAGTAGTGAATACCGAAGTATTCTCCGATCGTGTGCATCGTGGCTGCACAAATCGTGCAAAGGCGGACGATTCCTGATTTGGCGGCATGGGTCATGGAGACTACAGCAAATCGAATACACGTGACGCTGCACACCTGCAAGCTTTTCAAGCGAGCAGTTCCCTCGGGCATTCCGAAAACATGGTGAACCGACCTCCAGACATGAGCTTGTGCAATGCAAACATCTATGGAATCACTGCACTTACTTAAAGCCCGTACACGGTTGCCTTCTGTGAAGGAACTGCTGATCTGTGCGTTCACATCATTCGCATTTCTTGGCTGTCAGGATCCCTATACTTCTCGCGTGATCCAAGCAGGCGAAGTACATCTGGGTGCGGGGATGTGGACCAGTATCAGTGCGCTGATGACTCCTCAAGGGAACACATCGCAGGTTTGCGTGCGAGTTCCGGAGACCTACATAGTAGAGGGCGGACGGGGAACCCAGATCATAGTTTCGTCTGCCATTGACTCTGGAGAAGTGGCGATAACTGGACGTTGGATTCGTAGCGACGGTACCATTATTCCATCAGCTGGATGGGCAGATGCAAATGGACGGAATAAATCTCCCGTTACCAGTAGAGACGTCTGTATGCGCCTGCGAGAGCGTGATAGGAACAGTTCTTATAAGGCGGTCGAGTTCCAGAGCTCTGCTCCGCTAACAGTGAGTACGATCCGTTGGGAGAGTTTTGATTTGATCGGGACGCTTTGAATCGCGGCAGGATTGCCGGAGCCTTTACGCCGCGGTATCTGTACCGTAAAAACCGTTCAGTTGTATTGGTGGCACGCCAGTAAGCCACTCAGCCGTTCTGACTTGTCGGACCCCTGCCTTCGGTATTATCTTTATGCGAGGAGGGTAATACCATGGCTCATCCAATGCGCAACGTCTCTTTCAAGCTGCCTGATGGGCTCGATGAGGCTTTGAGTGACCTGGCTCGGCGCCGCAACTCGAGTCGCTCCGCGCTTGTCCGCGAGGCAATCGAAGCACTGGCTGCTGGTACCAATCGTTCGGTCACCGCAGTCGTCGACGAGTTGGTAACGCCATTCGACGGGCCAGTCAATCTCTCCACGCATCCCAAGTACATGGCCCGGTATGGAAAGTGACTCGCGTAATCATTGATACTGGCCCCATTGTCGCCCTCCTCAACCGAAGGGACAGTCGTCACGCTTGGGTTCGCGATGTGCTCGACGCAATCGAGCCGCCGGTCTTTACCTGTGAGGCGGTAGTATCCGAAGCGTGCTTTCTTCTCGGACGGTTCGCCGGCGGACCTGCGGCTGTGCTTGAGCTCCTGGCGAAAGACGTGTTGATAATCGACTTCCAGATGCGCTCTGAAATTGACGCGTTGCAGGTTCTAATGCGGAAATTCGCCAGCGTTCCGATGTCGCTTGCAGATGCTTGCCTGGTTCGGATGGCCGAGCTTCATGTCGAAAGCACGATCATAACGCTGGATGCTGATTTTCGCGTGTACCGGCGCAACCGGCGGCATGTGATCCCGACCATAATGCCGAGCGGTGCGTAGAACGGTAGAATGGTAAGGTGTCAGATACGGTGCGATCGCATCAGACAGCCGACTATACGTCGACCTTACGCGCGTACTGGATAAAGTCGGTCGCCGCAGGCAGGCCACCCAGACCACGCACGGTCTGCGCTATCTGTCCGCGGTGATGCTCTGAGTGTACGGCGAGATGTGTGATGATATCGGCGACGGTGTTGTGAAATTCGGCTCCCTTGCTGTTCGTGTATGTCACAACACGATTCAACTCGCTGGCAGGATGAGCGTCGAGATATACGCGCCACGCCGTTTGAACCTCAGTCGCGCTGCGTTCCAGATCAGACTGGGTAATTTCGGGCCAGATCGCCATCCGCGGCGACTCCCGGAGGACTCGCGCAAGCCAGTTCCATTCAGCGCCAATTATATGGGAGACGAGTTTCTGCGGCGGAATCGCTGCTGTTTGCTGTACCTGATCTGACAGTGTGGATCCCGCCACGCCGTGCATCGAGTGAATCGTTTCGAGGTTCGCCCACGCGTCATACCTCAACAGCCTCCTCGCGCGTTCGATTTCAGTCATGGTCATTCTCGACTCTGGAGGGATATCTGAAGAAAATCGCCGCAGCCGTGCTAGCAAGTACCTGACACCATGCTTCACTCCTTTGTCAACACATACGAGCCTGTTTTAAAGCGGCCGATGGTCTTGATGGTCATGTGGGTGCTGTTGTCTATCCAGATGTAGCTGGAAGTGCCACCGTGCGTGAAATGAAGCACGGTGCGGTGAAGCAGGTGATCAGGGGCCGCGCGCCACACATCGTCAAAGGCATATTCGAGCGTATACGGGTCGGACGGGGACGAAGCATCCTTATTGAAATTGTCGAGACGGTAAGAAATGCCCTTCTGCAATTCGAGATAACCCCAGATATATCCGATCATGTTATCCTCGAAATAGCCGCTTCGCATCGGGTATTCCTTAATCGACATATTTCCCGCACGCGTGGTAGCAACGCTTGCCAGCGTGTCGGCAAAAGTCATTTCAAAGCTCACATTTTGCGGAGTATGCACCTCGTGCATACTGACCGGTTTCAGGTCGAGATCTGTCACCGAAGTATCAGCTTCAAAGTACCCTGTGGGTATCTGGCGTTGTCTCGCAAATATGACTTGTTTCTTTTGCTGATCGACAATGGTATAGTCTTCCATCATGAAATCGTATTTGACATTGCCAGCAGAATCGCTGATCACATTACGGTAGTAGTCATGGGAAGGCTTGATCCAGTCGTACCGGATGATCTTGTCCCCGGGCTTGATCGGAGTTTGCGCATTGGAGGACTGAGCAATTGCTGTAAGTAGCAGAAGGGCTAGTATCTGTCTCATATGTTATAGTTTTGAGGGCGTCTTTTTTGGCCGTAGTCATTGGGAAGTGAGCTGCCAGTTGGCCGAATACCGGAATTTATGATTGGCGCTTCCGCGTTCAGATCGAAACTGAGAAGCGGTGCTGTGAACGGTGTCTGCGGTGCAGTTGGCGGCGCAGACTACGGTGTCAGGTCTTGCGTCGTGCGTGTTCCTCGAAGCATTGCACGACCGAGTTGAGGCCGAGCAAAGTATTTCCCCGCATGCTGCAAAACTGGATGGGGGTCTCTATGGAAGCTATGGGATGGAACAGCAAGCCCAAATCGTGCAGGAGATTGTTACGTCTTGCAATAAGCGTCTGTAGATCTTATTATCGCTACGCGAATGCAAGGAGATTGGTCGGCTTCATCTTCGCTTTTGTTGCCTTCACCGGCTGCGAAGACATTAGGGCAATCTGGGTGCGCAGTGGAAGCACAGCCACGAACTTGGTCTTCTATATCGGAAGAGCAAAAGGCAGGCGCGAAGCGATCGGATTCAGCGGTCTCACTGTGAAACGTTGCAGTAGTGATGAATCCGGTAGAATCATGTGGGGGATGCAAGGTTTGCGCGGCACACAGTACGCCGATAGCGTCGTATACGGTGTACCGAACACGCACTTCGAGACATTTTACCCCATGCAGGCGTTAACGCCTGGATGTTATACGGCTTCAATCTCGGGAACAGGGAAAGTTACGTTCGACGTACGGAGCGATGGTTCAATCAGCACAGAGTCACGGGGCAATCGTTCATAATCGTTCTGTTTGTAACAGGCTGAAGCCATGTTCGGCCATTGCATTGCCTGCCTAGTCGTGCGACGCGCGCGTTCTACCGCACTGATAATTCAGCCCACCCGTGGGTCATGATTAGCGAAGTGGCGACGGATTCTGACTGTGGCTAAACCGTGCACAGGCGCACTGACGTCCCCCACAGATGAGAGTCCAAGTCTAGGCTGCTCTGCACCCAGTGGCGGTCCTCCCCGATGCTAGTCCAGTTGGAGCGCTAGTTTTTCAGTCGCGAGCGGCTCGGGATGAAGTGTCCGCTGGTCGCTCTACACCCCGCCTTCGATTGCGAGGGGCTTGACGCAGAGCGCGACGGCCAACTACCGCGCTGTCTAAATTATTGTGCATGGAAGTTCAGATATTCGGTACGAAGAAGAGCTCCGACACTCGCAAGGCGCAGCGGTTCTTCACCGAGCGGCGCGTAAAGGTGCACTTCGTGGACTTGAATGAGCGCGCTGCGTCATTGGGTGAATTACGCCGCTTCGCTCAGAAATTCGGTACAGGGGCGCTGATCGACAGAAAATCCGCGCGCTACACGGATCTGGGGCTGCAGCACGCGCGGATGAGCGACGATAGCTGGCTCGCCAAGCTGGCGGACGAGCCGTTGCTGCTGATGCAGCCGATGGTGCGATTTGGGTCCAAGGTGACGCTGGGGCTGGCTGAGAACGAGTGGAAGGCGTGGGTAGCAACGGCGGAGTAGCGATAGCGGAGCAGCGATAGCGCGGCGGTACTCCCAAAGGCGAGTCGCCGGAAGGGATCTCCGGCCGCGCCGTTTACATTTCGACTTGCCTCCGAGCCCAAGCCAGAACCAAAGTTGACTCTCATTTCCGTTTCGAACGCGTCCGTTGAATTCGGCGCTACAACCTTATTCCAGGATATCACCTTCACCGTCGCCGAGGGCGAGCGGTGGGGGATCGTGGGGCGCAACGGGATCGGCAAGACGACGCTGTTCAACCTGATCACCGGAACGGTCAAGCCGACTTCCGGTGCAGTGGCCAAATCGCCCAACATGAACATCTCGGTCCTGGATCAGCATCGGGATTTCGAGGGAGCGACGACCGTCTGGGAGGCCGCGGCGGGTCCGTTCGCGGAGCTTCTGGCGCTGGAGAAGTCGCTCTCCGACCAGGCGAATCGGCTGGGCGAGCTGGGTGAGGCGTGCACGCAGCGCGACCTGGACCGGTACTCACGAGACCTCGAGCGCTTCGAGCGCGAAGGGGGCTATACCTTCGCGCCGCGGGTCGACGCCGTTCTCCATGGACTTGGATTCGAACCCGTAGAGTCGCGCACCCGTCTGCTGGAGCATCTGAGCGGTGGTGAGCGCGGGCGTGTCGGACTTGCTCGGCAGCTCGTGAGTCCAGCGGACGTTCTTCTGCTGGACGAGCCGACCAACCATCTGGATCTGGATACGACTGCGTGGCTCGAAACCTATCTGCGCGAAACAGCGAAGACCATTCTGCTGGTGAGCCACGACCGCGCGTTTCTCGCTGACGTCGTGGATCACGTGCTGCACTTCGAGGCTGGTACCGCGACACCTTACGCGTGCGGCTACGAGGAATTCGTAAGGCAGCGCGCGGAGCGGCGTCTTGCTGCGCAGCGCGCGTTCTCCAAGCAGTCGCGCGTCCTTGCTGATGAAGAGGATTACATCCGCCGCAACATCGCGGGTCAGAATTCCAAGCAAGCGAAGGGCCGTCGTAAGCGATTGGAGAGAGTTGCGCGACTGAGTCCGCCGCCCGGTGAAGGCGGTTCGATGGCGCTGCGTCTGCAAACTCTGGAACGCGGCGGCGATCAGGTAGTAGTCGCAGAACACGTAACGGTTGGAGTCGACAATCGCACTCTCATCAGCGATCTGACGGCGGTGGTGAATCGTGGCGACAGGCTCGGAATCGTAGGGCCGAACGGTGCCGGCAAGTCGACATTTCTCAAGACCCTCATCGGTGATCGTGCACCGGAGTCGGGCACGCTGAGGCTTGGCGGATCCATCACTGTCGAGTACTACAGGCAGGACATGACGCAGGTGCCGAGTGACAAGACGCTGTACAACGTGATAAGCGACATGCGTCCGCAGTGGGAGCGCGGACTGATCTACGGACATCTGGGACGTTTCGGATTCTCGGGCGAGGAGACTGCGCGCACCGCGGCGACGCTGTCGGGCGGTGAGCGCGCGCGGGTTGCGCTGGCGATGATGATGCTGTCGCGCGCCAACCTTCTCATCTTCGACGAGCCCACCAATCACCTGGACGTGGAGTCGATCGAGGCCATCGAGGACGCGATAGAGGGATATGAAGGGACAGTGATGCTCGTGAGCCACGATCGTGCGCTGTTGCGCGCGCTATGTACGCGAGTGTGGATTCTGCACGACACGCACGTCACCGATTTCGCTGGCAACTTCTCGGAGTGGGAAGTGGCGAGCGAGGAGCGCGAGCATGCGGCTCGGGTGAACGCAGAAGAGGAGGTAGACCTCCGGCGCGTTCGCGAGAAGCAGAAGACACGCCGGCGGGAGTCCGAGCTCGAGAAGGAGCGTGCGAGCAAGCGTGACGTGAAGCGGAGCGCTGACGACGCTGAGGCGCGAGTCGAGGAGTTGGAGGCCAAAGTGGCAAACCTGACCCGGACGCTGGAGGATCCGGCGCTTTACGGCAATCCAGCGGGGACGGCACGCGCGGTTGCGCTGGGCAAGGACCTGGATCGGGTGAGGCGCGACCTGGACAGGGCGCTGGAGGAGTGGAACCGTCTCGTGGAGACCGCGGCGGACTGAACCTGGTTTGCCCGAACGCCACAAAGCCAGGATCGGGGCACGTATCGTGAACTGTCTGGTATCCGAGCCATCAACCTGAGAGGACGTCCAGATGAAGCCAGCATATACAGGCCAGCGATCAGTTCCCAGCACCGATCATAAGTTCCGTCCCACGGATGAACATTTGATCGAGAAGAACAAGGAAGAGGTTTATGAGACCAATCATGGCGACAAAATGACGCCAATACCGGGACATCATCCCGACAAATTCGATGAAGTCGATAGAGGATCGCCGAAGAAGGAATAGCTGGAGTCGTTAGTGGGTCACTCGTAACATGGATCCCCGCTTTCGCGGGGATGACAATGCGAGGCGGGCGCTACGTTCCTCACGAGATCAGTTGCGCCAGTCGGCGATGAAGACGTTGGTCTCGTGGGGATTGCTGACGAGGCGATTTGACGCCCAGACCAGCTTCTTGCCGTCGGGACTGAACATCGGGAATCCGTCGAACGTGGCGTTGGTCGTGATCTGTTCGAGGCCGGTTCCGTCTGGGTTCACCAGGAAAACGTCGAAGTTGCCCAGTTTGGGATTGGTGTGGTAATTGGAAGCAAAGACGATGTGCCGACCATCGGGGGTCCAGGAAGGCCCGAAGCTGGCCTGGCCAAGGTGCGTGATCTGGTGCTGATTGGAGCCGTCGGCGTTCATCAGCCAGAGGTCCATCGTGTTGGGCCTCACAAATCGCTGGGCGAGTAGCGACTTGTAGTCGGCGACGTCTTTTAGGGCGGTCGGGTGAAAGGCGCGGTAGACGATCTGCTTGCCGTCCGGCGACCACCATGGACCGCCGTCGTAGCCGAACTGGTGGGTGAGCTGCTTCACGTTGGTGCCGTCGGCGTTCATCGTGTAGATGTCGAGATCCCCGCCCTTGAGAGACGTGAACACGATGCGTTTGCCATCGGGCGACAGCACGCCTTCGGCCGTGTAGACACCGTAATGGGTGAGGCGCCTGGTGTGCGAGCCGTCGGGGTTGGCGGTGTAGATGTCATACGGATCGAGGCGCCACAGGTATCCCTTGGCCGGATCGGGGCGCGCCGTGCATGCGGTATCTATCGCCTGGCTCGACGCGAAAAAGATGCGTCGATCGCCGTCCATGAAGTAACCGCAAGTGGTCTTTCCCTTCCCGTTGGACACCCGATGCACGTCAGTACCGTCGGTGTTCATTATGTACTGCTCATCGCATGTGCGACCGTCACGGGTGCTCTGAAAGATCAGGCGCTTTCCATCAGCGCTGAAATACGCTTCGGCGTTTTCGCCGCCGTTGGTGAGCTGCCGGATGTTTGACAGATGACGCTGCTCGCCGGAGTCAGGTGCGACAGATCGCGCGACGAACGATCCCTGAGCGAGCGTGACGACTGGAAGAACGAGCATCGCCGCGACGACGGCGGAAAGGGCGCGGAGGCGTGAATTCATGCTACTGAAAATGGATGGTACGTGTCGCCTATGGTAGGCTCCCGTCGTGTCTGACGCAGCAACCTGTCTGTCGGTGCGGCCGTTAGCATTAGGTAATCCACTATTCGCGAGACTTCTTAGCGATGGCTGAATCTGAAGGGCTGGCATGGCCAGGACTACGTGTGGTGGCCCGCATGGTTGGGCGAGGGTTGATTCTGAGGTGCCCCAACTGTGGCGGTGGGCCGGTACTGAAAGACTGGTTTCACCTGCACGAGCGCTGTCCATCGTGTGGCATTGCGCTCGAGCGTGGTGAGGAGAACGACTACTACATCGGCGGTATGTTGCTCAACATCACGCTGTGTTTCATCATATTCGCCGTGGGATTCTGGGGTGTGCTTATCGTCACATTTCCGCGGGTGCCATGGGATTTTCTCCAGTATGGGCTGGTCACTGCGATGATAGTTCTTCCGATTGTGCTGTATCCGGTCTCGCGGATTGTATGGCTGGCAATCGATCTGGCGGTGCGGCCGCGATCGGAGAAGAATCCGGATGAATGACGCTACACAGCGTCGGAGAGCGACGAGAATGTGAAATCGTTGATCTTCAATGCGGGCATTACCATCCCTGCCTCGATCGGCTCGGCCTTGCCGATATCGGCGAGACGTGCGAGTGTTTGACACCATTGAGCGATGCGATCGCCAGCGCCTGGTCGCGCACGGTTTGATAGTCCTGAAATACGCCGTCCTTGATCAGCAGCCATTGATCGGCGGCGACACCTTCGTCGTCCCATGCGCAGCGGCTGAGTGAATCCTTCTGTGTGCGATCAGCCCGGATGTTCATGAGTCGCGATCCGTACTTGAGCTTGCCAAGCATCTTTTCTGGCGGTGCGACGAAGGTAGTGCCTGCGTAGTTGGCTTCGTAGCCGCGCGCGCGATCGAGCTCCGTTGCGTGGCCGACCGATTCATGAATGGTGAGCCAGAGATTTGTTGGGTCGAGAATCAGGTCATAGCGTCCGACGTCGACCGAGCGTGCCGTGAGTTTTTCAGCAGCGAGCGCGGCCCATTTCGGCGCATTGCCGACCATGTCGAGCGACGTGATGTACTCCCAACCGGAACCGCGCGGCGCCATCTCTTCGGTGTAGGACTGAAAGTCACCATCGCCGATGGCAGTGACCGTGAACGACGGACCGACGCGTACGAACGTCTGAGTGACGAGCGTACCATCGGTTGTCGCGAGCGTCTTTTCCTCGCGCAGCAGTGCCAGACCCGAGTTGGCGAAGCGAACACCAGGAGTCTTGAGTGCGGCTTCGTTTGCCGCGAGCAGAAGCGCGACCTTGTCTTCTACGGGGACGCCGATTGGATCCTGCTGGACCGGAGTGCGCGTCACTGACTCCCATCACCTGGTGCTCGCGTGCAGCGATGAACTGGCGCCGATAGCGTCCCACGCGCGCATCCGAGTAGGATGCGCCGGCGTCCCTGGCCGCCTGGATTGCTGCGAGCGCAATCTCGTTGGCCATCGGATCGCCGGTGTCCCTGCTCCAGGCATTTGGCAGTCCGTCCGCTCTCGCGATCCTTGCGGTGCCGGCTACCGCGACGGCGCCTAGCACGGTGGTCTTGAGGAAGTCTCGTCTGCTGGTCATGGAGCCTCGGTGAGCGGTGATCGGGTTGGTGCGCGGGGTGCTGCCCGGAGTCTTGTTCCGGGTTTGGCCGATACAACGCGTAGCATTCTACGAAAAAAAAGGGCACCGCGTTGGGTGCCCTTTCAATTCGCTGATCAGCGCGACTTCAGGCGACGTCTACTGGAACGTGATGAAGAGCGGTGACGGTTTGAGCTTCACCACCTCTTCGCGTGTCAGCATCGGCTTGTCGTTCTTGTAAAAGAGCTTGAATCCGTCGTACTGTACGGGCTGCATGCGCTCGTAAGCGTCGTATGAATCGCGCTTGAGCCACGGCGGTCCGAATCCGTCCATGTTCATGACCACCTGTACTGTGGGGACTGGTCTGATGTCGCGATAGTTGGTGACCATCTTCTGCGTGTAGCGGTGAATTACGAGCACCTTTGGCGGCAGGTTGTTCTGGGCGACGATGTCGGCGAGTGTCTTGATGACATAATTGATCTCGACAGCATCCATCACGCCGACCTTGCGGCCTGGCACAACGCCCTCGGAGGCGTGGTGCATGGAAAATTCCGGATCCAGTGCGAGATGCACGTATGGACGCTTGAGATACGGGATTAGCGGCTGCAGCTCTGACTGCACGGTGCTGTGTCCGACCTGCACGTCGAGAAAGATGACGTATCCCAGACTGTCGGCGAGCTTGCACCAGTGATCGATCATGGAGTCGGTCATGCGTAGACGATACATGCCGTTCCTGCCAGGGGAGCCTTGTGCTACCGAGACGATGAGGTGAAAGCCTGGCAGCACTGGTGTCGAAGGATCCGCCATCTCGAAGTTGTGCACTTCCTGCTTGAGCTTCGCGATCATCACCGGCTCGGGATATTCACCGAGCACACCCATTTTCTTTACCAGTGGATTGCCGTAGAAAACGACAATGCGCTTTTTGGGAAGAATGGCGTTCGGCAGCGGCGTAACCGTGAACGCTGGCTGCGGCGCCACCTTGCTGAATGGTGTGGTATCGTGCGGAGCGTGGGCCTTTGAGACCTTGGAGCTCTTTTTGTGTGTTTTGTGACTGTGCGTCGAATCAGCGACCGTCTGCTGAAATTGTGCCATCGTGAACGAAGCAGCAGCGCGCGGCGCAACGCCGAACGAAGCGCCGGCGAGCGATGTTGTGGCGGCGACGAGGAGGGAAAATAGTATCACTGGGCCTGTAAAGCTGTACGCGGGAAAGGGGCGGTGCGGCCTGTCAATATAGCGATGTGCAATAGCTCAGCTGGCGCTTGCCGAGTCTTTCTGGCTGACGTCCAGGATTATTCGACCGGTGCGCCGACGGACTTCCACTCCCGCCAGCCACCGGCCATGGAGGCCACGTTGGTGTAGCCCATCTTCTGGATCGCGTCCCCTGCAAGGACGGACCTGAATCCACCGCCGCAATAGAGGATGATCTCTGCGTTCTTGTCGGGGATCTTTTCCTCGATATCGCGCTCGATGACACCCTTGCCGATGTGCACCGCGCCAGCCACGTGGCCCGCGGCCCATTCGGTATCTTCGCGCACATCCACGATGTGGACACCCGGCTTAGAGAGACGATCGCGCGTTTCCCCGACGCTGACGTCGCGAACGCTGGAATGCACCGAATCAATCAGGGTGAGAAAAGCCGGCGAATGAGCCATGGTATGCTCTGTTAGAAAGTGGAACGCACTATTCAAGAATACATCGGTCCGCGGGCATCCGCAGGCCGGTCATTCCTCGAACTCGACGTCCGATACATCCACCGCCGCTCGTAGCCTGAGCGAGAATACGCTGCCGCCACCCTGGCGCTGGGCATAGGTGAGTTGCCCTCCCTGGGCTTCTGCCAGCGATCTCGCGATCGCGAGACCGAGACCGGTTCCATGGACGGTACTGGATGTGGACAGATGCCTGTAGAACGGTTCGAAGATCCTTTCCGCGTCCGCCATCGGAACGCCAGGTCCGCAATCGGAAACCGACAGCTCGAGCCAGTCATCGATGCGTGTGGCTGCCAGGATGACGGGTGTACCAGTCGGAGAGTACAGCAGCGCATTATCCAGAAGATTGGTCAGAATCCTGAGCGATTCCACAAAGTCGAACATTCCGATCAGTACAGGAGCTGTATAATCGATGTGTACCTGAATGCGATCGGCGCCATTGGTACCGGTCAATTCGAGTACTGCGGCGCCCACGAGATCCTCGACGGTATTGAGCTCGACCAAAACGGGAAGCTCACCGGCATTGAGGCGCGACATGTCCAACAGATGCGCCACCATCTTGCTCAGTCGCTCGGCCTGCGCGACGATGATAGTCGAATTCGGATCACCAGCATCGGACGATTCCTGCGCCAGCGCCTTGATGCTGGTGAGCGGCGTCCGAAGGTCGTGCGATACCGAAGCGAGTAGAATGTCCTTGAGGCGAGCCGCCTCGTGCAGCGCGGCCGTTCGACTCGCTTCAACCGACAGTCGCTCGATTTCTTCGGCGCGCCTGCGCGCCTCGGCGGCCTCTTCCTGTGCGCGAACGAGCAGATAGGTCGTTGTTCCGGCAACGGCGAAGAACGCAGTCAGAACTATTGCGTCGATCGGCTTGCTCAGCGAGAACGTATCGAACGGATACTGGAAGTAATACGATATGAGGATCGTCGCCGCAGCGGCGAGCGTGAAGCCAAGCGGGCGACCGCCGCTGAGGCTGCCGCCAAGTACTACGAGGAGGTATGTGAGAACTACGTGCGCCTGACTCTCCTGTGTTTCGCGAGTCAGGTGCATCACTACCGTCACAAGAATGAGAAGACCGTACCACAGCACGACCGAGAAGGTCGCGCTCGAACGAAGCCTTATTGTTCGTTCCACTGCGCTTATGACGCGATTTCCTGATTGAGCGGAATTCCGAATCTGTACCCTACACCGGGCTCGGTGATTATGACACGAGGATGGGTGGGGTCACGCTCAACCTTGCGGCGGAGGTTGGTAATGTGAACGCGCAGATACTGTCGCGCGTCACCAAACTCTCTGGCCCACACAGCGTCGAACAGCTGCTGGTGAGTGTACACACGTCCCGGGTCGGCGGTGAGAGCGCGAAGGATTGCCCACTCTATTGGTGTGAGCCGAATCGCCTGACCGTCGCGGTTTGCGCGGCGCGTAGTGAAGTTCACCGACATACCGTCGGCTTCGACAGTGCCCGATGTGCCTGGTCTCGCCGTTCGAGCGCGGCGGATCTGCGCGGATACACGTGCAGCGAACTCCGATGTACTGAACGGTTTGGTGACGTAGTCATCTGCACCCGCGTTCAGCAGAGCTACCTTGTCGGACTCGATGTGTCGCGCGGTGAGCACTACGATCGGCGCGAGCGAGTGTGCACGAATGGCTCGACAGAGATCGAGACCAGACTGATCCGGAAGTCCGAGATCGAGAACGATGAGGTCTGGTGTCTGGGCTTTTACCGTAGCCAGCGCACTTCGGCCGTCCGCTGCGTCGAGCACTCGAGCGACTGTGGATCTGAGTGCAGTGTGAACGACATGGCGAATTTCCGGTTCGTCGTCGATGACCAGTACTGTCGCGTCCGTTCTGGTTGGATGCATTACCATGGTGTGACTCTCTGCCGTTCAGGCAAGTTCAGGTAGCGCCGATAACCTCCGTCCCGCTCCACGCGGCGCCTGGATCTATTACCACTGGATCCATTATCCGTGCCGCTTCCACACACAACATCTCTACATAGTCTCCGGGACCCATGTCGCTGAGCGACGCAGATCCTTCGCTCCAGGGATTCCACACTACCCAATCCCCGAAGCCATCGGCGCCGACAACCGTCGAGCTGGAGCCGATTGCCGAAGCGACCGTCACCTGCCTGGGGCCCGCGATATAGATGCGATCGGTCTCTCCACTGAGCCGAAGCTCACCTGCTTCTTCGACGCAACGAGCGCCCGCCGCCATCTTGTCAACGTACACCAGACCGGAGAGGCCCCGGACCGCCGAGCGTTTGACGTCAGTAACTGCCAGATAGTTATGGAGAGCCGCCGAAAAAGAAAAAGGCGAGTCGCCAGAGTTAACTATCCTGAGAGATACGGTCAGCATCTCGGCAAGGTTGACTATCAACTCCGCAACGAACCGGTACGGCCAGAGTGCGCGGGTCTCGTCGTCGTCCGTTATACGGAAGGTCGCGCTGGAGGCGAGGTGCGCAATCAGCGACCAGCGACGGGTGCGGAGGAAGCCATGTTTGGGCAATGGGCCTGTGCCGAACTGCGGAAATATGACCGGGATGCCGCCGCGGATCGCGTCACCAGGGCCGAACCTGGCGCGACTGCTGAGGTAAAGTCGTTCCTGGCCGCCCGCATCGATCCAGCTCACGACGTGCGCGCCGTGATGGGTGATGCGGGCGGAGGACCCCGATGGATGGACGAGAGTGACCGCGTCCCCGTCTGTCCCTGACTCCATCATCGGAGGGTAACGCCGGACAGCGGATTGCTCAGGTCGGCAACGATTTCAGCTCCCTCTCAGACGTGGCAGCTCGCGAGTCCGCGCTTTTCCAGATAGCTCTGGTGGTAATCCTCAGCCACCCAGAATGTCGACGCCGGTACGATCTGCGTCACGATCGGCTTGTTGAATCTGCCGCTCTGCTCCACCAGCTGTTTCGAGCGCTCGGCGAGCTCCTTCTGCTCTTCGTCCTGATAGAAGATCACTGAGCGGTACTGTGTTCCCACGTCCGGGCCCTGGCGATTGAGGGTCGTCGGGTTGTGGTTGTTCCAGAACACATCCAGGAGCGTGTTGTAGCTCACCTGCTCCTGGTCATAGTCGACCTGGACCACTTCGGCGTGGCCGGTGGTGTGGCTGCAGACGTCTTCGTAAGTGGGATTGGGCTTGTTGCCGCCTTCGTAACCGGCGGCCGTGGTGACCACGCCTGGAATCTGCTGAAAAGTGAGCTGAACGCCCCAGAAACATCCGGCGCCGAAGGTTGCCTTGGCTATCATTGCTTGCCTCATTCCCGAACAGTCGTTCGAGTTGTTAGTGTCGCTTGAAATACTGTACGTCGCGCTCGTGTTTCTCTGCCTTGGCGCGTGTACTGAAGGTACCAAGATTACGACGCTTTCCGGTCTTCGGATCTGTCTTTTTGGAGTACAGACGATACTCGCCGGATTTGAGCTTGCGGATCATGATTGCCCCCGTGTTTGATATACAGGAGCGGCAAGGATCAGTCCAGTTTGAAGACTATTCCGCGTCCAGTAACCGCAGGGCCTGCATGGCATCCACGTGCTGCACCGCGAGCCTTACCCCGTTGGAAAATGTAAGCGCTGGATAGGCGCCTCCGGCGTCATCGCCAACGATGATCGAGCGGATGTCGTTGGCGTCGAGCGCGGCCTGGGCGATGTGCGCCGAGATAGCGTCGGGGAAGGTGCGAATGACTACGAGCTCGCGGTTTTCGTCAGACATCAGAAGTCACCTACGAATGCAATTTCTGGAGTGAGCTCGTGGCCCAGCTCGTCACGGACCCGTTGTTGGGCGAGTGCTATTAGATCGCGAACGTCGCGCGCCGATGCGCCACCCAGATTCACCATGATGTTCGCGTGAATGTGCGAAATCTGAGCCCCGCCGATGCGATGTCCCTTCATACCGAGTTGATCGATCAAGCGGCCTGCACCGACGCCCTCGATCTTTCTGAAGATGGAGCCTGCTGATGGATGAAACTGGAGCCACGGATGTCGTGCGCCGCGCCAGCTCAGATTCTCCTGAATGATTCTGTGCATCACAGCCGGATCGCCCCGCGTGAGACGGAAAGTCACAGCGAGAGCGTAATCGGCTCTGTGATGGAATACCGAGTCATCGTAGCCAAACCGCAAATACGCATTGTCGACGTTCTGTCGTTGTCCTTCGGCACTCAGGATGTCGCAGGACTCTACTACTTCGGCGATGAACATCGTTCTGTCACGTTCGGGCGCCGGACTCAGGAAGTGAAGATTCTGCCAGACGGCGCCGCCAACGGTGCTTGGAATTCCAACGTAGTGTTCAAGTCCGGACCATCCGTGCTCGACCGCTTGTGGAATGAGCTCGCCCATGATGACGCCACTTTCCGCGTGAAGGCGACCGTCATCCATAAACTCGAAACGCCGAGCTCGATTACGAATTACCAGACCACGAAAGCCGCGATCCCCCACCAGTATGTTGGCACCAAGTCCAAGCACAAAGAACGGTACTTCGATTCTCCTGGCAGCGGTGATTGCCGCGGCAAGATCGTCGGCCGAGTCGGCGGAATAGAAAAGATCCGCCGGTCCGCCGATGCGGAACGTCGTGTAGGGGGCGATTGGCTCGTTGCGGACAAGTCTGGACTGGTCGAGTTGCGACGCCAGCTCGCTGTACGCGTAGTTTTCAGTCGCCGGTTGCATAGCCAATCAAATATAGGGCGTGATGGTCACGTCCCAACGACACACCCGATTTCCCAGGATAGCCCGATGACACGAGGCACTTCCATTCATCCCATGCGGAGCGTGCGTACGCTGTTCGCGCTCCCGCTGTTCGCGCTCCCGCTGTTCGCCACGCTTGCAACCACGCTTGCCGCGGCGACGCTGACCTTCGCCGCGCCGGCGAGCGGCCAGATCGCGCAGGAACGCGTGGATCTCTCGGCGATGTCGCGAATCAGGCAGGAGGGACTGGAACACTCCCAGATCCCGGAGCTCGCATCTCATCTGACTGACGTCATTGGTCCGCGGCTTACAGGTTCGCCGGGAATGAAGGAAGCGAACGAGTGGACAGCCTCGATGCTCAAAGGCTGGGGGCTCACAAACGTTCAGATCGAGCCATGGGGGCAGTTTGGGCGCGGCTGGGAGAACGTATCATATGAAGGGCGCATCCTTACGCCGTACAGTCAGTCCATGCCTGGCCAGGCGAGTGCGTGGACAGGAAGCACCAAGGGTACGATCACCGCTCCGGTGATGATCGTGGAAGGCGGTGTGGACAGCATAGCGAAGTACGGGGACCGGCTTCGTGGGGCACTTGTGCTGGTTGCACCTCCGCGCGCACTGCCGCCGGAGTTCAAGGAGATCGAGCGGCGCACTCCCGCCGACTCGCTGCTGGCGCCCGTGCATCAACGCGCTGGACCGCAGATCGGATGGGACACGTTGCTCGTGAAGATCCAGAAGCAGCAGGCGCATCGCGATTCGCTGCTGAGTGCTGCAGGGGTTGCTGGAGTGATCACCGGCTCCGGCACTGCTTATGGAACGATCCGTGGTGGAGGCGATTGGTGGGCAGTGAATACAAACGCTGCGATCCCGGTTCCGGACGTGATAATACAGCAGGAGCAGTACAATCAGCTGTACAGGAACGTCAGCAATGGCATTCCCGTAAAGGTCGAGCTCAACGTACAGAACAAATTCCTCAATAACGACCTGAACGCATATAACACGCTTGGCGACATCCGCGGGACGGACAAGCCGGACGAATACGTAATGATCGGCGCGCACCTTGATTCCTGGCACTTCGGCAATGGTGCGACGGACAACGGCGCCGGCACGATCGTGATGATGGAGGCGATGCGAATTCTCAAGGCGCTCGACCTTCATCCCAGGCGCACCATTCGAATCGCGTTGTGGAGTGGCGAGGAGGAAGGCATCTACGGCTCGCGCAACTGGATCAAGAAGCATCCTGATCTGGTGCCGAAGATCTCGGCGTACCTCAATCTCGACAATGGAACCGGCAAGATTCGCGGGATCTGGGACCAGTCGAACGAGAAGGCCGTGCCCATCTTCGAGCAGATTCTCTGGCCGTTCCGCGATCTCGGCGTGGTGGCTGTAAGGCGCGGGAATACCGGGAGCACCGACCACGTGTCGTTCGACGATGCTGGGATTCCCGGATTCAACTTCATTCAGGATCCAATCGAATATGGACTTCGGACGCACCATTCGTCGAACGACGTGTATGACCATCTCGAGCTTGACGACCTGAAGCAGGCGGCAGTGGTCGTAGCGGCCACCGCCTATGAGCTCGCCAATAGAGACGAGATGTTTCCACGCAAGTGAGGAAGATGAAAGTTCGACGATTGTTCCACAGGGCGTTGATGGCGCTGACTGCGTCTGCGTGTATGCTGCCTGCTGTGCTGACCGCACAGAGGGCAGAGCTGGACAAGATCATACAGCGTCGCGTGCTCGCGAACGGTCTGGAAGTGATCGTCGTTGAGAATCACGGTGTGCCGCTGGCTACGGTCGAGGTGAACGTGCGCAACGGCTCGTTCACGCAGACGCCGGAATACGCCGGCCTGGCGCACATGTACGAGCACATGTTCTTCCGGGCGAACGCCGAGTACCCGCAGAGCGAGCTGTACCTCGATCGCGCGGCACAACTGGGCGCCGTGTTCAACGGTACGACGCAGGAAGAGACCGTGAGCTACTATCTCACAGTTCCTGCCGACTCCGTACGCGGTGCGATTCAATGGCTGACACCCGCGCTTCGTTCGCCGTTGTTTCTCGAGAGCGAGCTCGCCGTTGAGCGTCAGGTAGTGATTGGCGAGTATGACCGAAACGAATCGAGTCCGTTTTTTCAACTGCAGCGACAGATGGACATGAAGCTGTATCCCGGTAACTACTCCCGGAAGAACGTGATCGGCGATCGCCAGGTTGTGGCTACTACCACGCCGGAAAAGATGCGATACATCCAGCACAAGTATTACATCCCCAACAATTCCGTATTGATTGTCGCGGGCGACGTAAATCCGGACAGCATCTTCGCGATTGCAGAACGCCAGCTGGGAGGCTGGGCGCGCGGGCCGGACCCATTCGTTACAGATCCGATTCCTGACATTCCGCCGCTTACGGCGAGCGACGCTGTGATTGCGACCGCCGACGTCAACGCTGTGACTGTGATGCTGCAGTGGCAAGGACCGAGTGTTGGAAAGGATCCCAAATCGACGTATGCGGCCGACGTATTCTCGGATCTGCTCAACGACCCGCGTTCGCGCTTCCAGCAGCGGCTGGTGGATAGCGGCCTGTGGCAGGGTGTGACTGTCAATTACTACACGCTGAATCACACGGGTCCGATCAGCATAAGCGGCCAGACAACTCCTGAGAAACTGCGGCCCGCACTGGCGGCGCTCGATTCGGAGATCACCAAGCTGGACGATCCAACTTACTTCAATGCGAGCGATCTCAAGGCGGCACAGGCGCATCGCGCCGTGACATCGGCGTTCGGTCGCGAGCAGGCTTCGGATTTTGCGCACACGCTCGGCTTCTGGTGGACCGTTGCCAGTCTCGAGTACTACATGGGGTACGTTGACAACATGGCACGTCAGACGACTGCGGATCTACGGGCGTACGCCGACAAGTACATTGTGGGCAAGCCGCGCATAACGGGTGTTCTGCTTTCACCGCAGGCCCAGCAGCAGCTACATCTAACCGTCGATGAGCTCAAGGGGCCCAAGTGATACTGCGCAGACTCTTGCTGTTCGTTGCGGTGGTATGCGTAGCGGCTGGAAGCGCTACTGCGCAGACAGCGGCAGATACACTAACATCGAGCTTCACTGTAGACGGGATTCCCGTGATACTGAGACGCAACACGTCGAACAACGTGGTCGTCGCGAACGTGTATCTACTGGGCGGTGTGCGGCAGGTAACGCAGGCAACGAGCGGGATCGAGCCATTTCTGCTTACCGTATCGGAGCACGGAACGCTGCATTATCCAAAGGCTGTCCTGCGCAGGAGGACGTCGGCTCTGGGCAGCGACTTTGTCGTTGCGCCGACGGTGGACTGGACGATGTTCGGTGCGCGGACGATAACCACCGTTCTCGACTCTGCCTGGGCGATCTGGGCTGACAGGTTGATGTATCCCGCGATTCAGCCCGCCGAGGTGGAGCTTGTGAGGGCGCAATTACTCAGCGGGGAGAAGCAGGAACAGGACGATCCCGACGCTTACGTTTCGGATCTGGCAGACAGCATCGCGTTCATGGGTCATCCGTACGCAGTATCCGAGACCGGCAATGTGACATCGCTGGCGAGCATCACGGCGCAGCAGCTTCGGGATTACGAGCGCACGCAGATCGTCAAATCGCGGATGCTGGTCGTAGTGGTTGGCGACGTGACGCGCCCGCATCTGGAAGCGCTCATCCACGCAACGCTTGGCAAGCTGCCGGAAGGCTCGTACAAGTGGACGTTGCCTGATCCGATCCCTGTCACGCCATCATCGGCGGTACTGGTCCAGCGTGATCTTCCGACCAACTACATACTTGGGTATTTCGCCGGCCCGCTCGCGTCATCGCCCGATTATACCGCGCTCCGGGTCGCGGCAACCGTACTGACGGGGCAGATGTTCGCGGAGATCCGCGGGCGCCAGAACCTGACATACGACGTGCACGCACCGTTCCTGGAGCACGCGGCGAGCGCAGCCGGATTGTACGTCACAACCGTGTCGCCCGACACGACCCTCAAGCTGATGAAATTCTTCATCAACCAGCTACAGGCCGAAACTGTGACGAACGAGGGTTTGCAGCGACTGGAGCTGCAGTTCATCACGCAGTACTTCCTGGACAACGAGACCAACGCATCGCAGGCCGACTTCCTTGCGCGCGCACAGCTGTACCAGGGCGATTACCGGCGCGCGATGTCTTTCGTTCAGGATCTCAAGTCAGTGACACCGGACGCGGTGCAGGCGGCGGCGATAAAGTACATGAAGAACGCGCACTGGGCGTACCTGGGCGACACGACGAAGGTGGACCGGAGGTTGTTGGAGAGTTTCTGAATCACGGCGGCGAACGGCGGTCCCGGGGTAAACATTCGTTGCAAGTCGTCGAAATTGAGCCTCACAAGCACTTGAAATTCGTCGTTGGCGCTGCGTTTTCAGGACACGCTGTGCGTTTTGGGGACACGATGATGCTGTGAACGTACCGCCGGCTATCAAGAGAGAGGTGCTGATAGCCTCAGAGCGAATCGATCACCCTATCGCGCAATCAGTAGGCTTCTTCCCAGGGGCCGCCTGCACCTGAATAGCCGTCCGCGCGCCAGCTGACGCCCAATCCACCGTGTGGAGGTCAGCGACCTGATGTTGTTGTCCGACAAACGCACATATCATGTCCTGAAAACGCATACTCTGTCCTAAAAGCGCACACAGAAACAGAAGATTGCGAACGGCAGCGCTAGGCCGTGTGCTCCCATCGGGATGTGCTATTGTGCACGTTCGGCAATCGTATGCCGCACGTCATCCAGCGAAATGTCGTGTGCGCGCAGCGCGACCATCATGTGATACAGAAGATCCGCGGCCTCTTCCTTCATTCGCGTGCTATCGTTGTCCGCAAGCGCCACCACCAGCTCGGCGGTTTCCTCGCCGAGTTTTTTCAGTCTCAGATTACGGTCCGCGAGCAAGCGTCGCGTGTAGCCACCACCACCCGCGTCGCGTACGCGTGACTCGATAACCGCCGCAAGAGCAGTCAGCGCATCACCATTGGATGGCTGGTCGAAGCATGACGTCGTTCCATTGTGGCACGCAGGTCCAGCCGGATTCACACGGGCAAGGACGGCGTCGCGATCGCAATCCGGTGTAAGTGAGACGACACGTTGGGTATTGCCACTCGTCGCGCCCTTGTGCCACAGCCCGCGCGTACGCGAGTGATAGTACATCTCGCCTGTCTCGAGGGTTTTACGGAGCGCCTCCCGATCCATGTGCGCGACCATCAGCACGGTGCCGGTTACGGCATCCTGAGTAACAACTGTAACGAGGCCGTTACCCTTGTCGAAGTCGAGATCATCCATCGTCATGAGTTCGGTACCAGAATGTCACGCACCGGCTTCGCGAGTGCGGCGTTGGTTGCAATGATGTCACCGCCAAAAGCAGTCGCGCGGCCGCGCCAATCCGTGAACGAGCCGCCTGCTTCAGTTACTATCGGATAGAGGGCGGCGGCGTCCCACGGCGCGACGATGTCGTCCACCATTACATCGGCGCGGCCTGTCGCGACAAGCAGGTAGCCGTAACAATCACCCCATGTTCGCGCGATGCTGGCCTTCGAAGCAAGCTTGCGCCATGCGATCGTGCGCTCCGGGCGATCGACAAATCTGTCGTCGGTGATCGTGACGGTGGCGTCCGCGATGGTCGCCGTGGACGATACACTGCATGTAACACCGTTCCAGAAGCACCCCTCCCCTGCCCCGGCCGCAATGATTTCTGCGACTACGGGAAAGTACGCGCACCCGGCAAGAACGTTCTCGCCTTCGGTGACGGCTACGAGCGTACCCCACAGCGGAACGGTTCTCACGAAGCTCTTGGTTCCGTCGATCGGATCCAGAATCCAGCGGCGCTTGGCTTCCGGACGCACATCGCCAAATTCCTCACCGAGAATGCCATCCTCCGGAAAGTGCTGCTCGATCCATGCGCGAGCACGCACCTCTGCACCGCGATCGGCGATGGTCACTGGCGAGCCGTCGCTCTTAACGTCGACCGCGAGATCCTTGCCGTAGTGCGACATTGCAAAATCACCGGCCAGCTTCGCGAGCGTCGAAACCGCTTCAAGATATGATTCGCTCATGCCGCGTTCCTGACTGGTAGTCTTGCTTGATGCATCCTTGCCTTGAGCTCGGCGACAGTCACAGTGCCGTCGTGCAGAATACCGGCGACCAGCGCTGCATCCGCATGGCCAGCTTCGATTGCCTCAACGACGTCATCTGCCGAGCCAGCGCCTCCTGACGCAATAACCGGCACGTCAACCGCTTCGGCAACGGCACGGATGAGCTCGATGTCATAGCCGTTGCGCGAGCCGTCGCGATCAACGCTCGTGAGCAATATCTCGCCCGCGCCGCGGCGCACGCACTCGCGCGCCCATTCGACGGCATCGAGATCCGTAGCAGTCCTGCCGCCATGCGTGAAGACTTGCCATGCTCCATCAATCTTCTTCGCGTCGATGCTCGCCACGACACACTGCGCGCCGAACAGTGCCGCGGCGCCACCCAATACTTCCGGCCGCAGAACTGCGGCCGAATTGATGGCAACCTTGTCAGCGCCTGCACGAAGCACGCGTCCAACGTCCTCCGCAGTTCGCACACCACCGCCAATCGTCAGCGGAATGAACAGTTGCTCCGCGGTTCTCCTCGCAACATCGAGCAATGTCCCGCGACCTTCCGAGCTCGCCGAGATGTCCAGGAAAACTATCTCATCCGCTCCCTCGGCTTCGTAGTGCGCGGCAAGCTCCACCGGATCGCCCACATCGCGCAGATTCACAAAACGCGTCCCCTTTACAACGCGCCCTTCTCGCACATCTAGACAGACAACAAGCCGACGCATGAGTGTCACTTGACGTCCAGTGCTACGGAGCCCTTGGTGCTGAACACAGCGCCGGAGCCCGTATCGACCAAAGCTGCGCGAACAGCCATGCCCAGAGCCTTGAAAGCACCTTCGACGATGTGATGACGATCCGTCCCACGCAACACGCGAAGATGGAGAGCCGCCTTTGCATTGTCGGCGAAAGACCGCATCCAATGATCGTACAGCGTGCTTGGCAACGGGCCGCGATAGTAAGGTCGCCCACCAATATCGATGCAGGCCTGCACGAGGGCCTCATCCATTGGAATGGTGCAATCTCCATAGCGCGCCGCCGATGCACTCATCAGTTCAGCTACCGCGGCGCCCGTCGCAATCGCGACATCCTCGATCGTGTGATGGCGCAGATCACCCTCAGCGCGCAGAACCATGTCAAGTCCGGCGTAACGTGCGAACGTCACCATCATGTGGTCAAGAAACCGGACTCCGGTCGCGATGTCGCCCTTGCCCGTTCCACGCTGTATCTCCAGGCGGATCTTCGTCTCTCGCGTTTCACGCTCCACCCTGCTTCTATCGCTCACGCAATACTCTCCGTTGTCATTCCGCAAACTCTTCGGCGACCGCCGCCGGCTCCAGCGCGCCAGTGTAGAGCGCCATCCCGATCACTACAGATGCGACTCCCCGATCCTCGAGCGCGCGCAAATCTCCGAGCGTGCCGATGCCGCCGCTCGCGCAGACAGGATGCTCGCTTTCTTCCACCACATCTTCCATGAGCGACAGGTCGGTCCCTTCCATCAAACCTTCCTTGTGCACAGCCGTAACCATCACTCCGGCCAGCGGCAGAGCATTCAGCTCGTCGATCAGATCCAGAATGTAGCGATCCGACACGCGCGTCCAGCCACGTGTAACAACGTGACGCTCTCGCACGTCAGCTGCGACGATGAGCAGACCCGGAAACGCTTCAGCCATGTCGCCGAGCCAGTGCGGGTTTTCAATAGCTCGGGTGCCGAGTACGACACGTCGAGCGCCGTTGCCGACAAGCGCCTCGATTGCCTGCTCGTCACGAACGCCACCACCGACCTGCGCTTCCATGGCAGTGGCGCGCAACATCTCACGAATGATCTCGCTGTTGCTCCCGCGATCCGTCGCCGCATCGAGATCGACGATATGAACGCGGCGGAATCCAGCGTATTCCCAGCGATGCGCGATACCAGGCGGATCGTCAAGCCGGATCTGCTCCGCATCATAGGATCCGCCCACCAGCTGAACGCATGCACCTTCACGGATGTCGATTGCCGGAATCGCGATCATCGGATCACGCCCTCGACGAATTCATGGACAAAACGCACGCCCGCCTCCGAGCTCTTTTCGGGGTGGAACTGTACACCCGTTGTATTGGCCACCGTAACGCCCGACGCGAACCGGTCGCGCTCATGTGTAGTGTATGCCACGATACAATCATCACTGTCGGGCTCACACACATAGCTGTTCGCGAAATATGCAACAGCGGGGAGCGATTCATCGAGCGACTCGACCTCATTCCATCCGATCTGAGGAATCCGGCGCGCTCTAAGGCGACGCACGTGGCCGGGAATTACGCCAAGACCTACGCCCTCCCCTTCCTCGCTATCGTCGAACAGAAGTTGCATCCCCAGGCAGATGCAAAGCGTGGGAAGACCATCGAGGATTGCGTCGCGCATCTGGGCACGACCGGACGCGAGTCGGGACGCCGCGTTGCTGAAGGCGCCAACGCCCGGAAGTACCAGCGCGTCCGTATCCAGCGCCGCCACCGGGTCCGTTTCAAGCCGCACGTGTACCCCATCTCCAGCGTTGAGCGTCTTTACGAGCGAGTGCATGTTGCCGGCGCCGTAGTCAAATACAGTGATTCTCGTAGTACTCACGCTATGAGACCCTTAAGTGCGACGACGCACTGCTCGAGCATGCTCCACGGCCCGACTGAGATTCGCAACGCGTCTCCAATTCGAGGGAGTGACGTGAACGGCCGCACCGCAATGCCACCGTTGCGCAACGCACGGTCCAGATCTTCCGCATTGGCGACCGGTACCAACACGAAATTGCTGTCGCTATGGAGTGACGAGAGGCCGAGTTCTGAGAGCGCATCGATTAGCCGCTTGCGGTTCGCGATCGCCTCGCGAACGCGCTCGTCCACCCACGCGCGATCTTCGGTAACAGCGGCTACAGCAGCGCGTTCCGCGATACTGCTGACCTTGTATGGCCCGCGTGATTTCTCGATCTCGGCGACGAGAAATGGATCACCCACCGCGTAACCGATGCGCAGTCCCGCCAGGCCAAAAGCCTTTGACAGTGTGCGCGTTATCACGACTCGATCAGAGCGTTGCAGGAGATCGATACAATTCCAGGAATTGAACTCGGCGTATGCTTCATCAATGATCACCACACCCTTTGCGTTCGATACAACGCACTCGATGACGTCTCGCGAGAACGCCGTACCTGTCGGATTGTTGGGTGAGCAGAGATAGTTGATCGTCGCACCCGTAGCGATGTATCTCGCGACATCCGCATCGTTGGAGTCGGTGAGCGGAATCTCCTCGCACGCAAGGCCATTCATTCGCGAGAGGATCGGAATCATTGCGAACGAAGGATCGGGACAGGCCACTATGTCGCCGGGCACACCGAAAGCACGAATCGTCGAATCCAGTATGTCGTCCGATCCGCATCCGGTCACGATCATGTCCGGTGTGACACCCAGGTAACCGGCGATCGCACGTTTCAGATCCGCTGCATACAGCGAGGGATACCTGGTGACGGAGGCGGTCGTCGCATTCGAGATGGCACGCATCGCGGCAGGCGGAACTCCCCACAAATTGGTGTTGTCACCGAGATCGATCGCTGCGGGCGCGCGGTTGGGTGCATACAGTGATATGCCTCTGTATGCAGCGCGCGCGAGTTCCAGTACGGTTGTCGTCATGACTTCCTCTCGGTGGATCCGGACCACTGACGCGCAGCGGCCGAGTGCGCGGGAAGGCCCTCTGCGTCCGCAAAGATAGCGACGTCGTGGGAGAGACTTCGTGCCGCGGCCGGGTCGATTATCTGGTAAGTCGTCCAGCGAATGAAGTCCAGCACTGAAAGCCCCGAGTACGAGCGCGCGAGGCCACCTGTAGGGAGCACGTGGTTCGCGCCCGTCATGTAATCGCCAAATGCGACCGAGCTGCATTCGCCAACGAACACCGTTCCTGCATTGCGGAAGCTCGGGAGCAGATCGCGTGCATTTGAAACTGCGAGCAGCAGATGCTCCGGCGCGAACTCATTACTGAATGCGGCAGCCTGTTCCATGTTCTCCGCCGTAAGGACAGCGCCGCGTGTGCGAAGCGACTCATCTATAATGTCGTGCCGATCCTCGGATGGGATAGCCACGGCGATTGCGGACGAGACAGTGTCTGCGACGTTCTGCCCGACAGCGACCACAACCACCACCGCGCGCGGATCGTGCTCGGCCTGCGCCATCACTTCCCGCACTACTACTTCCGGACGCGTGCTGGAATCGGCGACCACCAGCAACTCGCTCGGGCCGGCCGGCGAATCGATCGCGACGACGCAGGCGACCTGCAATTTCGCCTCGGCGACATAGGCGTTACCAGGTCCAACGATCCGATCCACCTTTGGGACGCTTTCCGTTCCGTAGGCCATGGCCGCGATCGCGCCCGCCCCGCCGATCGCGAAGACCCGGTCGACGCCGGAAAGCTCCGCGGCCGCGAGAACCACAGCCGACGGGAGGCCGGATGGACCGGGCGGAGAGCAGAGTATGATCTCCGCAACGCCAGCGACCCGGGCCGGAACAGCGCCCATCAGTACGCTACTTGGGTAGGCTGCCCGGCCGCCGGGCGCGTAGACGCCGACCCGACTGAGTGGGTCCGGTCTCCGGCCCACGACAATCCCGGGCTCCGGCGACGTCTCGGACGCGGTAGGTAGAAAGGCCCGCTGGACGGACTCGAGGTTGCGAATCGTCCGCTCCATGGCAGCCACAAGGTTCCGGTCGAGTGAATCGAGCGCATCCTTCCATGCCGACCGAGGGACCTCGAGTGACGTCAGCTCGGCCCCATCGAATCGCCGCGCGAGGCCGATCAGGGTCGAATCTCCGCCGGCGCGCACCTCCCCTATCAGAGCCCGGGTCGCACTAGCGACCGAGTCACCGACAGAGCTAGTACGGGCGGCAAGTATGTTTCTCATGGCCGCTGTAAGTGTTACAGTACGTTCTGTTAGTTGAAGCTTACAGTCGTCAGGTTTATAGCTCATCGCATCAGTCTCTCTATGCGGGTCACCAGGATGCCTTCACCGCCGACGGCCTTCAGGTTGGCGATAGTCCGATATATCGTTAAGGCGGAAACTACGGCGTGGACGGCGACGTGCTTTCCGCCGTCCAGAACATCGATGACAGTTGGACCGTTGAGGCCCGGGAGGATCTGGCGCACCTCGTCCAGTCGGTCTTTGGGGACGTTGGCCATGAGGTAGCGCTGGCCGCGGGCGGAGATTACGGACTCCAGAGCGGTCGAAAGCTCTTCGAGTGAGTTCTCCTTGTGGGCCGACCAGCCGGTTCTGTTCCGCGCGACGACCAGTTGGGCTGTGGAGCACATCACGGTGCCTATCTCGCGAAGCCCGTTGGTCTTGAGGGTCGATCCAGTCGAAACGAGGTCGACGATGACGTCGGCGATACCGAGGTGGGGTGCGATTTCGGCGGCGCCGGAGATCGGGACGATCTCGATGTCGAGGCCGGCGTCGGAAAAGAAGCGAGCAGTGATGTTCGGGAACGCCGTGGCGACTCTGGTTCCGGCTGCCAGCTGGCCAACCTTATGGATTCCGCTCTCGTCCCGTGCTGCCACGGCGAGCTTGCAGCGTCCGAAGCCCAGGTCCAAGCGGCTGATTATAGGGCGACCGCTCTCTGCCACCAGGTCGAGGCCCGTAATGCCGGCGTCGGCGGCTCCGTCCGACACGAATTCAGGGATATCCTGGGCGCGGACGAAGATCGCCTCGAACTCGCCGCCGAGTGAGGCTTTGAGGGCGCGGTCGCTGAGGGCCCGGACCTCGAGACCAGCGTCATTGAAGAGATCCCTGGTATCCTGGGCGAGCCTTCCCTTGTTTGGCAGGGCGATTCGCAGGAGCGGCGCGGACGGCTCGGCGTCGGGACTGGGTGAAACTGACCCACGGATTGGTGAGCTCATATATGAAAATGGTAGAAAGACGAGAGGTCGAAAACAAAAAAGGCCCGTCCAGAAGGACGGGCCGGGAGCGCGGATAGGGCTGGTTAGACCATCACGTGCGACAAGTTCCCCCGGTCCGTTAGGACATGGAAATGATGATGCGCGTGGTGGGTGGTAGTTCTGACCATTCCGGGAATCTGGTTGGTAGTGGTTTAGCTGTCAACATTGAAACCAGGAGAGTTTGTGAATAGTTTCACAATGTCCGACGAGAAAGCTCGTCGGGCGCACTTATCCAGGAGAAAGACCAGATGCGGTATTTCGGTTTTACTGCCATTGCTGCCGGCGCGCTCATGCTTGCAGCTTGCGGCGGCGGCGACAAGGCTGCTGACACCACGGCAGCTGCGGCTCCCGCAGCTGATACAACGGCGGCTGCCCCAGTGGCCGCGGGATCAACCTCGACTGCTGCACCAGCAGCCGGAGCAGTTGCGGCCGCTCCGATTACTGGCACCATACACGATGTAAAGATGATCGGCGACGCGAATGGCTATCGTTTTGACCCTGCATCGATCACGATCAAGGAAGGCGACGGGATCCGGTACACCAATATTTCCGGTGGACCACACGACGTTGCTTTCGATCCGGCCCTGATCCCGGCCGCTGTGAAGCCACAGCTCTCGGCGAACATGCCAAATCAGATGACCGATCTGGCCGGCCCACTCCTTGTTCAGCCGAATGCGACGTACACGATTTCGTTCGCGAAGATTCCTCCAGGCACCTACGAGGCGCACTGCACGCCGCACCTCGCGATGAACATGAAGCAGACGATCACGGTTCAGTAGTAAGAACCGGGCTCTCGTACCTCACCGGCTGTCCAGGAGTCAATCTCCGGGCAGCCGGTCTTGTTTTGGCAGCAACGGCCGACACCTCTGGTACTGTGATTGACGAGGCTCGATATTCCGCTGGCGTACGATGTGCCTGTGATGCGATTGCATCAGCGTGTCCAGCAACTCGGCGGATCTGAACCGTGAGCCTAGCCTCTGAACCGGTCGGGAATGCCGCAAGGTAACCCGACATACGTATGGATCGCCGCGCGCGCGCGGAACGCGTTTCGACGCCGTATGCTGGCGAGCGTGGTGAGCGGCGGCGCCTTTGTCATTGCGCTCATCGGTCTTGTGCTGATGCCGCACCAGGCGACGCGGCTGGTGCGAATCGAGACGCCGCGTCCTGCGCAGAAATCAGCGGACACCGCGGCTGTCGCGGACGCACTGGTGCTCGCTCGCGCATCGATCCGTCAGGCAGACTCGGCGCTTGCAGCGGCAAAGAGAGTAATGGCGCTTCAGGAGCAGCCGGCTGCCGCGCCGCGGGACACGCTATCGCCCGGGCTGCGCGCCGAGCGCGATTCGCTGACGTCGCTGCTGACGTCGCTTACCGCCGCAATGGCGAGGGCAGCGGATTCACCGCTGCCGCCTGCGTTCAGGGCGCTGGGGCAGTCACCTGCGCTGGCGGGTGATTCTCACGTCCGCGTCTGGCTCGACTCACTGGATCAGGTGGACAAGCTTCGCGCGCCGTTCGGCGCACTCGGCGCGGGCGATCCTATTTACGTAGCTCTCACGGCGCGGGTGAACGAGCTGGGTAGATCGATTCGTGATGCCGCGTCGGAGAAGCGCTCTGAACTGCGTGCGCGAATAGCACCGCTGGCAGCGCCACCACCGCCATTGCCGACGCTGCAAACGACGCATGTTGATACGACGGGATTCGTTGCTGCACGCGACAGCGCGACCAAGGAGTTTCTACTGGCGCGTGCGCGGCTCGATTCGTTGCGGAGTGTAAACGCGAAGATCGATACGGTTGCGACTGAGGCGCGTGAAGTCGCTAACATCGGAGCGCCGCCAATCGCGATGCTGGGCGCAGCGCTCGTGATGGCGCTTGCAGTTGGATTCGCGACGGTGTTCGTGGGAGAAGTGAGGCATCCGCGCGTCGCGCACATGCGCGAGGGGGAGGCCGTATCCAAGGTACGCGTGCTGACTATCATCAAGCCAAGCAGCATCGTAGAGCGCGCTCGCCGGCAGGCCGACGCAGCGGCGCCTCCTCTTATCGACATCACAGCGGAGAGCTACCGTACTCTGTACCTGCACCTCGCGGCGACCGAGGCGAGTATTCCGATTGTTACGATTACAGGCAACATACCGATGGTTGTGGGAGTGGTCGCGTCGAACCTGGCTTCGGTCGCTGCGTACGAGGCGCGGAGTACACTACTTGTAGACGCCGATCCGTCGACGAGTACAGTTGCGTCGGTGTTGCGGATCGAGTCGGATGAGGGATTGCATGCTGTTCTGAATGGTCGCGTGAAGTTGGAGGCTGCGATTGTTTCGACGACGGTTGGCCGCGACCGACCGCTGGATGTATTACCGAGCGGTCATGGCCGCATCGGCAACGCATCGCCGGATTCCGTGGAAAACGTGCGCGACAGCCTCGCGCGTATGGAGCGGCGGTATGACTTCATAGTAATCGCGGCGCCGTCGAGTTATGCGCAACTCGTCAGCAACACGATCATCCCTGCACCTGACGTGATTTTATGTGCGCAGGTTGGTGTGACTCAGATTGCCGTGTTGCGTGCGGCGGTGAAGAGTCTGCGAACTGCGGGGAAGGTGGTGCACGGAATTGTGCTGTGGGATGACGAGACGCCGCGGGTGTAGGCCGTAGGTCGCGGGTCCGATGTAAATTGCGCGTTTAACATCGATTGCGCGCTCAACGCCGATTGGTCATCCGTCATCGATCGCATCAAGGGGACGGCGCGGATAAATCCGCGCCCTACTGCGGTCCGACCGTCATCGATCGCATCAAGGGGACGGCGCGGATAAATCCGCGCCCTACTGCGGTGCGACCGTCATCGATCGCATCAAGGGGACGGCGCGGATAAATCCGCGCCCTACTGCGGTGCGACCTTGTGAAAGTGGCGGGGGGCTTTGCCGCTGGGGGGTGTGAGGGTGAGCACGCTGTCGGCGATGGCGAACTGGGCGGTGGCGGGGAGTACGAAAGTTTTATCGTTGGTGAGGCGTACTGTGTCGGATTTGACAACGTATTTGCCCTGTTCGTCGCCGACGCTGGCGTGCATGTGCATGGCGCCATTTGCGTCGAAGGCGTAGTGCGCTGCGACGCCGTCGCCGACAACGAATTCCCAATCACCGACAATGGAGCTGGATGCCGGGCGGGTTCCGCTGCGGCGAAGGAGGCGCGGTGGCGTTCCGGCCTGCTCGGTTACGACGAGCGAGTCGCCATTGATCGCGAAGCTGGCCGTGTCCGTATGCGTTATGCCGACACTCGGCAACGTCACCGTCTCAATGAGCTGGTTGCCGGCGACGTGATACGTGCCTTCGACAGCGAGTGCCATTGCGAGGTCGAAATTGCCATCGTCCCTGAAGCGAAAGGTCTGAATGACGCCGTTGGGAAGCGGCGCTTCCGCGCGCCACTCGCCTACGATGGACGGGGACGATGTCTGGGCGCCGAGGCATGGGGCGGTGAACAGAGCGGCGAGGACTGCGCCGAGGAGTGATGAATTCTTCATGGTATGCAATGCAATTCGAGCCGTGCGGCCGGGCTTCTCTGGAATGTGTGATCGACTGAAACGCAAGAAAAGACGATTCAGCCCTGGTAATTGAAACGGGCAGCGGCCGATCTGCGTCGGTACGGTCCGTGCGTACGGGGCAGCCCCATGAGCAAAATTCTTCGCGGTCTCGCAGCTGGCTACGGCGCCAAAAAGCTGGGTGGTGGGGGATGTGGATGCGGTACGATTCTGATCTTCATCATACTGTGGCTGGTCCTCGGTCACTTCAGGATCTTCCATTAGCCGAATTCGCCCACCGGTGTCGCTAGCTTTGGGTATGGCGGAAGTTACACTGGACCTGCGGGGAATCCCCAAGCCGCGCGCTTACCGGGAGCTGGCGGGTCACATCGATGCGGTACTGAGCGGGATTGATGACGAAATCGCCGAGATGGCGACCATCAGTTCGCTCGTGCACAATGCGTTCGGATTTCTGTGGACTGGCTTCTATCGTGTGGTCAAGGCCGGCGCACTGATGCGGGTGGGTCCGTATCAGGGTACGCTTGGGTGTCTCGAGATCGCTTTCGGCCGCGGGGTTTGCGGTGCGGCTGCTGCTGAGCGGCGCGCTATCATAGTGCAGGACGTGAATGCGTTCCCGGATCACATCGCATGTGATGCACGCTCATTGTCAGAGATTGTGCTGCCACTCATCAACCGGCGCGGCGAGCTGATCGCCGTGTTCGACGTCGACTCGGAGGAGGTCGGTACCTTTGACGTCGATGATGAGCAGGGACTTACGAGGATTCTATCGCGGTTTTCGCGCTAGAAAAAAATGGAACGCATCAGCCGCGTCCCGCATGCGCGCCGCGGTTGATGCGCGCATGACGTTGTGCAGGTCACCCCGGCGGATCAGACTCCAGCGGTGATGTGAGATGTGGCGCTGGAAGCGCCATAGGTTCGTTCCACGTAGTCGTCGAGAATCCTCAGAAACTCCGGAACGATGTTATCACCTTTGAGCGTAACCACAAGACTGCCGTCCACGTACACCGGGGCTTTTGGATCCTCGAAGGTGCCCGGGAGCGAGATACCGATGTTAGCGTGCTTGCTCTCTCCGGGTCCGTTGACGATGCAACCCATCACCGCGACTTTCATCTCGACGACGCCGGGATATTGCGCGCGCCATGCGGGCATCTGTTCGCGAAGGTAGTTCTGGATGTCTTCCGCCATGTGCTGGAAGAACGTGAATGTAGTGCGTCCACAGCCCGGGCACGACGTCACCTGTGGAGTGAATGAGCGCAGCCCAAGCGACTGCAGTATCTGCTGCGCGACCAGAACTTCTTCTGTTCTGTCGCCGCCCGGCTTGGGCGTGAGAGACACGCGAATCGTGTCGCCAATTCCTTCGGCGAGGAGTATTGAAAGTGCAGCAGTGCTCGCGACGATCCCCTTCATTCCGAGGCCCGCTTCGGTGAGTCCGAGGTGGAGCGGATAATCGCAGCGTGCAGCGAGCAACCTGTAGACATCCACCAGATCGTTTACGCCGGAGACCTTGGCGGAAATGATGATCCGGTCGTGGCCCAGGCCTGTTTCTTCGGCGAGCGTCGCGGAGCGGAGGGCGCTCTCCAGCATCGCCTCGATGTAGACATCGCGCGCGTCGAGCGGTTCGGGGCGAGCGGCGTTTTCATCCATCATCGAGGTGAGCAGATCCTGATCGAGCGAACCCCAGTTGACTCCAATGCGAACCGGTTTGCCATTGTCGATCGCGATCTGAACGATGGTGCGGAAGTGTTCGTCGCGTCGCTTTCCGCCCACGTTGCCCGGATTGATGCGATATTTCGCGAGGGCGCGTGCTGTGTCCGGGTACTTTGCGAGTAGAAGGTGTCCGTTGTAGTGGAAGTCACCGACGATAGGGACTTCGATTCCGAGGTCAGCAAGTCGCTGGACGATTGCCGGAACAGCTGCGGCCGAAGCTTCGTTGTTGACAGTGACCCGAACGAGCTGGGATCCGGCCGTGGTGAGTGCTGCTACCTGGGCGGTCGTTCCGGAAACGTCGGCGGTATCCGTGTTGGTCATGGATTGCACCACGACCGGGTAGTCGGAGCCGACCGGAACGTCGCCAACGAGAGTCGTTACCGTTCTTCTACGTGGTCCGAAGGCCATGATGAAAAGTAACCGGGAGAATAAAGGGATGACGACGAGCGACGCGATACCAGAGGGAGCACCAGAGGGAGCACCAGAGGGAGCACCGCGGCC
>Ga0207933_1000499_pt1 | contig 37846 bp, 30 predicted proteins | sample NGESurdeep092012_4_FD_184488 | JGI IMG/M metagenome (GOLD analysis project Ga0207933, IMG submission 184488) | Arctic peat soil microbial communities from Barrow, Alaska - NGEE Surface sample F53-3 deep-092012 (SPAdes) | ecosystem: Environmental > Terrestrial > Soil > Wetlands > Peat ... | reverse complement strand
CCCAGCGCCTAATCGTTCACGACCCACCTCAAATTGTGGCTTCACCATAACGAGAAAGTCAGCGCTTGGACTGGAGACACTTACAAGTGCAGGCAGAACGAGTGTAAGAGAGATAAAAGACAGGTCCGCAACAACAATTTCTGCTGGCTCTCCGACTTGATCGAGCGTCAAATGTCTGACATTTGTGCGGTCGAGGATGATGACACGAGGATCTTGTCGCAATTCCCAAGCCATTTGTCCGTAACCAACATCAACTGCGATAACATCCTTTACGCCGCGTTTTAAAAGCACATCAGTAAACCCGCCGGTGGATGCTCCGGCATCAAGTGCACGTTTACCTTCTACGTTAATTTGTGAAAAATGATCGAGTGCTCCTGCCAACTTATGACCCCCGCGAGAAACAAAATCATCTCGCTCGCCTTGGATAACAATTGAAGTTTCAGCATCAACTTGGGAGGCCGGCTTACTTGCAGGAATTCCAGAAACCAATACTTTGCGAGCTTCAATCAAATCAGCTGCGTTATCTCGCGAACGTGCTAAGCCTCGTCGAACTAGCTCGGCATCCAAACGTGTTTTCATGGCGAATTAAATGCCATCGATTGCTCGAAGTGCTTCTTCTAATTTGAGATGTATCTGATCGTACGCATCGCAATGATCATTTAGTTCTAATACTTGCACGAGAGCAATGGCCTCACGTATTTCATCGAGCCCCACGGAAACTTGTGTGTGCTTGTTTGGGTTTGCTTGTTCCATGGAGTAACCGTATCTATAACCTGCGCAATTGGCTTGCTTCAACCTGCCAACGGCTTGCAAGTCCCGATGGGGCTTTCCAAAACCTGCGTCGCACAGCGCCCTCGATAGCTACCCAATCGTCAATTCGTAGGCTAAGCGCCCGTTTGCGCGGAGCGCTAAGCCAAACAGCCACATCTAAAGTATCGACCTCTCGCCTCTTACCTCGAGCCGTCCTGCGATCGATAACAATTCGAAATTCAACAACGCTATCACCGCTCGGTAATTGTTTCTCAACCGGCACATTGCTGACTCTGCCCTCTAGAAATACTTCATTCCTAGGATTTCGCAGAATTGAATTGTCATCCTGAGCATCATTTACTGCTTTAGTTTTGGCTCTCGTTTTAGCCATAATCAGCGCTCCTTGAACTCGATAATAAAAGTTCAAAGTATCGGAATAACCGAAAATGCAACGCGAATAGCATCACAACGTGTGAACAAAAATAAACTGTGGAAATTTGAAATGGAAATAAAAAAGAGCGCCAGCGTTTTGAAATTAATCAAAACATTGGCGCTCTCTGTAAATGATGTCCGGCGGCGATCTACTCTCCCACAAGGTCCCCCTTGCAGTACCATCGACGCTGAGAGGCTTAGCTTCCGGGTTCGGAATGGGACCGGGCGTTTCCCTCTCGCTATGGCCGCCGAAACTCTTTCGAGTTGGCAGAACATCCTATTTACATAGGGCCACGCACCTTTCGGTGCCTGGTTATTTCTATGTAGTTTTTTAGTTCCCGACCGTAACTCGGGAACCACACAGTGAACGCGATTAATAATAATTAATGTAGTTAAATCCTCGGCCTATTAGTACCGGTCAGCTCCATGGATTGCTCCACTTCCACTTCCGGCCTATCAACCCAATGGTCTCTTGGGGGCCTTACCCGATAAATCGGTGAGAAACCTAATCTTGAAGCGAGCTTCCCGCTTAGATGCTTTCAGCGGTTATCCCTTCCGAACGTTGCAAATCGGCCGTGCTCCTGGCGGAACAACCGACACACAAGAGGTTCGTCCGTCCCGGTCCTCTCGTACTAGGGACAGCCCTTCTCAAGTTTCTTTCGCGCACAGAAGATAGGGACCGAACTGTCTCACGACGTTCTGAACCCAGCTCGCGTGCCGCTTTAATGGGCGAACAGCCCAACCCTTGGGACCTACTCCAGCCCCAGGATGCGACGAGCCGACATCGAGGTGCCAAACCTTGCCGTCGATATGGACTCTTGGGCAAGATCAGCCTGTTATCCCCGGGGTACCTTTTATCCGTTGAGCGACGGCGCTTCCACAAGCCACCGCCGGATCACTAGTTCCTGCTTTCGCACCTGCTCGACATGTCTGTCTCACAGTTAAGCTCCCTTGTGCACTTACACTCGACATCTGATTGCCAACCAGACTGAGGGAACCTTTGAGCGCCTCCGTTACTTTTTAGGAGGCAACCGCCCCAGTTAAACTACCCACCAGACACTGTCCCTGATCCAGATAATGGACCGAGGTTAGAAACTCAAAACGTTCAGAGTGGTATTTCAATGATGACTCCACGAACACTGGCGTGCCGCTTCAAAGTCTCCCACCTATGCTACACAAAACGTTCCGAGTACCAATATCAAGATATAGTAAAGGTCCCGGGGTCTTTCCGTCTTTCTGCGCGTAACGAGCATCTTTACTCGTAATGCAATTTCGCCGAGTTCGCGGTGGAGACAGTTCTCAAGTCGTTACGCCATTCGTGCAGGTCGGAACTTACCCGACAAGGAATTTCGCTACCTTAGGATGGTTATAGTTACCACCGCCGTTTACTGGGGCTTAAGTTCTCAGCTTCGCCTTGCGGCTAACCAGTCCCCTTAACCTTCCAGCACCGGGCAGGCGTCAGTCCGTATACATCGTTTTGCAACTTCGCACGGACCTGTGTTTTTGGTAAACAGTCGCTTGAGACTATTCTTTGCAGCCAACTCGCGCTACGGGAGTAAATCCCTACACACAAATTGGCCCCCCTTCTCCCGAAGTTACGGGGGTATTTTGCCGAGTTCCTTCACCACGATTCTCTCGATCACCTTGGTATTCTCTACCTGAACACCTGAGTCGGTTTCGGGTACGGGCCGTTTTATACCTCGCTAGAAGATTTTCTTGGCAGCATAGGATCATTCACTTCGCCATTCGGCTCGGCATCAGGTCTCAGACATGTGGAATGCGGATTTGCCTACATTCCGTCCTACTCCCTTACCCCAGGACAACCATCGCCTGGGTTGAACTACCTTCCTGCGTCCCTCCATTGCTTGACTACTACCACCTTGGGTCGCGCGCTCCGTTCAACCAGGTAAACCCGGTCTCCCTTCAGGCACTTAGCATTGGTGATTCGCCATGGGCGGTATAAAGCGGGTACTGGAATATCAACCAGTTGTCCATCGACTACGCCTGTCGGCCTCGCCTTAGGTCCCGACTTACCCTGGGCGGATTAGCCTGGCCCAGGAACCCTTGTTCATTCGGTGGACGGGTTTCTCACCCGTCTTTCGCTACTCATGTCTACATTCTCACTCGTGTAGGTTCCACGGCTGGATTCCTCCGCCGCTTCACTACCTACACGACGCTCCCCTACCCATCCACACTCCTGGATCTTGCGACCGGGATAGTGTGTGAATGATAGAACGTCGGTGGCGTGCTTGAGCCCCGTTACATTGTCGGCGCGAAATCACTTGACCAGTGAGCTATTACGCACTCTTTTAAGGGTGGCTGCTTCTAAGCCAACCTCCTGGTTGTCTATGCGACTTCACATCCTTTTCCACTTAGCACGCGCTTTGGGACCTTAGTTGCTATTCTGGGTTGTTTCCCTCTCGACGACGAAGCTTATCCCCCGCCGTCTCACTGCCACGCTCTCACTTACAGGCATTCGGAGTTTGGCTGATGTTGGTAATCTTGTAGGACCCCTCGACCATCCAGTAGCTCTACCTCCTGTAAGAAACACGTGACGCTGCACCTAAATGCATTTCGGGGAGAACCAGCTATCACGAAGTTTGATTGGCCTTTCACCCCTAACCACAGCTCATCCCCTAATTTTTCAACATTAGTGGGTTCGGTCCTCCATACGGTCTTACCCGTACTTCAACCTGGCCATGGATAGATCACCTCGCTTCGGGTTTAGATGCTGCGACTATGGCGCCCTATTCAGACTCGCTTTCGCTACGGCTTCCCCTCGACGGGTTAACCTTGCCACAACACACTAACTCGTAGACTCATTCTTCAAAAGGCACGCTGTCACCGAACAAGTCGGCTCCAACGGTTTGTATGCAAACGGTTTCAGAATCTATTTCACTCCCCTTTCGGGGTTCTTTTCACCTTTCCCTCACGGTACTTGTTCACTATCGGTCTCCAGAGAGTATTTAGGCTTAGCGGGTGGTCCCGCCAGATTCACACCGGATTACACGAGTCCGGTATTACTTGGGATACCAAACATGAGTTGCTGAGGTTTCGACTACAGGGGTGTCACCTTCTATGCCGGACTTTCCCACGTCCTTCATCTACATCAGCAATTTCTTACTCATTGTTAGTGCGGCAGCACTAACTATTTGGTCCCACGACCCCGAACATGCAACGCCCGCCGGCTTGGCACATATTCGGTTTAGCCTCTTCCGCTTTCGCTCGCCACTACTAACGGAATCACGGTTGTTTTCTCTTCCTGTGGGTACTGAGATGTTTCACTTCCCCACGTTTCCTTTATCTGCCCTATATATTCAGACAGAAATAATGGGACATGACTCCCATTGGGTTCCCCCATTCGGTAATCCTCGGATCGAAGCTCTGTTGGCAGCTCCCCGAGGCTTTTCGCAGCCTCATACGACCTTCTTCGGCTTCTGGAGCCTAGGCATCCGCCATTTGCACTTAATAATTTTCCTACATTATAAATAAAATTGAAGGTAAAAGTCCGAAGACTCTTAGCTTCAAAGATGCTCGCGTTCACTGTGTAGTTCTCAAGATACGGGCGGCCTTAGGAACGGTGACCGCTTACCTGATTAGTAGCTATAGAAAATCTATAACTGGAAATCGGCAGTTCGATCTGCTCACTAAGTCCAGAGGGTTCGTACCCTCAGGACCCAACAACGTGCATGAAGTAATTTCAAAAAAGTGAACGTTCCACTCCGCGCCTTACGGCTTGGTTGTACTAGTTATTAGTTGATTTTAACTTCACAAATCAATGCTCCACTGTTCTTTGAGCATCTGCCTTTAGCAGGCTCCTTAGAAAGGAGGTGATCCAGCCGCACCTTCCGGTACGGCTACCTTGTTACGACTTCGTCCCAATCACCGATCCCACCTTAGGCAGCTCCCTCCTTGCGGTTGGGCCACTGACTTTGGGTGTTACCGACTTTCGTGACGTGACGGGCGGTGTGTACAAGCCCCGGGAACGTATTCACCGTAGCGTTGCTGATCTACGATTACTAGCAACTCCGACTTCATGAGGTCGAGTTGCAGACCTCAATCCGAACTGAGACAGACTTTTTGGGATTCGCTCCACCTTACGGTATCGCAGCCCTTTGTACCTGCCATTGTAGCATGCGTGCAGCCCAAGACATAAGGGGCATGATGATTTGACGTCATCCCCACCTTCCTCCGTGTTAACCACGGCAGTCTCCTGTGAGTCCCCAACTAAATGCTGGCAACACAGAACGAGGGTTGCGCTCGTTGCGGGACTTAACCCAACATCTCACGACACGAGCTGACGACAACCATGCACCACCTGTATACCGCCCTTGCGGACACAACATCTCTGCTGCTTTTCGGTATATGTCAAGCCTTGGTAAGGTTCTTCGCGTTGCGTCGAATTAAGCCGCATGCTCCGCTGCTTGTGCGGGGCCCCGTCAATTCCTTTGAGTTTTAATCTTGCGATCGTACTCCCCAGGCGGGGCGCTTAATGCGTTAGCTGCGTCGCAGAGACCGTGGAAGGTCCCCACAACTAGCGCCCACCGTTTACGGCGCGGACTACCAGGGTATCTAATCCTGTTCGCTCCCCGCGCTTTCGCTCCTCAGTGTCAGTATTGGCCCAGAGACCTGCCTTCGCCATTGGTGTTCCTCCTGATATCTGCGCATTCCACCGCTACACCAGGAATTCCAGTCTCCCCTACCAAACTCTAGCTAGCCCGTATCGAGTGCAGGTCTGGGGTTGAGCCCCAGATTTTCACACCCGACGTAACTAACCACCTACGAGCTCTTTACGCCCAATAATTCCGGACAACGCTTGCACCCTATGTATTACCGCGGCTGCTGGCACATAGTTAGCCGGTGCTTCTTTTGCAGGTACCGTCACTTTCGCTTCTTCCCTGCTGAAAGCGGTTTACAACCCGAAGGCCTTCATCCCGCACGCGGCGTCGCTGGGTCAGACTTGCGTCCATTGCCCAATATTCCCCACTGCTGCCTCCCGTAGGAGTCTGGGCCGTGTCTCAGTCCCAGTGTGGCCGGTCGCCCTCTCAGGCCGGCTACCCGTCGTCGCCTTGGTGAGCCATTACCTCACCAACAAGCTGATAGGCCGCGAAGTCATCCTCCACCGAAATTCTTTCAAAACTCAGTGATGCCACTTATGTTTCAATATTCGGTATTAGCCCCGGTTTCCCGGAGTTATCCCAAAGTGGAGGGCAGATTCTTCACGTGTTCCTCACCCGTTCGCCACTATTCGGTCCCCGAAGGAACTTCATCGTTCGACTTGCATGTGTTAAGCACGCCGCCAGCGTTCGTCCTGAGCCAGGATCAAACTCTCCATAGAAAGTTGTGATCTGGCAAAAAACAAAACTAGCGTTTATAGCTATTTCGTTTTACCAATTGTTTTTGTTTTGTAATGATCTCAAAAAGAGAAAATACAAAGGAATTTGGACTTACTACAGACATGCGAGCACGCCTATATAAGCCCTTTTATTGGCATTGATTTTTGCACGTTGTTGAGTTCTCAAGGTACGAGCGCGCTCCACTCACGGCAATTACTCACCGTTCGCAGGGCAGACTGCCAAACTTAATGCAATATGGACTAGAGGTCAATTTCAAGTAGACCAAGACCAAACACACTTCTATTAGCAGAGATGTCGTCGCACGGCCTCTTATCAGTCCGTTCCGCGATCGAGTACGAACCATAACGCGAGCATGTACATAGGGTCAAATCGGGCTCCCACTGAATTGGTCTGCATTGGTCTGCATTTTAGGAAAATTCACGGGCGATTGGTGTTGAAGTAAAGGAGCCCTATAACCCCTGATTTATAAGGGTTACAGGGCTCCTTGGGCAAAATGAGCAAAATGGTAGATGCAATTCCTAGCAGACTTCGACCGCCGCGAGGTCTCTCTTGCCTTTACGCAGAAGCAGAAAACGACCGAAAAGCAAGCTTTCTACGCTTGGAGCGAAGTCCTCAGCACTAACCTTGGAATTATTGAGATAAGCGCCACCTTCTTTGATGATGCGACGCGCGGCTGATTTGGAGTCTACGAGGCCAGTTGATGCTAGGAGATCTACCCAGGTAGGAATTGGTTCTCCAGCCGAAATGGTAATTCGAGGCAGTTGTGACATGGCGGATTCAAGGGTTCTTTCATCCAGCTCGGTCAACTCACCTTGTCCAAAAAGTGCTTTTGCGGCACGTTCGGCAGCCTCGCATTCGCGGGCCCCGTGAACCAATATCGTGAGTTCCCGAGCAAGTGCGCGATGAGCTTCACGCAAGCCAGGATTTGCTTGATGCAGAGCGACCAATTCATCTATCTCTTCATGTGTTTTGAACGAAAATACTTTGAGGTACTTTGGAATATCCGCGTCATCACTGTTCAACCAAAATTGATAGAACGCGTAGGGCGAAGTCATTTCGGGATCAAGCCAAATGTTTCCACCTGCAGACTTTCCAAATTTCGTTCCATCACTCTTTGTCAATAGTGGAATGGTTAAACAGTGTACCGAAGCACCTTCGACTTTACGGATCAAATCTAAACCAGCGACAATATTGCCCCACTGGTCGCTGCCCCCTAATTGAATTTTGCAATCAAAGTGACGATATAACTCAAGGAAATCAAAAGCTTGCAGTACTTGGTAGGAGAACTCGGTATAACTTATTCCACCGCTCTCTAACCGCGAGGAAACACTATCTTTGGCAAGCATTTGATTCACACTAAAATGTTTTCCAATATCTCTTAAAAAATTGAGTGCAGAAAGCGGTTTGGTCCAATCCAAATTATTAGTCATTACTGCTGCATTGGTACCACTCTCAAAATCTAAGAATTTTGAGAGTTGATGCCGTATCCGATCCACCCATTGCTCAACAATTTCAACATCATTTAATGACCGTTCTTCATTGCGACCACTTGGATCACCGACTAATCCAGTAGCGCCGCCAACGAGCGGCAAAGGCTTATGCCCGGCCAATTGAAATCTGCGCATCACTAAAAGGACCACTAAATTTCCCACTCCCAAAGATGGTGCAGTTGGGTCAAACCCTATGTAAAAAGCGGTTGAGCCAGAGTTAAGTTGTTCGAGTAGCGCCGCTTTATCCGTCGTTTGCGCGATCAGGCCGCGCCATTCGAGGTCGGCTATAAGTGCAGAAGTCATGCGCCCATCATGCCCGAAAAGCGTTTCTGCTCGCTGGCAATCCAGCTCGAATATCCACGAATTTTTCCCTCTAGTTGTCCAAGTTGAGCGGTGACACTCTTCGTAGAAGTACCACTAATAGATTGCCGCGATTCCACGGCTGCTTGCGCCGAAAGCATTATCCGAAGTTCGGGTGTAAGACGTTCATCAATAGCAAAAAACTCGGAGTCGCCTAATTCATGGACCTCCACTCCCTTAGATTGGGCGATCGCCACAGCCTTGCCAGAGATCTCGTGTGCTTGCGCAAATGGAACGTGCGCCTTGACAAGAAAATCTGCAATTTCAGTTGCCAGCGCATGGCCGCCTAACACTTGCGAGGAGATCTTGCTCCCATTAAAGGTCGCTGTTTCTATCATTCCGCGAAGAGCGGGCAGAAGAACAAGCAATTCCTCAACGGAATCGAAGATGGGTTCCTTATCTTCTTGGAGATCGCGGTTATAGGCAAAAGGCAGACCCTTGAGAGTGACGAGAAGTGAGGTGAGGTTACCGATGAAACGTCCAGCTTTCCCCCTAGCTAATTCGGCAATATCGGGATTCTTTTTTTGCGGCATGATCGAGGAGCCCGTCGAATATGCATCATCTAAAATGACCCACCCGAACTCCTCTGTGTTCCATATTGTGAACTCTTCACCAATCCGAGATAAGTGCACTCCGAGCATCGCAAATATAAATAGCGCCTCAGCAACAAAATCTCGATCACTCACTGCATCGATGCTATTTCGAGTCACGCCATGAAAGGCCAATTCAGCGGCAATAATTTCTGGATTTGGCACGAGAGCGGACCCAGCGAGCGGGCCTGAACCAAAGGGTGAAACGTCGTTTCGCGATAACCAGTCTTTCATCCGATCAACATCGCGCAATAAAGCGTGAGAGTGTTTTGCAAGTTCATGTGAAAAGAGAATCGGTTGGGCATGCTGGAGATGGGTGAAACCAGGAGCCACCACTTCAATGTAAGTCGCCGCTACCGCATCAATCGAAGTGGCAAGAAGCACGGTTTCACTTGCTACTTCTAGCAAGTGATCAATTAAATAAAGTTTGAAATCGGTAACGACGAGATCATTACGAGAACGACCAGCCCGGAAAGCCCCACCGAGTTCGCCAATCTTGGCTACAACTCCACGTTCGATCGCACTATGAACATCTTCGTCTAAATCGTTATAACTAAATTTTCCGGATGCTATATCTTCGGAGAGTTCTTTAAGCGCCGAAGTAATCTTTGTTGCGGAATCATCGTTTAGAACCTTGGCGCGTTTCAAGCCAGCGACATGAGCGATATTGACCCTGATGTCATAGGGCGCAAGCCGCCAATCAAATTGGACGCTACGAGAGAGCTTTGCTACTGATTCATGTGGTTCGCTAGAAAATCGACCGCCCCAAAGTGCCATTACTTTCCCTTTCCAAAGATCGTTGAAATTTTCTTAGCAAGGGCGGCGCCGCCAGTTGCCGTTGATGCAATAACTAGAACTGTGTCATCCCCCGCGATTGTCCCAATGGCTGTTGGCAATTCATCGGCAAGTATTGCGGAATCCAATGAACTTGCAAGAAATTGAGCCGCAGCTGGCGGAGTCCGAAGTACCACCGTGTTCGCGCTCGATGCAATCGAAATGATGAGGTTCGTTCCAGAACCCGCCGTTGGTGCTCCTGCAAGTATGTACTGAGTCGAGCCATTTTTGGCTTTGGAACGCATCGCGCCGAGTTCTTGAAGATCTCTACTTGCAGTTGCCTGCGTAACGTCTAGACCTTTTAACTTCAACTCTCTGACGACATCTGCCTGCGAGTGAATTTTGCCAGACGCTATTAGTGAAGCCACAATGCGTTTGCGTTGTTCGGTGGGGTGGCTTAACGACTTAGCCATTTGTAACCTCATTTAAGGTCCGTGCAAATATCTTTACAAATTCTTTAAGTTGCTTCTTCGACACTATGAGCGCAGGCGCTAAGCGAATGACATTTTTATTTGGAGCGTTAAGAAGTAGTCCATTTCCCTGTGCCTTTGCGACAATCATTGATGCCAGATTTGATTCAAGTACGATTCCAAGGAGCAGTCCACGACCTCGGACTTCACTGACTCCGGGAATCTCCACTAACTCGCTTTTCAAATATTCACCAAAATATGCAATTTTTTCAAGAAGGTCCTTTTTAACAATGAAATCAATCGCGGCATTTGCCGCCGCACACGAAATCGGATTCCCACCAAAGGTTGATCCATGTTCTCCAGGTTTGAAGGCGGGGACATTATTGCCCAAGGAAATCATTGCTCCGAGAGGCAATCCACCGCCCAATCCCTTCGCCAAAGTGATTATGTCTGGATGGATTCCTTCACTCTCATAACCAAACCACTCACCGGTCCGACCCATACCAGTTTGGACGGCATCAATTGCAAAGATGGCGCCATTGCTATTACAAATCTTCCGAATCCCAGCTAAATAACCAGGTTTAGGAACAATTACTCCGTTTTCACCTTGGATAGGTTCAACAATCACCATCGCGGTTCGCCCGGACACCGCCTTGCGCATCGCAGTTAGATCATCGAATGGTACAAATTTCACCCTTGGAAGAAGTGGTTCAAATGGCTTCCTTTTCGTTTCTTGCCCGGTAATCGAAAGCGCACCCGCGGTCCTTCCATGAAATCCGCCCTCTGCCGCAATGATTTCGGTGCGTCCTGTGAGTCTAGAAATTTTTATAGCTGCCTCGTTGGCTTCCGCACCAGAATTGCAAAAGAAAATTCGAGCTGCCGGGTCGCCCGTTAGATCTTGCAATTTTTCAGCCAACTCAATTCCCGGTTGATGCGCGTAGAAATTGCTCACATGAGACAACTCTTTTACTTGATTGGTTACAGCCTTGACGATGGCAGGATGAGCATGTCCAAGAATGTTGGTAGCGATTCCGCCCAAGAAATCAAGGTACTTTTTTCCGTTTTCATCCCAGACGTAGGCACCATCGCCTTTAATAAAGGTCAACGCGGGAACTCCATAATTGTTCTGCATCACACTATGCCAACGCTCTTGGGTATTCATGCAAACACCACCGTTCCGCCTTTACCTTGAAGTGCTAACTCAAGATTTTCTATTTTTCTTCCATCAATAATCCTGGCTCTTCTTGCCCCAGAAGAAAGTGCCGATATTACAGCTTTCGATTTCGGAGCCATGCCATCTGCGAATGTTGGTGCAATCTCTTTCAATTCCGAGAGCGAAATTTCATTGATGAGCGAGGTGGTATCCGGCCAATTGCGATAAATCCCGGCAACATCAGTAATGAAGAGAACTTCCGTTGCTTCAAGTGCACCAGCAATAGCACCTGCTGCTATATCGGCATTTATATTTAAGGCTTGCCCATCGGATTGAACGCTCACTGGTGAAATAACAGGAAAATATCCATTGCCAAGCAATAAATTGAGAAAACTTGCATCGGTGCTCTCGGCTTCGCCAACCAACCCGGCATCAATAGGCGCGCCATCAACGACTGGGTGAAACTTGCGAGCTCGTAGCGTATTTCCGTCACCTGATGAAATTCCCACCGCATTAACGCCGTAGCCAATGAACTTATTGGTCAATGCGCGAAGAACAGAGCCAGAAAGAGTGTGCTGAACTATTTCCATGACTTCCGGAGTTGTCACTCGGTATCCCGAGGCCATGGTGGTTGGTATTTGATGCACCTTAAGTTCAGCATCAACCGCCGGGCCGCCACCATGTACAACAACTACTCGCCCACCCGCTAAATGAAAGTTGGCTATTGTTTTAACGATGCGGTCATTTTCGGCGGCACTCTCGAGTACATGCCCACCATATTTAATGACGATCATGCGCCAAGACCGATCGAAGTAAGGCCGGTATTTTCTGGTAATCCTGTAATGATGTTGGCATTTTGGATCGCTTGCGAGGCGGCGCCTTTACCCAAGTTATCCAGTGCCGCGGAAATAATCAAACGATTTGCGTGGGCATCTACGGCAACTTGAATCAAAACTGAATTCGAGCCAACGACTGCAGAGGTATGTGGCAATGCGTTTTCGGACAATACTGTTACAAATTCTTCTGCTGTATAAAACTCTTTGTACAACTCTTGGGCTTGACTACTATCCAATGGTTTGATTAATTTCGCGGTAACAGTCGCTAAAATTCCCCGCGGCATTGGGGCCAATATTGGCGTGAAAGAAATCTTGGCTGGAGTACCCGCAACAGCGGTGAGAGTTTCTTCTATCTCGGGTGTGTGCTGATGAGTTCCGCCAAATTTGTATGACGACAATGAACCCATAACCTCACTTGCAAGTAAATAATTACTCGGTTTTTTACCTGCGCCCGTAGTGCCAGAAGCTGCCACTACAACAATGTCATCGGCTTCAATCAATCCATGTGAGAGAGCGGGAGCGGCGGCTAGCGCGATTGTTGTCGCGTAGCAACCAGGATTTGCAATGCGCTGTGCAACCGCAATTTTGGCGCGCTGTCCTGGAATTTCTGGCAAACCATAAATCCAGGTTCCGGCATGAGTTCCCCCATAATACTTTTCCCAAGAATCAGCGGAGGCAAGGCGGAAATCTGCTCCAAGATCAACAACCTTGATTTCCTGATTCAATTGCGAAATCCATTTGGCAGATTCACCATGCGGAAGGGCGAAGAAAAGCAGATCGCATTGATTCATTCGGGTTAATTCGGTTACTTCAAACTTTTGACCAGCAAATGGAATGAGATGGGGGTGAACATCCGTTATAAGTGAACCCGCTTGGGATCCCGCGGCAATGTAATCGAGAGTGAAATCAGGATGCTTCGTGAGCAGCCGCAGCAACTCGCCGCCAGAATATCCGCTGGCACCAATCACACCTATTTTCATGGACTGACTATAGACGATGATGAATTATTATGCAATATTCTGAATAATTATACACGAACGATAGCGCCGCACAATGCGGCGGCTGCGGCTACGGCAGACTCGCGATACCCGGAAACTTCATCTGCGGTGAGCGTTCTATCTGACGCGCGAAAAGCCAAGGTGAAAGCAAGGGAAACCTTTCCTTCCCCCAGATTTTCGTAGCGGTCAAAGAGGGTGATGGACTCAAGTAAATCCCCGGCGCCACTAGCGAGGGCAATTTCAACCGCAGCGGCAGAGATAGAAGCTTCGACTATGAGTGAAACATCTTGGGTCGCTGCCGGCATGGTGAGAATCTGTTTAACGCTCTTCGGTGGCGCCACGGGAAGTTCGGAGAGAATAACGGCAAAGGCACAGCAACGCGCGGGCAATCCAAGAGTTTCAAGGACGCGGGGATGTAGTTCGCCTGCGTGCGCCACCGGCTTACCGCCGACTTGAATTTCCGCGCATCGTCCAGGATGCCAGGGCGCAAGATCGGACTGGACAATCGTGCCAGTATTGCCCGTTAATTCAATGATCGATAACGCTTGGTTGACAGCATCTGACCAATCAAATTTTCGTCCATTCCCCCACCAGCCCTCTCGGTCGAGCGAACCGATGACAACTGCTCCAACAAATAATGGTTGCGGTGGGACGCTGGCGTAAATATTGGCGATCGTTTCGTCAGATGGACGAGTACCGGTGGAAATTTCAGACACATGTGTCAACTTTGTTACATCGCGAAAAACGGAACCGATTTCGAAAATTGCTACATCCTTAGCGCCTCGACTCACATTCCGCTTTGCTGCATCCAATAAACCTGGAAGCAAGTGGGTGCGCAGTAAGGGTGCTTGCTCTGACATTGGATTTGCTAATGTGAAACTTGCCGCGCGAGTTCCAGTAAAGCCCAAAGTTTCAACCATCTCGGGGCTAACAAATGGGTAGTTATAAACTTCCGAGAAACCTATATCCGCTAAGTATTGCGCAACACCGCGTTTTCGATATTGAAGGGGGGTAAGAGTTGATGCTGCTTGTCCAATTGGCAAGGTTCCTTCAATTGAATTGAGTCCTATTAATCTGGCAACTTCTTCGACGAGATCAGATTTCGTAGCGAGGTCACTACGCCAAGTTGGCGGGGTTACTAGCCACTGCTGCGAACTCGTCTTTACAACAGAACAGCCAACAATTTCAAGATTTGCTGCGACCGTTTCTGGCGTAACTTCAACACCTAACAACTGCGATACAAAATAAGGATCAAATGAAACAGGAACCATTTCGGGAATCATCCCAGCTGTTGCGCTGCCGACGTAGGTAGCGCCGCCAAGTTCAATCAATAGCGAAGTAGCGCGGGCACTAGCAATTTCGGCGAGGGCTGGATCTACTGCACGTTCTAAACGACGTGAAGCCTCAGATGAGAGACGATGAAAACGAGAATTTCTAGCGATCGACATTGGGTCAAAGCGAGCGGCTTCAATTGCAAGCCCCGTGGTAGCAGGAGTTACCTCTGAATCCAGACCACCCATAGTTCCGGCTAGTGCAAGTGCTTGCTTATCATCGGCGACAATTAAATTCTCAGGGTCAAGTTGGCGGATCTGACCATCGAGAGTCGTAAATTGAACTTCACGGGTTGCGCGCCGAATATGTAACGATCCGTCAATCTTTGTAGCATCAAAGGCGTGCAGTGGTTGACCGAGTTCAAGCATTACATAGTTGGTCACATCTACGGCGAGTGAGATAGCGCGCATCCCGCATTTTTCTATCCGCCGCTTCATCCAGAGTGGCGACTGGGCCTTTGGATCAAAGCCTTTGATCGTGCGAATATATACAACACTGGCAGCAGATGGATCATCAATTGAAACCTGAACGCCTAAATCATTAATTGGAAAGCTCGAAGCCGAAATTTGAGAAATTGGATCGACGTACTTAACGTGTAATGAAGCTGCAATCTCGCGAGCAAGGCCTCTCACCGAGAGCGCATAACCACGATCTGGATTAACTGCAATATCAAAAATCACATCGTTGACTTGTAGGAGTTCAATTGCATTCTCACCAGGAGTGCCTTCAGACAAAACTATAATTCCAGAATGATCCTCACCTAGGGCTAACTCCTTGCTAGAACAGATCATGCCATTGGAAATATGACCATAGGTTTGGCGAGCAGCAATTTCAAATCCACCTGGAAGGACTGCTCCAGGAAGAGAAGCGACAACCGAATCTCCTTCTTGGAAATTTGTTGCACCGCAGATCACATAGCGAACCTCGGTTTCACCACAATCAAGACCAACATATCGAATCGGTTTCTTCTGGCCTTCAACCAGTTGGATAGATAAAACTTTGGCCACAACAAGTGGACCTGAAAGGTCAGCACCTTGTACGTCAACACCTTCAACTTCAAAGCCGACTGAAACAAAGGCCTCTTCTAGCGCATCAATTGAAATATCTGCCGGAATGCTGGCGAATTCGCGTAACCAGGACAATGGCACCTTCACTTGACACCTGCGCCAAAGTTTTGCGTGAAGCGAATGTCGCCTTCAACAATGTCATGCATATCGGTGATTCCATGGCGAACCATCAAAGTTCTTTCTAACCCCATGCCAAAGGCAAAGCCGCTGTACACATCAGAGTCAATTCCGCAGGCAACCAAAACTTTGGGATTGACCATGCCACAACCGCCCCATTCGATCCAGCGACCATTGAAATAGAAATCGACTTCCGCGCTTGGTTCGGTAAATGGGAAGAACGATGAACGCAATCGTGTTTTTACATCGGTCCCGAAGATTGATTTTGCAAAGTGATCGAGTGTTCCCTTGAGGTCCGCCATCGTGATCCCTTTATCAATAACAAGCCCCTCTACCTGCGAGAAAACTGGGGTATGGGTCGCATCTAACTCATCGGCCCGATAAGTCCGCCCCGGACATATGACATAAATGGGCGGCTTTTCTTCGAGCATGGTGCGAACTTGAACCGGTGAAGTATGAGTACGAAGAACCAAATGTGAATCAAGAGGTTCAATAAAAAATGTATCTTGCATAGTTCGAGCGGGATGATCGGCGGGAATATTCAGCGCATCGAAGTTGAGCCACTCAGCTTCAAGTTCGGGTCCTTCAGCCACACGGTAACCCAATCCCAAGAAAAGATCGCAGATCTCATTCGTCAAAATTGTCAGCGGGTGTAGGCCGCCCTTTGGAGCACGCCTGGCAGGAACCGTTACATCAACACGCTCTTCAATAAGCACGCGTGCATCTCGCTCTAGCTCCAATATTGAAGTTCGGGCATCGAAAGCTGACGTTATAGCGGTTTTGGCTTGACCGATCACTTTGCCAAACGTTGCCCGCTCCTCCGCTGAGATCGAGGCTAACTTCTGATTTGCCTTGGCAATCGGGGACTTATCCCCCACATGAGCAAGTTTGACCTCTTTCAGTGAATCGAGAGAATCTGCCTTTGCTATGGCTACAAGCGCGTCAGCTTTCATTTCTTCGATGGCTTGGGCAGAAAGGCTCATAATGCGCGAATCTTACTAATAAAGCACTTAGATTGAGAGGAAATACATAGCAATCGCCGCCGCGCTTGCCACATTGAAACTTTCTGCATATCCACGCATCGGGATCGATACCCTCTGAAATGCTGGGGCCAATTCGGGCAGGCCATGTCCTTCATTTCCAAAGACCAGAACCGTCGGCGCTGAAGAATCAATATCGGCAAGCTTTTGATTCGCCGAACCATCAAAGGCAACAAGAGCCAAATTATGTTCATAACTGAAGAGTTCAAGTTGATCAAGTGAAATATCATCAACCACAGGAATGTTCCATAATGACCCAGCGGTAGCGCGAACAGTTTTTGGACCGTAAATATCAACACTCTGATTACTGAAAATAGCCAGATCGAAACCACACGCATCGGCCGTGCGAATTGCAGTGCCGGCATTTCCTGGATCTTGAATCTGCCAAAAATAGGCGACTCTTTTTAGTGGAGTTGAAGCGAAGCGCGATAAATCACTTGGAAGATATTTACAAAGCGCCAAAATGCCCTGCGGTGTTTGTGTATCGGCCATTGCGTTCATGACTTGATCCGTTACCATGATAATTTCGTGACGATCAATAATCTCTTGGGCGAATTCCAAGCGGATCTTCTGATAACCAGAATCGGTAAGGTAGATAAGATCAATCAGCGGGGCAGTAGAGGTATGAGGCGACAGCGCACAACGAATGGATTGCAATCCATCAGCTACAAAGGTTCGCTCTAGCGTTCGAAGTTTTTTTCCTCGTGGACCCAAAAGAGCCTTCACCCGCTCCACGTGGGGCGAATGAAGGCTCGTAATAGGTGCGTGAGTCACTTATGGTTACAGGGTGTGAATCTTATTTACGCGTTAATTACATGCTGACGAGCTATTTCAACAAGCGCTTTGAATGCAGCAGGATCATTAGTTGCAAGCTCTGAAAGAACGCGACGATCTACTTCGATATTTGCAGCCTTAAGGCCCTGTATGAAGCGATTGTAAGTGAGGCCATGCGCACGTGAACCAGCATTGATTCGCTGGATCCAAAGTTGGCGGAAGTCGCCCTTCTTATCTTTACGATGATCGAAGGCATAGACCATACTGTGAGTGAGTTGCTCTTTCGCCTTGCTGAAAAGACGTGAACGTTGTCCGCGATAACCAGCCGCGCGCTCAAGAGTGGTACGACGTTTCTTTGCAGCGTGGACGCCGCGTTTAACTCTAGCCATTTATCTCACCCCTTCTACTTCAAACCGAGCATGCGCTTGGCTGTCATGGATACCGTCCTGTTACCTGTTGCGTCGCTGCTCAAACGGCGTGTGACGCGAGAAGATTTATGTTCGAGAAGGTGGCGCTTTCCAGCGCGCTCGTGCATCACCTTGCCGGTGCCAGTCAGACGGAATGTCTTCTTGGCTCCGCTATGGGTTTTCATCTTTGGCACTTCATACCTCCTTGTGGGTACATACTGTTAAAACTTGTCGATAGTAAATAAAATTTATTGAACTACTTCTTGTGGAGCTGCTGCTGCCACTGGCGAAGCAATAATGGGAGCGGGCTTCACCGACTGTTTCTTAGCTGCCTGGCTCTTTTTTAGAACCGGCCCCAAGACCATCGTCATGCTCTTGCCCTCTTTCTTCGGCGCAAACTCTACAAAGCCAACTTCAGCAATCTCTTCCGAAAGTTTCATCAACAATCGATAGCCCATCTCTGGACGAGTCTGCTCTCTTCCCTTAAATTGAACAGTTACCTTCACCTTGTCTCCGCCTTTGAGGAAGCGCTCTATGTGAGCTTTCTTCGTCTCGTAGTCATGAGGCTCAATCTTTAATCCAAAACGAATCTCTTTGACCACAATGTGGGTCTGGTTCTGCCTGGCCTCTCTTGCCTTCTGTGCGATCTCGTACTTGTATTTTCCGAAATCCATAATTTTGCAAACGGGGGGTTTGGCATCCGGAGAAATTTCTACCAAATCGAGCCCGACTTCTTCTGCCATGGTGAGAGCAGTAGCTGTAGGGACGATTCCGATTTGTTCACCAGAAAAACCAATCAGACGAACTTCTGAGGTTCGGATTCGATCATTGATTCTTTGTTCAGCGCTGATAACTCTTCCTCTCTAGAAAAGTAGATTTTTCAAGCAAGAGAAAGTCGCACAAAAAGCGGCCCACTTTAAGCGGGCAATTTCTTGACCAACCAGCCGAGGCCGGTGAGGTGGGAGCGACGAACTCCACTTGATGGGCTTAAGGGTACAGGCTGGAGGCTAAAGGGTGAAATCGGTAGTGGTTACCCCCCTCCCCTACAGTGTGAAGCCCGCCTGAGGTTCCCTGTGATGGCTGATAATCTTCACGTGTAGGTCTGAGGGTACTGCGCTTCCATCAATGCAACCCGCTCTGTTTTGGTGGCGTCGATGTGAAATACCCTACTGCTTTTCCCAAAAAAGCCAAGTCTTTCTCTAACTCACCCACCTGTTTGCGCGAGTGCAACAACTCAATGCGCTCGGCCCCACTTAAAACTTCCACATCACTTCCTTTCGCTGCCTCAATACGTCGGCGCTCTGCCCGGACCCAATTGCCTAACGTAACCTCAACTAGACCCAGTTCGCTGGCAACCCCTCAATAACGGTGCGGCCAGAATCTATAACCCGATGGGCAGCTTGAACCTTGTATTCGGCGCTGAACTTTCGCCGTGATACGGACATAGAGACATCCTTCCAGCAAACCCTGTCGGGTTGCTCGTTTGATGTCTACTTTCTCTGGGGAACCTCAATCATTTACTATTGAAAGAGTTTCCCTAACTCAACCAGAACTCAAATTCTTGAAGATTCTTGCTTGATTTCGATCTCACGCTGACTTAACCTTTTGCACATGGAATGCAACATTGATCACAACACGTTAAAGAACAAATACTGCCCACAGCGTGGGACAGAAGTAACGTCTGGTTCCAATACGTGGCCCACCTCGCCGCAAGAGGACTGTCCAACTGCTCTGGCAAATCCAAATAACGCATATAACATCTTTAATAACCGACAGTATGCTTCCCAGACCACAAATGGCTTTGCAATTGCAGGCTTTGTTACGTCACTCATTGCATGCGCTCCAGTAGGTTTGATTCTCTCTGCTGTCGCATTGAGTCAATTTAAGAGTGATCCAAACCAAAAAGGTAAAGGACTTGCAATTGCGGGGCTGGTCATAAGTTTAATCTCTCTTGTTTTTTTCCTTATACTTTTTGTAATATTAGTGGTAGCCTCAAAAAGTTACTCTGGATGAAACGAAACCAAAACGCATTCTCGAACACGAATGAAATAAATGTATAAGTTACCTGTTTTTGATAGTCATCTCCAGAAAAGATCTAAAAGGCTTAGTTTGTTAATTATCATCTTTGGGATCATTCATTACTTATCACTTTACAATCACGGATTCACCCACGGACCTACTATCTGCATTTTCAAATTATTAACTGGATATCCCTGCCCTGCTTGCGGTACAACCCGAGCAATCGCCGCACTCTCGGAGGGTCGGATCCATGCTTCTTTGTCGTTTAATCCTCTAGGAATAATTATATTTTCTTTTTTGCTATTGTGGGCCGCAAGGCTTACACCACTAGAAGAATCAATTAAGAAATTAATGACAAGAGTGGCTAAAACATCCTTGCGAACGAAAATTTCAAGCGCGTTTGTGGTGAACTCACTCATGTGGGTTTGGGATATTTCCCGGTGGTAAAAGCAAATCGTTCCAACAAATCCTAGGCAAGCACAATTGAAATCATTGAATAACTATTGATTACCAGTTCATTGTTAATATAGGGTTCCTTCAACTCGAGACAGGGGAAGTAAATGTCACAAAATAACAACAATCCAGGCCAAAAAGATTTCACAACAGCTTTGCTGCTCTCATTTTTCCTTGGGTCGCTTGGTGTTGATCGTTTTTACCTAGGCTATACGGGACTGGGAATCGTCAAACTTTTCACGCTCGGAGGTTGTGGAATCTGGTCTATTATCGATTTTGTTTTGATCGCCACTCGCAAATTAACGGCGGCAGACGGAAGTGCACTCGTTTAAATATGAATGTACGGACCCGAGCGATATCAAATTGAGCCTCGGAAGTTGGAGTTTTAATTCAGCGTCGGAAAATTCTTCGCAAATAGGACTGAACTTAGTAATCAACTGGGCTCAGTCCTTTTTGTTTAAGTCGAATGTAACTATTGTTAAACGGACCTGAGCGAAAAACACTAGACACTCCTGATAAATGGATGATCGCTTGTATTATTTAACCACCAGGGTCTGATAATTCTTTGTTCAAAAAAGCAGCGTTCTACGTAGGTTGAGATGCTAGCCTCACCGATCAAAAAGAAAGGAATACATATGTCTGGAGATATGGACTGGTCAACCCCATGGGAATCGCAATCATCAGATAAACACCCATCAGATAATCTACGCCTCGCTACCTTCCAACACCGCGTTGGAGCTTTTGCGTTAGATTTTGCTCTTGCCTTTATCACTCTAGGTATTGGGTGGTTTATATGGAGCCTCATCGTATGGGGAAAGGGTCAAACACCGGGCAAACAAATACTTAAAATCCGTGTCTACGCTGCTAACACAAGACGCCCTGCTACGTGGGGCCACATGGCTATCCGTGAATTTTTATTACCATTATCTATCGGGATTGGTCTGTTCGTACTCAGTATCCTCACCTTCAGCATCCTGGGAACCGTTGGCGGAATTGCATGGATCGTCCTTGAGATCGCTTGGTACTTTACAAAAGGTAGTCGAACACTTCGCGATCATCTCGTTAAGACCCTGGTAGTTAACGAAGCCTAAAGCTAACCGCGGATTGCGACATCTGGACGGTCAATTTCGGGAATAGCACGAATGTTCTCCTCCTTTAGCGCGACTCGATCCTTCAGCAACGCTACTTTTTCTGGATCTAGCCAGTTACTCACATCTACACGTATCACAACCTCAACACCAGAGTCATCCTCTTTCTTTACAGAGATAGCCTCTACCGGCGTTACAACGTCTTGTTTTAATCGATCGGGAATCAATGCAAATGAGCGCATTGAACTACTGCTATACAACTTCTCTTCTAGGCCACTAACTGAATAAGCAAGATTTGACCATCCGCTGGCCTGTCCAAGAATTGCGGTGACAAATGAATGCCAATTCAACTCTTGATCTCCATCAGAAAAAATGCCCCTAGAGAGATCGATTTTTGACAATGGGTCTGGCTTTATTGAACCAACATAGAACCCTAACTCCTTCGGAAGAACGTTTTTTTGAAGATGCTCCGCCAATTGCAACACAAAACTATCACCAACTATATTCAGTATTTTCGAAGACTCCATATCTGTCTTTAACTTTTGTCGAATAGCAGGGTCAGTATTGATTCTAGGTTCCAAAGAGTTAGGGCTCATCAAATATAGTGTTTCATATTCGCTGACCAGGGTTTCAAATTGTCGCGTCCGCCAATTTGACGAACAAAGCTCTTCAACTGCGCGCTTAGTAACATCATTGAATACTCCTGATTCCAATGGTTTAGCTACAACAAAAGAAGCTGGAAGTTTTTCAGGATCAATTGAGGATGTTTCGTAACTAAGCCACTTTTCATCAACCACCCATGGTTTATGTAGGATTTCTGCCATGAAGACCAAAAAGTCTTGCACTTGTCCATGAAGCAAGGCAATCTTGTTTTTTTGTAAGCTTAATTCCTTCATAGCACGCAAGTAGAAACGCGCTTCAAATACCTGTTCCTTGAGTTGTTTGCGAAATTTTAAATAAGAACGAAAGTTGGTTGCGAGTGCCGATATCCAGGTTACTACCGACAAGCCAGCGATGATTACAGGAACACACGCGAAAGGATTACTGAGACCGATTAATGGTGCAATGACACCGAGAATCTTGAAAATCCAATGAAGCCCAAGAGCATCCAGAATTAAATTGACAATTGTTCCGATGCTCAAAGCTAGCAGAATTCCACCGAACCCCCACTTTAACTTTCGCTTGAAGCGCTTATGATGCTCGAGTGAAGCCTTGTATAACTCTTCCGTTGACTTATCACACCAGGCTTGAACTTCAGTTTCGAATTCAGCAATTCGGTTTCTCTGTTCATTGAGAGCATCCAGTAATTGCCAGGCATAAGTATTCTGACGCTCCGCAATCCAGTTATTCAATGACTCCTGAGCGTCGAGCAGATCCGTAAGCTCTGCAGTTCTCTCCTTGAGCACAACTTTCGCAGATCGAACTATCGCAATATCGAGTTTGAGAATTCGCGAAAATTTGTCGAAGTCCTCCTCAACGTGTCCCAAATGTTCAGAGACAATCTCGTGCTCCTCACGAATCCATTCAATAGAACCCTTTTTGTACTTATTGAATCGAGCAGCAAAAACTGATTCCACGACATTGTCTTCTAGAGGAGGTTCAACATATTTGGCAGGATTAAAAGTCTCGGTTCCTTCGTTGTTAACTTCATCGGAAGTATTACTTTCGACTTCCTCTTGATCCTCTATATTATCCGCTTCATATACTCCGTTAACGAAATCTAAGCCAGAGTTGGATATACCATCCACAAAGTCGGGCTCTTCTATGACAGGGAATGAGACTGCAGGAGAAACTTCGTCTGCACTTGGGATAGCTGATGGGATCTCGACTTCATCTTGTAGAGTCTCTTCATGAATGTCCATCATCAACTCCCTCCAAGATCAGAGCCAAAGATTTCTCGCGGCTGACAAGTTTTTCTCTTGCAGTGCGAGCATCCTTCATATTGGTTTTGGCATCAGATTGCTCTTTCTCGCCACTAAGCAGTTCAACTTGATGTTCGGTGATTGTGGTGCGTAGATAGGTAATATCAGAGTCAATCGATTTCAAGATCTTGTCGGCTTCCTCTACATCAAGCCAATCCAGCGTTGACTTCACCTCGGCCGGATCTTCATCAGGATCAAGCACACATTCTGGAACTGTCCACACATGACCAAATTTGGGAATCAGTCGTTCTGTATCAACTAGTACTCTTCCATTGAATTCATTAAGTTCACCATCGAGACTACCCTCAAGAGAGGCAACCATCATTTTACGAATGGAAGTCCATAGATCTGAGTGTTGACTTCGATAATCAGGAGCGGCGGGAAGTCCATTTAAAGTTGTTGCGACTAATTTCTTTACATCGTCTATCTTTATTAAGTCCTCAGCATCTTGTTCTTGTAGTCCAAATTTCCTAAAATCTTTTCTAGCCTCAATAGCATAACCACTATCCTCGCCAAACAGGATACTCGTTGCTTTTTTGTTATATCTTTCAAACACGATATCAACCAAATGGCGTGGGAGTGAGATCAATTTCTTCCAGAAGAATCGGGCAAATAATTTGAGGCCATCCTTGAGCGACATCTTTTCTGTACCTTCTGCTTTCGCCCTCTCCAGAGACAAATTAAAAGATAAAGCTCCGTTATCGGCTTTCAAAGTTTCTTCAACCATGCGTTGAATTAAGGATGGGATCTCCGTAACTTGCATCTTCTGCTTGTCGATTAAATTGTAAGTCGGATCGGCGAGAGGGCTACCAAGCTCTTCGATACTCCTTAGGGCAGTAGATGCTAAGCGAATAGCTAGGGTATCTGTCTTGACCGCGCGTCCAAAGGTCCGCTGCACTAAAACCTTGTCGTAGGTGGTGGAACTCTCAACATTATGAAGTTCGAGGACCGATTTGTTTACACCTGTCCACAAGCCTGCCGTAGAAGCGATGTTACTCAGCAAAAAGCCTGGGTAATGCACATCACTGGAGTCTGTAAAAGTGTCAAAACCTGAAGGCGTCGAACGATCTTCTGGCGACAAGATGATGTTCGCATCCCAATCTAACTCTAGTAGATGCTCTGTAGCACCCACCACCCTTGTCGATTCCCCAGCAATGAGATTTAACCGCAAGATTTTTGTTCCAATTACCTTCTGACCATCCTCTTCCCGGAGGGGGGCCGAACGTTCAATTTGCTCTCGAATCCGATCAACCATCTGATCCTGCTGCTCGTTAAAACTCGCTTCTGATTCAACTAATCGGCATGCAATAAGTTTGATAAGTTTTATTTCGTTGCGCCCCAGTTCGTCAAAAAGCGATATCTCGCAGAATCCGTCTCGGCCTGCAACTAGCGCAATAATCTCTATCGGTCCTGTCTCCTCGAAGGTCTGGTACGCAGATGGATTTTGATTTTCTACTCGAATATAGAGTGCAGGCATCAGCAAACGATGACGCGTCCACTCTTCCGCTAATTCGAAAACTTTATCTCCTTCCACACCATGAGGAAGGAGAATGACTGAGGTTCCCTCAGCAGGCCAATGAAATACCATTATTATCCGAGGACCGAAATGCCTTCAGCAGCTGGGAGATATTTAGTATTTGCCGCCTGAATCAATGCAGTAAATGAAAGTATTACCTGGTGTTTTATCTCATAAATCTCGTGAGCGCCGTATGGATTCTTTGATGACCCTAGTGTGGCGAAAATTTCTTCAAAGTACTTCAATGTCAGAGTGAGATTGTTGATCAGTTGTTCACGACGACTATCAGAAGTGAGAGTGTCTTGAACTGAACCATTTCCCTCAATGTACTCCTGAATGATTTTGCGATAACCAAAATTTACATCAGCGCTGCCAATTTGCATCAAAGTTTGATAGGGAACTAGCGGTGCAATTGATTCCTGTTCATTGACTTGAATCAGTGCCAGATTTAGGGAAGTAAGAACAGCAGGCAATATGTCATGCTCCTGATAGTATTTAGGTAAACCAAGAAGTGGGTGAGGGAAATCTATCCATTCCTTTTTGATGGGGCTAAATATAGAGACTTTTCGTCCAAGATTAATATCGTCACTATATTTACGACCTCCCGTGAAAGCCAAGGCAAACCAGCCTGTGATCATTCGATCAACGATCTCATGGGCGGCTGGGATAGATTCAAGAAGTGGTTTGGTTCGACGATTGCTCCAGAAAGCCTGGCGCCCATCCTCAGTCATGTATCTCTTCTTCCAATCTTCTGAAATTGGACGCATGAGAGAATCAAAAACAAGTGGGTTACGAGCATTTTTCAGAGTTGAATAAAACTCAATCGTGTTTATCACTTCAGAATTCGAAAATGAAGTGGCTTTCTTTATTAGAGAGTTATTCGGATCCACAGAGAGAATTTGATCACGAGCAACTTTTTCTAAGGGTGAATTTTCAAATGGAATTGTTGAAAAGGAAATATAATTTCCCGTACCTGAATCTGGGTGGACAATGCTCATCACCGTTGCATTTTCAACCACCATCGGTTCGCAATATCTCAAGGCAGCAATCAACGCAACTTCAAACGCCTTACGTCGCTTCTCCTTTTCGGATGAATTCGTCACATTTTCGATGTAATTGCGCAATCCCATATTTATCTGATCACTCAACGACCCAGCATGAGAAGTCAACATATCTACAGTTTGTTCATAAAAATCCTGCACGTCTGAGGTAATAATAAAACCTGCAGCAGTTGCATTTCCCATTTGAGCGCGGGCTGATGAATCTACTGGCACCCAACGGGGTTCAAGCTGAATCAACTTCTGTGGAACCGTATCGCCAGTAGAATCAAAGGGAACACCTCGAATAGCACGGTCTACCAAGCGGTTCTTCCACGAGCCTTGGATTGCAGCGGCAAGGACATTTTTTGACCACTGTTCGAGAAGTAATCTGAAGTCTTTGTAATCTATAAGGGATTGCTCGGTATTTGGTGGTGCAAATCGCGCAGGAACGCCTTCTTGATCAAGGTCAGGAAATGATGCATAGTTAATATCGTCTGAACTAAGACTAGTTTTGAGCATATCTAATGCATCTTGCGTACTTGCCAAGAGTCCACCGATAAAGTTTTTATCAAGGTCTCGCAAGAGTTCGATAGCTAGATTTATGCGCGCCGCTTCAGTTATTCTGCTTGTCGCTTTTTTGAGAGTATCCCGTGCAGCATCAATCTCTGAGTCCGACTTAGTTATTTTAGACTTCCCAGTTGAAAGTAACTTCAATAGGCGTCCGGAAACTTCATCCATCGTGCGACTTTTCGTAGATGCATCCGCTGGCAATTCTACATTGACCAAGAAATCAATCTCTGCACGAAGCGTTGTTAATAAACCAATGGCAACTCGAAAGCCAGAGAGACCTACAGCATCAGCCGTAGCCGCTAAAAGCTTTTCCTGAACGTTTTCAGTCCACACTTGCGCAGCTTTCGAAATGTCCTGTCGATGGTCTGAGACAAACTTTCCTATATTGGCCTTGAAGTACGAAGTGATGCGTGATTCCCACTTGGCAGAATCCAAGTTTGGGTCGCGGCCAGCAGCGGTATCAATTGCATCACGAGCAAAAGTATCAAACGCTGATTCGTCCCTTGGTTTTAGCGCATCAATAACATCATTGGCAGGATTTCTTTCATCAAGTCCAGAATTCTTGCGAAAATCATTCCAGGTATGTTCTACTACCTTGGCGACTTTCTCAGATGGAGACTCTTTGGCAATAACATCCGTAGGTTCATAATCTGGCCACAACATTCGCTTTATGGCTGACTTTGTAATCGCTTCACCTGCATAGCGCTTGAAATAATCCATTCCTAAAGTGACACGACTAAATCCCATAGAAGCATACGGTTGGTAATGTTCGTTGTTTTGCGAATCTTTTAGCTGCGTGGTATCTGATGCAAGCGATGAACCAGCAAAGACATTTGTAAGAACATAATCGTTAAGCCAATCCAATGTTTCTGGACTGGTGGTTAATGCAGCCAAAGACGAGCCAACTGCGCGATAAATCTCATCAGTGGTACCGCCAAGAGCGACCTCGCCATTGCGAGCACCGATCAACCAGTGATGCTTTCCACCATAACGCTTGACTCCAACAGAGTTGAATCCCGCTTTACTAAATAATGATTCAGAAGCATCGGTTAGCCCGTTACGCCAGACACCGTTCATGGTCTCGCCAATCCCACCTAAGGTATTACCAGGGACAGATTTCATCATGTCAGGATCCACACTCAATTTAAAAACATCAGCTCCATATAACATTACATGTGTGAAGTTGTCATATTGTGGATCAATCAATTTGAGCATATGTGCCACATCCTGGAATATTCCAGATCCAGATCCACCCGCCATAGAAGAAATTATGAATCCCGTTGGATCAGGAGTCTTGCCACCGATCGGCAGTCCAAATCTCTGAGTAAGTGCCGATAGATCATTACCTGCTTGAATAGAGTTCATGCGGTCTAGTGCTTGGCTTAAGAAATCTTTTGTCTGCTTAAATTGCCAAACACCAATAGTGCGACCAATAGCGCGAAATTGCCCTGCGCCTCGAGAAATTGGAACAGGAGATTTCTCTGGCATCCAACCAGCTAGTGACTCCATCCAAAGATTATCTGGCATGCTGTTTTCAATATTCTTGCGAACGCCACCATAGTTGATACCTCCCGACACCAAGCCAAGATATGAGTTCTTAGGCAAGAGTGGTGATGCGAAATTGCCGCGTCCTTGAACTGAGATCGTATCTATCCATAGGGTTTGCCAGCATTCGGGAAACTCGCCCTCATATCCTACTGCCACTAATTTTTGCTTAAGAAATTCGCGAACAGCGCGGACCGTATTTCCACCCGAACCACCGACTCCGATAAAGATCATTGGACCAAACATTTTTATCTCCCTCTAGTTATGCCCATGGATCATCAGGATCATTGAGCAGACTCGCATTTGAATCCCTCGTATCCATCGAACCACTTGGATTAGTTCCAGATGCCCCATCACGAGTATCTGACTTTTTGGCGCGAACAGTCTTTGCCTTCTTTGGCTTAGATTTGTCTACCTCTTGAGGCTTTGCCTTACCCGTAACTTGTGCTGCACCTTCACGAAGTCGAGCCAACTCTGCCCAAATTTGTGATGATGAAATATCGGCGAGAACTGAGGCAAAAAGTTTATTTACATTCGCGGGATTTATATTTAGATAAATCGTGAGTTGCGCATCAAAAGAATTAGAATCAGAAGAATTAGAATCAGAGGATGCGACTTCTGTTGCGGATTGAGTTATGGCGGGGATATCCGAATCCCAATCAGAATCATTAGCGGGAATAGATGGCGCACCAGATTCCTCTGATGAAACCCGAGGAGCCTTAGCTGTCTTGATTTCGGCAGTTGCAAAGAAGAGTCGATTAAGGTTCAACGATACTGGGGCTTGTGTCCCATTGGCCCAACTCCGTGAAGATTCTGAAGCAACAATGACCTCGCCTGGCAAGGCGTGAACTACGCCCTCAACCTTGCCAAATGGATTTCGTGGAAGATGTGAATCAAAGTTGGCAAGTGGTCTATTCTTGTACTCAGCAACAAACTTCTTGGGACGGCTAAGACTCGCGGGAAGATACTCGAACATCCGATCCTCAAGTACAAGTCGCGTTCCATCAAGCAAGGTGACTGTGCTGCCCATTGAATCAACCGACACCCTCACGTGCATTGATGTGTTTCGAATGTCTGCAAGTCTGAAAGGTGCAAAGAGAAAATTAATTAGTTGGAGAAGTGCCAGTGGTAAACCAAGCCCAATTAGTAAGAGCAAAATTAGCCACAAGACCTTACCCTTCTCTGGAATGACGTCCTTAAAGGAAATCTTTACAGAGGCTTGAATAGTCTGTGTTTGCGCTTGATCTTGAATATCAACTGGAATGCTCATCGACGTTTCACCAGAAGCTTTCACAGCAGAGTTAACTGAAACCACAAATGTTTCTTCTGCACCTTGTGGCACGGAGACCCACCGACCTAATAATGAGTTCTGAATTCCACTCGGACCTGCAACTTTTAGCGTAAAATCTTTTGGGGGGCGGCTCATAGGATCAGTTAAAACTTGTGGGGCCGAGAACCTGATTGAGCAGTTTCCTTGTCGCGCACCTTCAATGACAATAGCTCCGGTCGCTGGTGTTTTTTTGTAAGTTAAATTTGAAAGAACGGTGCCCGAACTCTGGTTATTGCCGGATTGCTTTACATTACAGAATTGCCTTGGAAAAATTAGAGGTAGGTTGAAGGTCTGCGAAATTTCCGGAAGATCGGTCTCTGATGGTTTTGTTCTTAGTTGTACGGTGAATTGGATTTGTGCAGAACTTGCGCCGTCAAATGGCATCACCTGCCCAGACCATGTGCTATCTCCATTAATTTGCAACTGATTAGAGTTGGCAGGACGATTTTTTCCTGATGTGTCAATTGAGACAACACTCATAGCGACTTTGTCATAAATACCCATATTTACAGGCTTGTTGTTGTAGTCAACAAAAGTGCCAGAAATTTGCTGGGAACTCTGCCCTGCGGCGATTTTCAACCCTTTATCAAGTTTGATCTTAATTCCAGCATCAAGGAAAACGGATATCGGAGTGCTTCCGGCATATATTACTTTGTAGTCGCCTTGGCCACCTTTAGGAATAGCGAACTGAACAGTTGAGATATTTCCTTCTGTTCGAATTTGGAAGGCCGAGTCGGATGTCTTGCTATTTATCGCAACTCCTGGCCCCATGAGCTGCCAGTCCTTTGAAGGAATTACTATCGCCGCGGAAGCGACACCATTATCGACAGTAAATTCATTGCTCTTCTTAAGAGGGATTTCTTGACCTACGCTTACCATGAAGGGAATTGAAGCAAACAGAAATGCCAAGTCATCTGGATTCTTTGCGACCAACATCGCACCACGCGAGTAGTTTGCCGGCACTGGATTCTGTCCACATTCGAAGTTTTCACTTTTCGCTCCACCGAACGAAGAAGCATCTACTAGTCCACTGCCCTCTAAAACCGGATGGAAATATGAGACAAGACCGGCTGATGTATTTGTGAGCTGACTAGAGGTAAGAAGAACACCTATCAAAGTTATGTTGTTTGCACGAAGATTCGGAATAACACCCTTTTGAATTCCGGTACCTGTGCTAGTAGGAGCAGTTCCACACAACTGCGCCAATGCTTGCGAATTCCGGGCGTTGGTGCCAATGTCTAAGGCACCGTCGGTGAACCAAATAATTGCTTTGCATGCAGTTCCTGAACCATGCGGTGCATTTGCGAGTTGATTCTCTGCATTGTTCATTCCAGCTAACCAATTTGTCTGCTGTCCATACTCATATTTAGGAACATTCTGTTTAACCCAATCCGCAGCATTATCGACTTCTGATTGCCCCGCATGCGTCCAAGGAATTCCTTTATTTGGCTTTCCGTCCTTGCCAATACCTGGAGAAGAAGTATCAAAAGTATCTAGAGCAAAATTAACCGAGATTTTGCTATTTAAGACGCCAAGTTGACGAATAGTCTGGCTCAGAATTACGGCACGCATATTAGTAGGGTCAGATCCTGGACCATTGTTATTATCAACTCGCAAACTTGCAGATGAATCCACTAAGAAGAAAATATTCAAATCTGTTGAATCTTGTGAACGTACACAACGTGCTAAATCATTGAATGCGCCTTGTCCCACTTGCGAGAGACCGCGGGTTGTATCTGCGACAGAAATTTGGGCCGCACCAAACGCCAACGAACCAGCCATCGCCAGCGTAGTAACCAGAATGAGCGGCCGAAAGACTTTATTCATTATTCATTAACGCGGTTGTGAAATCTCAGTAGCTAGGCGAATAACAATAGGAATGGCGATGACAAAAGATGCAAGGCTGAGGGCACCAGCAATACGTATATATTTTTTTCCAAGCGGCTGATCATAAAAAGCACTGTTACGTGCAGAAAGATCTTTAGCTCTTTGCACAGCCAAAGAAGCGAAAACAAAAAATGGAGTTAAAAAGTAGCCAACGGCGCTCAAAATAAAAAAACTCGAACGAGGGCTGGCAAAGTAAACTACCACGCTTCCAAGGATGGCAACGCTCTGAATGATCAATGGCCAAAGAGGAGGTTTCTTTATATTTTCAGGTGCCATGTCATATGAGTTCGATGATTCGCCTGAATTTTGAGCCAGGCTCTCTTCCCACAACGACACAGGAATACCTCCTCAAACTCTCAGCAGACTTTGGAAAGGTATACGACGAAACAACAATATGCAATATATTGAGTTGACTTATCTAAAACCTCCGCATAATTGCATTCGTTGCCTCGAACTCCTTGCTTTTTCGAGGACCCTCGCACTCCTCTCACACACGACCCCGCAGTGTGAGGGGTGGATTCCAACCCGTGACCACCTCTCATGAGCCGTAGAGCCTTCCTAATTCCAGAGACTTACGGGAGAATGAGTTCATGTCTCAGACAACTCCCAACTCAATCGAATACCCATTTGTTATTGCCACCCCTCAACATCGATTGGGTGGCAAAGCAGTGGATATCGCTATGTGTTTCGTCACTCTCGGAATTGGCTGGTTTATATGGTCCTTAGTCGTTTGGGGGCAAGGACAAACTCCAGGAAAGCAGATAGTGAAACTGCGCGTTTATGATAAGACAACTGGCAAGCCCGCTAAATGGGGGCATATGGCGCTCAGGGAATATCTTGTGCCACTCGCTATTTTCGGGGTTGTCCTAGCACCCGTATTAGCCCTTAGCGTGATTCATAATCGGTACATCTCCCTATTCGCGATTCTCTTTTTGTATCTTTGGATATTTGCAAGCCAACTTATTGACTCACTTTGGATATTTAAAGGGGGGCGTCGCAACCGACTAGTCGATGTATTTTGTAAAACTGATGTCCTAAATGAGTGCATTGCGAGATAACGCTCTCATCAGTTCTGATCCACCCCTTGGAACCGTATCGACACTTTAGGTTTTAGACACCACGTGGAATCATGTCAAAATGCCCGCTTAGTGGTGTGCATCTGATTTCGGCAATTGCCGAACTGACATTCTGAGCCATGCGGTGTTCGACGTAAGCAACGGTGTCAAGGCCTCTAACAAATACGATAAACCAGCCACTCTCTAGCAGCGGGTACAGGCTGGAGGCTTAAAGGGTGAAATCGGTAGTGACTATCCCCCGACAGCGTGAAGGCCGCCATCGACGTGAATAATTTCACCCGTCGTCTTGGGGAACCAGTCGGAAAGTAGCGCGACCGCGCCACGAGCAGCTGGTTCTGGATCTGAAAAATCCCATGAGAGAGGTGAACGGTCATTCCATATTTTCTCAAACGCTTCAAATCCTGGAATCGCCTTTGCGGCAATTGTGGCAAGTGGTCCGGCAGCTATCAAATTGACTCGAACATTTTCGTTGCCAAGATCTCGGGCGAGATAGCGTGAGGCAGACTCGAGGCCGGCTTTTGCGACACCCATCCAGTCATATTTAGGCCAGGCAACCGTGGCGTCGAAGGTGAGGCCCACAACGCTGGCCCCGGTAGCGGGATATAACTCACGAACCGCAACCGCAAGTGACTTGAATGAGAAAGTTGAGGTGTGAATTGCGATCGCTACATCATCCCATTCGGTGTTTAAGAAGTTTCCCCCGAGTGCTGCTTGTGGCGCAAAACCGATGGAGTGAACTACTCCATCAAGGTGAGGCAGATACTTTTTTACCTCACCTGCGAGTGCTGCCAACTGCTCAGGATTAGTCACATCAAGTTCAATAACTGGCGCAGGATGCGGAAGCCTGCCAGCAACCCGCGTGGTCAAACTCAACCCACGACCAAAGCCCGTGAGTACAACATTGGCACCTTCTTCTTGAGCCAACTTGGCAATATGAAAGGCGATCGAACCATCTGTAAGAACTCCCGTTACTAAGATGTTCTTGCCGGTTAGTAGTGCCATTAGTGGCCCATCCCCATTCCTCCGTCGACCGGAATTACTGCTCCCGTAATGTAACTTGCCTCTTTTGATGCTATAAATTTAACTACAGATGCAACTTCTTCGGGCGTGCAAAATCGACCGAGTGGAATCTGCGAAACGTATTTCTCGCGAAGTGTCTCATTTAACGTTGAGGTCATATCGGTCTCAACAAAACCTGGCGCAACCACATTAAATGTCAATCCTCGAGAACCATATTCCCGGGCCAAGGCGCGAGCCATTCCCACTAAACCACTTTTCGTCGCTGCATAGTTGACCTGACCAGCCGAGCCCGTAAGACCGACAACCGATCCGATAAAGATTATTCGACCACTTCGCTTCTTCATCATCGGTGGTATTGCCTTTTGGGCGGTGCGAAAGGCTCCAGTTAAGTTGGTCTCCACGACATCGGTGAAATCTTCTTCACTCATCCGCATGGTGAGGCCATCACGGGTAATCCCAGCATTTGCCACCAAAACATCTATCGGACCGTATTGTGATTCGATCTCGGAAAATGCCGCATTAACACTCTCTTGGTTGGTGACATCCATTTGGACGCCCACTAGACCAACAGGTGCCCCGCCAGACCGATAAGAGACGATGACAAGGTCACCATCAGCTGCGAAAGCCCGAGCAATTGATAATCCAATGCCACGATTGCCCCCAGTTATAAAGACAATGCGCGGGCCCTTCATCGCTTGCGTCATAGGAGGAGATTAACGGCTACTGACCCGTACTTAAAAGGGGGCGAAACCAGTGCTCCAGGTCTAGGCTGTGATTATGTCTGCGCATGACAACCCAAAAGGCGATAAGCAACAAGAGCCAATTGTCATAACTAGCGCTCAAGAAGCGCTATCGATTGAACAGCGCGGAAGAGCACGTAGATATTTCACCTCGATGATGATTCGAACCGCTTGTTTCATAGCGGCAATCTTCCTTCCGAATCCCTATCGGTGGTTTGCGATGGGTGGCGCGCTTGTTCTGCCTTACATAGCAGTCGTGATAGCAAATGCCGGACGCGAGAACACCACTGAAATGAACGCAATCATCGTGTCGAAACCGAAAGAGATCGAAGAAACAAAAGAGAACTAAGACGCGCTATTGAGCACTTGTCGCTGATAGAGATCAAAGTAGAGACCCTTTAATCCCACGAGATATTCGTGGGTACCTCGTTCAACAATTCTTCCAGCTTCCAAAACTAATATTTGATCTGCTTTTTGAATAGTTGATAGCCGATGCGCGATCACGATACTGGTACGACCTTGCAACGCCACTTCAAGAGCAGCTTGTACTAGCGCCTCATTCTCTGAATCAAGGTGAGCAGTTGCTTCATCTAAAATGACGATACTAGGAGCTTTAAGTAAGAGCCGCGCGATGGCCAACCGTTGTCTTTCTCCTCCGCTTAAGCGATGACCCCGCTCGCCTACAATCGTATTTAAGCCATTGGGAAGTGTGTGAATAAAAGTCCAGATCTGAGCTGCTTCGCAAGCACGTTGTATCTCTTCATCGGTCGCATCTAATTTTGCGTAAAGTAAATTAGCTTCTATTGAGTCGTGGAACATATGCGAATCTTGCGTAACGACGCCGATCTCGTTTCGCAGCGATGCAAGTGAGATCCCCCGAATATCAACTCCAGCTACTTTAATACTTCCTTGCGTGACATCATAAAGCCTGGGTAATAATCCAGAGATCGTGCTTTTACCCGCGCCAGATGGACCAACGATTGCCGTGAACGATCCCGGTTCGCAGTAGAACGAGACAGCTTCTAGAACAATTCCAGAATCGACCATCTCTGAACGCGCCGCCAACTCGAGTGAGGCCAGCGAGATTTCATTCGCTTTCGGATAAGCAAATTGAACGTGTTCGAACTCAATCGATGGGCGTGTTGATGCGACAACTACAGCTCCATCATTGTCATGAACCATTGGTTCCAGATCCAAGACTTCAAATACTCGTTCAAATGAAACAAGCGCCGTCATAACATCAACACGCACATTAGTAAGTGAGGTGAGGGGTCCATAAAGCCGTGCCAGGAGCGTTGTGATGGCAAGAAGTGAACCAATAGTGATGGCGCCAGAGATCGCTAGATGTCCGCCAATTCCATAAGCAAAGGCGGTCGCGACGGCGGCGATAGTGGTGAGAGTAATGAAGAAAATCCGACTAAGCATTGCTGTTTTTATGCCAATATCAGCGACGCGACGGGCTTTCGAGCGGAAACTGTTCCGCTCGTTTTCGGGTTTTCCATAAAGAGTAACAAGCAGCGCACCGGATACATTGAAACGCTCAGTCATTGTCGAAGCCATCTCAGCATTGAGATTAAATGATGCCAAAGTCAGCCTCTGAATTTTCTTACCGATCCATTTTGTTGGAATGAGGAACAGTGGAAGGAGCGCAAGTGAGGCGAGAGTTATTTGCCATGAAAGCGTGAACATCGCAACCGAAACCAGACTTAATGTGAGGATGTTACTTAAAACGCCGGAAAGGGTGTTTGTAAATGCATTTTGAGCCCCTATGACATCTGAGTTAATGCGAGATATCAAAGCTCCGGTTTGAGTTCGCGTAAAGAATGCAATCGACTGTTTTTGTACATGTTCAAAGACTTGAGTTCGCATTTCATAAATCAAGCCCTCACCAATTCGAGAGGAAAACCAACGAGAAACCAGGTTCACGCCAGAATCGATGATTGCCAGAAAACCAACGAGCAGTGCAAGATCGGTAACTACTCGGCCGTTCTTTGGAACCACTCCATGGTCAATCAAGTTTTTTAAAATAAGTGGCGAAGCTACAGTCAGAAGTGAATCTAGAATGATAGTGAGAAGAAAAAACGCGAGATACAACTTAAAGGGACGGGCAAAACTCCAAATTCGCCTTATTGTCCCCGACTTAAGTTTAATATCTTTTACCGCTGGATCACGGGTCAGTGAGCGCATTGCGGACATCGCCTCGCCACCACTCTGACGACCTGTCATAGACATGATTAATCCTTACCAGAAGCGGTATTACGTGCAGGAATTTATACGGTAAAACCGATGGCGCGAAGTTGTTCGCGTCCATCATCGCTGATCTTATTTGGACCCCAAGGTGGCATCCATACCCAGTTGATCACAACATCTGAGGTGATATCGGCAAGTACTTGCCTAGCCTGATCTTCGATCACATCTTGAAGTGGGCAAGCTGCAGAAGTTAGGGTCATATCCAAAATTGCAACGTTTGCCGCGTCAACACTCATGTCATAAACCAAACCGAGATCAACAACGTTTATACCTAATTCTGGATCGATAACATCTTTTAGCGCTTCGGTCACTTCATCAAGGGAAGCTAGTTGCTGACTCATATCTGTGCTCCATTCTGAATAGCTGCGTCTTTAAAAGCCATCCAACCCAATAGCGCACACTTTACCCGCGCCGGGAACTTTGAGACGCCAGATAATGCGATCGCATCCTCGAGCACTTCTTCATCGCCTGAGATTGCGCCTTTACTCTGCATTAACTCGGTAAATTGGTTAAGAGCGGTGCTTGCCTCGGCCACAGATTTCCCAGTGACGAGATCACTCATGATGGATGCACTCGCCTGAGAAATTGAACAACCAACACCATCCCAGATTAAATTCTCAACCTTGCCGTCTTTAATTTCCAGACTCAAAGTGATTTCATCACCACAATTTGGATTGACATGATGAACTTGAATATCCCCCATCGGCAAACCTTTGTGGTGAGGTTTTTTATAGTGATCCAGAATTACCTCTTGATAGAGGGAGTCGAGTTGCATCAGCGATTCCTAAAATAATCTCTAGCGCCGACAACAGATTCCAGAAGTACATCGACATCGGATAGATCGTTGTAGAGATAAAAAGAAGCTCGTGTTGTTCCAGTGAGGCCAAGTTTGCGAATTAGGGGCCACGCGCAATGATGACCTGTCCGGACAGCAACTCCATATTGATCCATGACTTGTCCAACATCGTGCGGATGAAGATTATCAACTACAAAAGAAATAACCCCTCCGCGATTTTCCATTCCCTGCGGTCCAACGACCGCAACACCATCAATGGATTTAAGCCCCTCGAGTGCATACTTGGTGAGCGTTAAATCCCACAAATGAATATTGGGCAACCCAACGTTAGATAAATATTTTAGAGCAGTTGCAAGTCCCACGGCTTGCGCCATATTTGGTACGCCTGCCTCAAAACGTTTAGGCGAAGCAGCCCACGTCGCCTCGGTCATTGTGACAGTCTCAATCATCGAGCCGCCATAAAGAAAGGGCTCCATTTGCTCCAAGAGTTCTGCCCGTCCCCACAACACTCCGATACCAGTAGGTCCAAGTGCCTTATGTCCAGAGAAGACCAGAAAATCGACATCGAGCCGCTTTACATCGACAGGTTGGTGTGGAACCGATTGGCAACCATCCAATACAAAAACTGCACCCGCCGCGTGAGCGGC